>Ga0302326_10009644_pt1 | contig 21018 bp, 15 predicted proteins | sample Palsa_T0_3_FD_202264 | JGI IMG/M metagenome (GOLD analysis project Ga0302326, IMG submission 202264) | Peat permafrost microbial communities from Stordalen Mire near Abisko, Sweden - Palsa_T0_3 | ecosystem: Environmental > Terrestrial > Soil > Palsa > Peat permafrost | place: Sweden: Abisko... | reverse complement strand
CAGCTTTTGGTCCCGGCCGGCCGTGGTAACAGCCCCGGCGCCTTCAGTCGGGAGGAAGCGAATCAAATTGACGGCCAGCGACTTCCCGATCCGCAAACACCGGGCGAAAATGCAGAGTGGGATGCCTTCAAACTCGTCCAGCCCAACTCCGACGGGTTCACGATCATCAAACGCACCAATCCCAAAAGTTCCTGGGTGGCGGTAGCCGAGGGCCAGCGTGCGGCGGGACTGGTTTTCATCGGCGATGTGACCGGCGGCCTGGGACTCGGCGTGAAAAATTTCTGGCAGATGTATCCATCATCTCTGGAAGTGGAAAACGGTTTGTCGGATGCGGCCCAGGTCCACGCGTGGCTCTGGTCGCCCGATGCGCCGGGAATGGATATGCGGCACTACGACACGCACGGCCACGGCAACGTGAATACCGGCGGCAGCTACGAAGATTACGAGCCCGCTTTCGCAACACCCTACGGCGTCGGCCGCACCAGCGAGTTGATGCTCTTCCCCACCAGCGACACACCCACGCGCGCCGAAACCGCCAAGATGGCCGCGGTCAACAGCGCTCCGCCCCTTTTGGTGACGACGCCGGATTATCTGCATTCGACGGGCGTCTTCGGCATCTGGAGTTTGCCCGATAGTTCCACGCCGCTGAAAAAAGATGTCGAAGATCGTCTGGCCGATGCGCTGAATTATTACAAGGAATCCATCGACCAGCAGCACTGGTACGGTTTCTGGAATTACGGCGATGTGCGACACACGTATGATCCCACCCGTCACGAATGGCGCTACGACATCGGCGGATTTGCGTGGGACAACAGCGAACTCGGCAGCGTGCTGTGGATGTGTTACAGCTACATCCGCACCGGCCGGGCCGATGTTTTCCGCATGGCCGAGGCGATGATCCGCGCGACCAGCGAAGTGGACACGTATCACATGGGCCCGTTCGAGGGCCTGGGCTCCCGGCACAATGTCAGCCATTGGGGCGACAGCGCCAAGGAAGCGCGCATCAGCCAGTCGGCCCATGCGCGATTCTATTACTATCTCACCACCGATGAACGCCTCGGCGACATCATGCACGTTGAGGCGAATGTGGATGAAGTCGCATCCAAACTCGATCCGATGCGAAAAGCCCAGCCGATCACCGAAGCGGAAAAGAAATATCCCGGACGAATCCGATTCGGTCCCGATTGGCTCGCATTTGCCGGCGATTGGATGACCGAATGGGAACGCACTGGCGACACGAAGTGGCGCGACAAAATCATGGCCGGCGTTGATTCGATGTATGCCATGCCGTTCTGGATGCGCACCGGGAAAAATCTGGTGATGGGATACGATTACAACACCGGCAAACTCTACGAACTCGACGACGAACCTGGCGCGTACAATTTGGCGACCATCCAGGGCGGGGCGGAAGTGGCGTTTGAATTGGGCGGTCTGCTCAACAGCGACGAGTGGAACAAAATGTGGTCGCAATATTGCCGGCTCGGAACGGCGCCGGCCGACATTTTGAACAAGGACAGGACCACCGGCGACGAAGGGGCCGATGCATCTATGGTCGGCGAACTCGGCGGCAATAATAGCCAGGGCGCTCCACGTCTGGCGGCGTATGCGTACTACATCACCAAGAATCCCGCGTTTGCAAAACGAGCCATCCGAGGCCTGGCCGCGCGCGCGGGAGAATGGCCCACGCATGCGGTCGATGTTCCCGATGTCCTCAATCCGATCGACGAAGCCCCGATGGTCAGCACCAACGTGACGGCCCAATCATCGCTCCAGGACATCGAGATTCTGGAAATGTGCGCCGACCAACTCCCGAATGATCCGCTCCCGCCCATTCAGGAAGGCCGGCGCGGCGGGCGTGAGAATCCAACAACGCAGCCTGCACGATGAGTCTTCGAGCGGGTTTTTGAATGATCGAAATGCAAATTCCACCACGGTGACACGGAGAGCACGGAGGGAAAGAATTAGCCACCGATTGGCACCGATAAAAAAACGGATGAATTCAATTTCTTTCATCGGTGCTAATCGGTGCGCATCGGTGGCTAGTTTTGATTTGTTTTTCTCTCCGTGTCTCCGTGGTGGAAACTCTGATTTAGTTCGTTTCGCAGGGGATGCCGATTTGTACGAGTTGTTCGGCGATTTTCGCGCGCAGGTCTTTGATCGAGAAATTTGCCTTCGACAGCGAAATGGCGCCTTCGAGTTTGCGGATGTGGGTGAGCTGCTCGGGCGTCACGAATGCGGACATGAGCAGGACCGGAATGTGCGACCACTCCGGCGTGTCGCGCATCGTCTGAAGCAGGCTGACCCCGTCCATCTCCGGCATGGCGACGTCCGTGATCACCAGGTCCGGCAGGCACACTTCCATCGCCATCATGGCGGCGATGCCGTTCTCCGCGGCCATCACCTCATGGCCATCCCGCGAGAGGGCGTGGCGCATCAGTTGGCGCAGATGAATCTCATCTTCAACTATCAGAATCTTGGCCATAACAATCACGTCTCAGTAACTGGCGGTTCACGATGCCAGCGCGGTCCCTCGAAGTTCATGTCGGCGTTCGCAGCACACGGCTTTGACTTTCGTCACAGTCCAATAACGGGTCGTCGCAAGTTCCCATCATCGACCCACCAGCTCCGGCGAAAAAGCGAGATTCATCATGTCCTTGCCAACCTCAGGTCTTCGCACATCCGCCGGATTCAGCGGGAGAATCAGCTCAAAGCCCGGTCCCTGCGGCGGCTGCGTGTGCACGAGCACATCGCCGCCGTGTTGATATACGATAAAAAATGCCGCCAGGGGCTCCATGCCAAGATGGCGGGGGCTGTTGTCGGGAAATGCGAAGGGCGTGAAGAGCGAGGAGACATCTCGATCGCTCCACGGCGCGCCGCTGGCGCGGATGGAAATCCTCGCAGAGGATGCGCTCCAGTGTTGCACGCCTCCGATCGCTTCAATAGCCAGCGGACAATTTTTGCCGACGAGAAGCGCATGTTTCAGGAGGGCGGCGATGGCCTGGGCCATCTTGGTCTCATCAACCAGCAATTCATCCTTGCCCGCGGCGACGGTCACGGTTGGCTTGGCATCTCCGGCGTCATCGTTCAGGAATCCAATGCTTCGCTCAATCAGCGAGGCCAGTTCGATTTTGCCGGTGGGTTGACAGGTCGGCTCCACCACGCCCTTCTCGACACTTTCGACAATGTTCAACAATCCCTGTCGTTCCGTTCGGGCGATTTCCCAAAGCTGATCCAGAAACGGATCGCCGCCCGGCCTGGAACTCGGCGCGGCCGGCGCGCCGGATTGCTTCTCTTCCAGAAAACAGTTCATCGCGGTCATGGAATTGCGAAGATGATGCGACAACCCGCCGGCCAGCGCCGCCAGACTCCGCACCCGATCGATCACCACCATTCGCTGCAGCGCGCTCAGCTTCTCGCGCACCAGCGTCTCCTGCTGCGATTTAGATTGGAACAATTCCATCGCCTCGGTGAGCGTCTTGCGGAGCAGCGGAAAATCCACGGGTTTGTGCAGATATTTGTAAATCGACCCGGAATTCACGGCATCCACGGCGACGTTGAAGTCGGCATATGCCGTCACCAGAATGCGCACGATGTTCGGCCATTGTTGCCTGATTCGACCGAGAAACTCCACGCCGGATTCGCCCGGCATTCGCTGGTCGGAAATCACCACGCCAAATTTGGATGGGTCCGCCTCCAGCAGGGCCATGGCTTCCTTGGCATTGACGGCGGTGGCGACATTGAAATTCGGATCCAGCGCCTTGCGGAAATATTTCAAAGCCTGCTCCTCGTCATCGACGTAGAGCACGATGCGGTCGGGTTTTTCACTGTTTGTTTTCATGCGGGTTGCAACTGGTTGGAGAATTCGGACGCGGACTCTTTGGCAAAAGCTTTAGCGGGCGCCTGTGGCAGGGGCAAATCGAAATCGACCTTTGTCCATTGGCCGACTTCGCTCTCGATGGTGATCTTGCCGTTATGATTTTTGACGATGGTGTCACAAATGCTCAGGCCAAGTCCCGTGCCTTCCTCGGGGCCCTTGGTGGTGAAGAAGGGATCGAGAAGCCGCGGCAGCAATTCCGGCGGAACGCCCACGCCGTTGTCCTGGACAGATACGAAGACTCTTCCCTCGCGGGTCTCGGCGGAAATGGCGATCTTCATCGGCCGATCCAGCGGCTTGCTCCGCAGCGCATGCGACGAGTTCACCAGCAGATTCATCAGCACATGCACGATCTGCGTCTTGGCGGCACAGACGGCACAATCGGTCCCGCGACGTTCGATGGTGATACCGTTCAATTCGTGCGCGGTCAGGCGGATGGCCGATTCGATCGCTTCTTCCAACCTGAATTCCTGGGCGTCCTCGACACGCGTGGGATATGCGAAAGCGCGAAGATCGGAGATCACGCTGCGGATGCGTTCCATGCCCTGGCTGATATCCGCAAGCGTTTCGCGCGCGGCTGGATTGTCGCCGACTTCCCCCTGTGCCACCTGAAGGGCCATGAACGTGAAATTCAACGGGTTGTTGATTTCGTGCAGGAGACCAGCGGAAAGTTTGCCCAGTGCGTTCATCTTTTCGCTCTGCACCAATTGCACTTCTGTTTCCTGCAATTTTTTCAGGGTCGCGACAAGTTCTTTGTTGTTGACATCCAATTCGTGACGCAGGCTGAATTCCTTGAATCGCCGAATCGAGCTGAAATGAGCGCTGGTGAGCGACAGCACCATCGTCATTCCCAGAAAATACAGGTTGTTGAAGAGCACATGGCGATCTATCTTTGCCGCGAGTCCGGCCGGGGGATACCAAACATGCAGCGCGCAGGCGGCGGCGTAGAACAAAATGATAAACCCGCAAAATATTCCCGCCTCCGACAGCGTGAACGGAATCAAAAGCACCACCGCGACCATCACAATGTTCAGCCCGGCGTAATACGGCGATTGCATTCCCTCCGTGGCATAAATCATCCACGTGATGGCGATCGCCGGCATCATCGGCGGCAAATTGCACAGCACCTTGATATGCCGTTTGCCGAACGACGTGAACAACATCAAAAACCACGGCAGCGTGGCCACGTCGCTGAGCATGCGCGACATGAAAATCTGCCGGAGGTATTGGGGATAAACGAGGTAATCGAGTCCGATACACGCCGGCACCAGCGTGAGCGCCATAACCGAAATGACTTTCGTCTGGCGGACGCGCAGGGAGGCATCGAACTCGGCGTATGCCTTGGCGAGATCGACCGAATCAATGGACCTGGGAATGGATACCATTGCAATTGTGCCTTGAATCTCCCTGGACCGGCGCAGGCCAATGCCCGAGCCGATTTGTTACTGCTACTACTGTTGAGTATCGACACGGACAGAGGGGGGCGCGCGTGAGCGATTCGGCCGCGAGAAATTTTGCCGTGCCCCGCGACGAAAAGGCGATGGGTCCGATAATACCGGCCCAAGTGATATATCCTGCGGTTTCTGATATGACTACTGCACATCCTTTCATGCGGAGGAAGGATGCCAAAATGAAATTTAAATCGTGCAGCCTGGGTCTGGGTTTGCTCGGTCTGTTGTTCATAACGGCGGCGGGGCCGTCCAACCAGGTCTATGACATCAGCAAATACGGCGCGCTGGGCGATGGGCATACGCTCAACACGCCGGCCATTCAGGCGTTGATCGATCGCATCGCTGCAAGCGGCGGCGGAACGCTGGATGTCCCCGAAGGGAAATTTCTCACCGGCGCGCTCTTCTTCAAACAAGGCGTGAATCTGCATGTCGAAGAAAAAGGCGTGCTCCTGGCCAGCACCAATCCCTCGGACTATCCGCAGATCAACACGCGATGGGAAGGCGTCGAACGGCGATGGACCAGCGCGTTTCTCAATTTCGATCACATGAACAATGTCGTCGTCGATGGCACGGGAATGATCGACGGGCAGGGGGATATTTGGATGACTCGCGGTTTCGGCGGCCGGCGCGGGAGGTTTGGCGCGGGTACTCGACCGACGGGAGCAGGCGGAAATCTCGCCACAACTATGCCCTCGACTAATCCCATCGCGCGAAACATAATCGGCCGGCCACGGATGATCTGTTTCAGCAATTGCGACGGCGTGCGCATCGCCGATCTGCATTTGCAAAAACAGGCAGTCTGGTGTCTGCACATTCTCTACAGCCAGAACGTCGAGGCGGATAATCTCAACATCCGCGCGGTGGCGCGCATTCCCAGCTCCGATGGCATTGATGTCGATTCAAGCAAGGACGTGCATATTTCACACTGCGACATCGCATGCAACGACGATGACATCGCCATCAAAAGCGGGAAGGATGCAGATGGGTTGCGCGTCAACCGACCATCGGAGGACATTACCATCAGCGACTGCACCATCGGCGTCGGCGGGGGAATCACGATGGGATCGGAAGTCAGCGGGGGGGTTCGCAATGTCGTGGTCGAACGATGTGTCTACAACGGCACCGATGCGGCGGCGAGATTCAAATCCCAGCCCAGCCGCGGCGGATTCGTCGAGAACATCACCTTCCGCGACATCACGCTCAATAATGTCTGGCAGGCGTTTGAATTCAACGATGAATGGCGCATGGTACCGCCGATCCTACCGCCCGCCAAAACGCTGACAGTCATGCGCGATATTCACCTCGAGAATTTCACCGGCACGGCGCGGACCGGCGGGATCATACATGGATTAAAAGACGGCCCGATCACCGATGTCAGCTTCACGAATTGCAATTTCACCGCAGGCACCGGCCTTCGCATGGACAATGCCCTGCGAATCGACACCGCCGGTTTGCACATGCAAGTGCAAAACGGCCCGATGATCGTCACGCCCACAACTCAGGAGACGAATTAAAAATTCCTTACGCCTTGGTCATGTCCAGGAACACAATATTCGAATTTTCCTCGATAAACGTATGCATATCTCGCACCTGATTTGCCGGGATAACCACGGTCAGGTCGATCATCTGCTCGGGCGTTCGGTACAGCAGTTTCCAATCCATGAACGCCTCCATGTACGCGCAAATCCAGACGCCGGGCATGAAGTTGGCGATCAGCAATCGGCCGCCGGGGTTGAGCATCTCGAACATGCGTTCCGTGAGTTTAGAGGCGATGCGGTCGTCGAGATAATCGTACAAACCCGTGGTGTACACGAGATCAAATTTTTCGCGCGAGAGCGGCCCGCGGAAAAGCGATCGCAACGTTCCCTGCACCGCATGGACGCCATATCCGCCGACTTCCTGGCGCACGATGTCCAGGCTCAGATCATCCTGGTCCATGCCGATATACCGGCCGAACCCGGAATTGACGACGGCGGCGGATCGCGCGGCCTCGCGCAGATGTCCGCACGCCACCGACAAAATCGCCGGTTGATCCTGAATCGCGCAGCTCGAGTCCACCGTGGCGGCGGCGAGATCGCGACGCTTTCGCACCGCTGCGCCCGCCGGCGTTTCCACCATGAATTCAAAAATTCGCTCGCCCAGCGGGGTTACTTCCACCGATGGCTCCAGCCGGCAATCGCGCGTGTAAAGATAATCAATCAGCGGTGCATCTCCCGGATATCCGCGCGGCTGGCGAAACGAGCGCGCGCAAAATGGATCTTCATGCAACAGCTTTCGAATCGGATGCGCGCGCGATTGTTCGATGCAACGATCCCAATCCTCTTCGTTGGTCGCGGACTTCACCGCCCACAAACCCGAAACCAGATTTGTCATGGCCGCCGTTGTCTCGTCCAGATCGAGCAACTGATCGTGAACGCGATCCAACAACGACTGCATGGTGACGCTGGCAACATCGCGATCGACCCGGCGGGGAAGCAGCGCTTCCCATCGCATTTTTCGTTTGAGCCGCAGGGTGGCGATATCCAAATCCAATGGACCGCGCTCAAGAAACCGCTCAACAACACGAGAATCTTGCCAAATCATGTATGGCTCCTTTCAGATGAAAATTTGTGGCGAAAGAGGTACTGCGACAGCCAGCGTCGCCATGAAAATCCGCGCGATAGGGCAAATCAGCACAAGCGCGGAAAATGTTGTTGCCCGAGGGCGGGTCCGAACCCAAAAAATCCGGCGGCGAATGAGCGGGCTTGGGGCAGTGAATTGGCCGGGAAAACCGCGCTCGAAATTTCGCCGTCAAGGATTAGACATCAACATCACCATCAACCGCGAGCCATCGTGTCGGCGAACACGTTCGTTTCACGGCTGGCCGCACCTTAGGCAGCGGCTCTGGAATCACCAAAGAAAGTTGATGTGCGCGACAGGACACATTGGCGGAGTTGTGTAATGTTTATTGGACCTTCTGCGCAAAACTATTCGTTGCGTATTTATCGGAACAAATATGTGCGGTGGTGTCATAACCATTTTCATCGATAAATCCGGATTAATCGGAAAATCTAACTCGTCGAATAGGCCGAAGTTGCAAACGGTCCGCGCCCCGGCCGTCTCTTGAGATGCGCGATTCTCGTCCCGGAGCGCAACGCACCAACGCTGGAAGGACGGTTAAGATCCCATGAGTTTTTCAAAAAATATTTTTGTTCGCGGGATTTATTTTTGGGTGATCTGCACTGCAATGTTTTTTGTCGCGCGCATGGCACGCGGCGGGGCGATCGACATCCCGATGCAGGACAGCAAAGCCGCCGGCGAGGCCGATGCGTTCACCGCGCAGGCCGACGATCCGGCTGCAATTTTCTACAACCCCGCGGGAATCACGCAACTTCAAGGAACCAATGTGAGCGTGGGCGCATATGTACTTATCCCGCGATTCAAATTCGAAGGAACTAGCGGCCAGGACGAGACGATGAATCTCCCCGCGCTTCTTCCGCATATTTATGCGGAGACAGATTTGGGCTTGGCCAACTGGCGCTTCGGCATTGGCGTGAACAATGTCGATGGCATCAACGAAGACTGGGGCACCAATCGGCCACTCAGTGCTCTGGTCGATTCAGCACAACTCTCGATCATCAACGTCGCGCCCACGGCGGCATATCAAATCAACCAGAATCTTTCGGTTGGCGCTTCACTCAACGTGTATTACGGCTCAATCCTGCTCGATCGCTCGGTTACGTTGGCCCCGTCTCCGGCGCCAGTGGGGAATTTCCATTATCGCGGAGACAATTTCGCGGTCGGCGCGACGCCCGGCATCCTCTGGAAAATCAATAACCAGAACAGCATCGGCGCCTATTACCGTACTTCCTTCAGCCTCAATTTCCGCGGCAATGCTGCCATCACCGATCCGGGCGTCGCCAATGTCGGCCCCAGTTCCGCAGACGCCAATCTGAATCTGCCCCAAAGCATCGGCATCGGATACGCTAACAAAATGATCGACAACGTCACGATCGAAGGCGATGTCATCTGGACCGATTGGCACAGCGTCAAGCAATTGCTCTTCACCTCCGGCGATCCCACCTTCAACGACCAAAGTTTGCCCGCGAGTTGGAAGAGCGGATTTACTTTTCGCCTCGGTGGTCAATACCAAATTGTCCCGCATGTGAATCTGCGCGCCGGCTACGCCTACGGACAGAATTCCGTGCCGACCTCAACATTCTCTCCGCTCGTGCCGGATTCCAATTATCATCTGGCAGCGGCTGGCGTCGGATATGACACCGATCATTGGGGCCTGGACGTGGCGTATCAATTCATCTACCGCGAAACCCGGCACATTAGCGGAAATGTTTATTCGCCCATCGCCGATGGAACCTGGCACAACGAATTCAACGGCGTGATGGCGACGCTCTCATTGAAAATTTAGCGTGAAATTTTTCCCCTCACCTTTTTCTCGTCGGCGTGTCTAAGATCATGGACCAGACAACGGGTTGAGGAGACCGCCATGTTAATGCGTAGAATTTGGATGTTGTGTCTGCTTCCCCTGGCCGCCGCGGGATGCTCGGTTTATGTGGATGATTTCCACTATTCTCCCAATCCGGGATATGTGCAAATCGCATCCACCCAGCCATCGCAGCCGGCGGTGGCAACGGCGTCGGCGGCGATTGTCGGCGTGCGATATGCATCCGATCAAGAGAGTTTGCCCCGATGCGTGGAAGTGCGATTCCGCCTGGACAACACCGACGGCCAGGTCGTGACGCTTGATCCGAATTCAATGAATCTGACGGCCGGCATGCTCGTGCGGTTTGATCCGCCCATCGTCCGGCCACCCCAGCCGGTCACATTGCAGCCGGGCGCGTCCGTTTTTCTCACCGCCTATTTCCCCTTCCCGGCGGGACATTTTTATGACAACACGGACATGAGCAGCCTGCAGTTGACCTGGTTCACCCAGATCAATGGCCAGAATGTTCCCCAAAACATCGCATTTAATCACGTTTACTATTATTACTATGACGATCCCTATTGGGGCCCCTACCCCTACGGCGGCTTCTACGGCGGCGTCGTCATCGTCGGCCACGGCGGCGGAAGATGGCGATGACACCCCCGGGCTAGTCGCTTCGGCGAATAGCCGAGCGGCGCTCATTGAACCAATCTTTCATCAAATACTCTCGTTGCGCCCGATTTGACTCCCAATTCCCCCCGCACTATCCATGACGCCTAATGCGCGTCGATGGCATTCCAATGCGAACCATCTGGCCACAGGCGGACGAGGAATCCATGAACCAGCACATCAATCGTCGGCAGTTTCTCAAACGCGCATCCCTGCTGCCGCTGTGCGGCATGGCCGTCGGCTCGCTGATGACATCCAAGCCCGCCGCCGCCCAGGCCTCCAGGCCCACAACCTTCGGCGTTTCGCTCAACGCATATTCTTTCAACAAATTTCTGCTCGCCGACCTTGCGAACCCCGGCGCCAGCATGACACTCATGGCCGTCCTGGACTACGCGGCGGCAGCCAAATTCGATGCCATTGATCCCACGGGCTACTACTTTCCCGGCTATCCCAAACGGCCGGACGACGCATACCTCGACGCCTTCAAGCACAAGGCGGCCGATCTGGGCGTGGCCATCAGCGGCACCGGTGTGCGAAACAATTTCACCACTTCCGACAAATCCGTGCGCGATGCTGATGTGCAATTGATCAAGGATTGGATTGAAGTATCCGCCCGTCTGGGCGCTCCGGTGCTTCGCGTCTTTGCCGACACCCAGAAAGGCCTGACCTGGCGGGACGTCGCCAAGGGATTCACCCACCAGCAGGTGCAGGACTGGATCGTCGATGATCTCAAGCAATGCGTCGAACACGCCAAACAATTCGGCGTTCGCCTCGGTTTACAAAATCACGGAGATTTCCTCCGCACGGCCCAGGACGTGCTGGCGTTGCTCGACGCCGTCGATTCCCCCTGGTGCGGCCCGATCGTGGACATCGGTTCATTCAAATCCAAGGACCCCTACGCCGACATCGCCGCGCTCGCCCCGCGCGCGGTGAATTGGCAGATCAAACAAAGCCTCGCCAACACCGACCCCAACTTCCCGCCGGATTTGCCGAGGCTGATGCGCATCGTGCGCGATTCCGGATATCACGGCTATCTCCCCATCGAAACCCTGACGCCCGCGGCCAACCCGGCCGATCAGGAAAAGGCCGTGTCGGCATTTCTCAAACAGGTGCGCGAGGCGATCGCGGGGACGGGGTGATGGGGTTCCTAACGACGCGCTTCGTACGGCCCCAACACGCGCTGGCCATTGAAGTGAATCATGTGCGTCGGAGATTCTGCGGACCGTCTTCGAGGACTCAAAAGCTGATGCTCCATGTTGGATAGACACCTCTCGCTTTGGCAAAAAGTTGTCCGAGCGTGAGTTCTAAGTGCGAGCGATTTGCCGTATTCACAAATATAAACCTGAATCGATCTTTCAGGTTTTGAGCAACTAAGAGCTCGGCCGTGGTCAATCCGAAAAAATAACCCCTAAAATCGGGGCCGAGTTTCTTTTTGCTCGTCGATTTGATTTCACAAACCACGATGTCCTTCATGTGACGCGCAACGCTTTCGGGATCATCAAGATCCATGTCGGCCGAGAGTTTCAATGCGTCGAACGCCTTTCCGTACAATGTCAGATTCTTTCGGGCGAACTCCACCAACAGTATGCGCTTCTGCGCAGCGGTGGGTACCACAAAACCCAGCTTCTTGTTAACCAATATCCGCGCCGCGACCTTAGCGGTCTGGTTCCTACTTGCCTCTGAAAGCACCGTCTCAGCAATTTTGTTGGCCTGCTCATCCACGCGATTTCCTTTGCAGCTTCGGCCGATTGTCTTGGTAACGGCCAGTGTTTTGCGCCTAATGAATTACCGTCGGGTGCTCTTCGGTCGCGACCTCGTGCCATCGCCCGAAAAGAGGGCGGAAGCATCAACGGACAATGCCTCCGCCAGTCGCCAAATGTTGATCAAACTGATGTTGCGCTCGCCTCGCTCGACTCCGCCCACATAGGTTCGATGAAGCTGGGATAGCTCGGCAAGGCGCTCCTGAGAATATCCGCGGGCTTGTCTTAAGGTCCTAAGGCGCTGTCCAAAACGAATTCGGCAATCCATTCCATAGCCAAATCTACGATGTTGACCATAAAACGTCTGCAGACTATAAGTATCGGAATCCGACGGGTTACTTGCTCATTGGAGTGAACGTGAACGCACACAGCCATTGCTCGGGCAAGTCAAGTCAGAGGACGGTGGGCGCAGTGACCACACAGGCGATTCCATTTGTCCCAATCACCCGACCTGGCGGCTTAAAGCTTTCATTGCCGCAAAGACTAGGCTCTTTAATCGCGCTCACCCTTAAGGAAATGTGCCCGCGTTTTACCCCTGGAGGTGAACTAATCTATGCGACGGGGCTTGCCAACAGAATCAGCAGACCCGAGAAGGATTGCCTGAAATCTATAATGCTTTCAATCGAGCAACAAGAGCGAATGCCGAACGTCCTCGTCTACCACCGGATTCAGAACTGGCTCGTCATGATCGACGTGGCTGAGGGTAACGGCCCCATATCCGTGAAGCGTCGTCATGAATTGAAAACGCTGTTCGGCGGATCAAATGCTGGACTCGTATTTGCTTCGGCATTCCTTAACCGCGAGAGCATGGCACACCACCTGGAAGACATCGCGTGGCATACGGTAGTGTGGTGCGCGGATTCTCCAGACCACCTGATTCAATTCAACGGGCGGAGAGTTTTGGGTCCCAGCGGGGCGATCCGCTGAATGTTCGCATTAGGGGTTACAACGGACGAGCACCGCATCCAATTTGACGACCGCTCGCTAACCCACTATCCATGACCGCCAATGCGTGTGGATGGCATTCCAATGCGAACCATCTGGCCGGAGTCGAATGAGGCCGTGGGGATCATCGACCAAACGCGCTTGCCGTATGCGCTGGTGAAAGTTTCGTTGCGAACCGCGGCGGAAATCGCCGAGGCAATCCGAACCATGCGAGTCCGCGGAGCACCGTTGATTGGAGCGGCGGCGGCGTATGGAATCGCGCTGGCGGCGAATGCCGATCCATCGGATGAATCGTTGGCTCGAGCCGATCAACTTCTGGCCGCTACCCGGCCGACGGCGGTGAATCTTCGGTGGGCGTTGGATCGGAGCAAAAATGAATTGTTGCCGCTGAAATTAAATGAGCGCGCAAAATCCGCGTGGCAACTTGCTAAGTTGATCTGCGATGAAGACGTGGCGATCAATCAGGCGATCGGCAGACACGGATTGCAATTGCTCAACTCATTGCGGAAAGAAAATCGGCCCATCCAAATCCTCACCCACTGCAACGCCGGCTGGCTGGCGACCGTCGATGTCGGCACGGCGACGGCGCCGATTTATGCGGCTCATGATGCGGGAATTGCCGTGCATGTCTGGGTCGATGAAACCCGGCCGCGAAATCAGGGGGCGAGCCTCACCGCCTGGGAACTCGGCCAGCACGGCGTGCCGCACACTGTGATCGCCGACAATACCGGCGGACATCTCATGCAGCAGGGCAAAGTCGATCTCTGCATCGTTGGCACCGACCGCACCGCATCCAACGGCGATGTCGCCAACAAAATCGGAACATATCTCAAGGCACTCGCGGCGAAGGACAATGGCGTTCCATTTTATGTCGCGCTGCCATCGCCATCGATCGACTGGAATCTGAGCGATGGAAAAAAAATTCCCATCGAGGAGCGCGATCCCTCGGAAGTGACACACATTTCGGGCCTCACAAAGGACGGAAATCTTGCGACGGTGCGTCTCACGCCGCAATCCAGCCCGGCCGGCAATTGGGGATTCGATGTCACACCCGCGCGATTGATCACAGGATTAATCACCGAGCGCGGCATCTGCCCGGCATCGCGCGAGGGATTGGCAAAACTCTTTCCAGAACGACGACGGGAGGAACATGGATAGCAAATGGGTCGATGCCGATGCGAGAAAAATTGTGGAACACTACGCCGCCGCCGGCGTCAATGAAGATGTCGCGCTGCGGGTTTACACCTCCCGATTGCTGGGGCGAGATCCCAAATTGGTTTTGCACGGTGGCGGAAATACATCCGTCAAAACCACCGGCCGCGATCTGCTCGGCGAGGGCGTCGATGTGATTCACGTCAAAGGAAGCGGCTGGGACATGGCGGAGATCGAGCCGGCCGGTCTGCCGGCTGTGCGATTGGCGCCGCTGCGTAAAGCGCGCAAATTGCCCGGACTGGGGGACGAGGAAATGGTCGCATTTCTGCGGTCCAATCTGCTCGATCCGTCAGCCCCAACGCCATCGGTGGAGACGCTGCTGCACGCATTTCTTCCGCACAAATTCATCGACCATACGCACTCCAGCGCCGTCTTGAGCATCGCCAATCAACCGGACAGCGAAGCGATTTGCCGGGAGGTTTACAGCGATCGCGCGGCCCTGGTGCCATACGTCATGCCAGGATTTCTGCTCTCCAAACGCGCGGCGGAGATTTTTGAATCGCAGCCGAAGGTTGAGGGAATGATCCTTCTCCATCACGGGATTTTCGCGTTTGGTCAGACTGCGCGCGAATCCTATGAACGGATGATCGCGCTGGTGACGCTGGCGGAAGAACGACGACCAAAGACAAAAACGCTGGTGTCGGTGCCAGCATCTTCGGTATCTCCCAATGCGATCGCGCCGATCATCCGCGGCGAATGCGCTATTGCTGATCCGAATGTGCAGGGCGCGTATCGGCGAATGTTGCTGGATTTCCGCACGAGTCCGCTGATTTTGCAGTATGTGAATGATCGGGAGTTGGGCCGATACAGCCAGTCTGGCGTGGTCACACCGGATCACACGATCCGCACGAAGAATAAACCGCTGATCGCGCCGCGCGCGGATTCGAAATCGTTCGGCGACGAATTTCGCGCGGCTGTTGGCAAATTTGTCACGGAATATCAGGCGTATTTCACTCGACAGAACGCACGGCAGAAAATTTCCAAGCGTCCGCTCGATCCGATGCCGCGCGTTGTGCTGGTACCGGGATTTGGGTTGTTCGGACTGGGGCCGAGCGCCAAGGATGCCCGCGTCGCGGCGGACATTGCGGAATCGACCGTGCAGACCATCAGCGATGCCGAGGCGATTGGGAAGTTTGAATCGCTGCCGGAGAGCGATCTGTTCGACATGGAATATTGGTCGCTGGAGCAGGCGAAGATGGGGAAGGATGTTCCTAAACCGCTGGCTGGGCAAGTCGCGGTCATCACCGGCGGCGGCGGGACCATTGGAACGGCGACGGGAAAATTGTTTGCCGAAAATGGTGCGGCGGTCGCGCTGCTCGATCTGGATGAAAATGCGGCCAAATCAGCGGCGTCGAAAATCGGCGGGGCGATGGCGGTGCAATGCGATGTGACCGATGCGGCTTCTGTATCGACCGCATTTGAGACCGTCATCGCGAAATTCGGCGGCGTGGACATCGCCGTCTCCAACGCCGGCGCCGCCTGGCAGGGCCGCATCGGCGAAGTCGATGAAGCGACTCTCCGCAAAAGTTTTGAGATCAATTTCTTCGCCCATCAGAAAATCGCGCAGGCGGCGGTGAAGATCATGCTGGCCCAGGGAACGGGTGGGGCGTTGCTGTTTAATGTCTCCAAACAAGCCGTTAATCCAGGCGCGGATTTCGGGCCATACGGACTGCCCAAAGCCGCCACGCTTTTTCTGGTTCGGCAGTATGCATTGGATTACGGCAAAGACGGCATTCGCGCCAACGCCGTCAACGCCGATCGCATTCGCTCGGGAATATTGACCCCGGAGATGATCGCCGCACGCTCGACAGCACGCGGGATTTCCGAAGCGGATTACATGGCCGGCAATCTGCTCAAGCGCGAAGTGACCGCGCAGGATGTCGCACAGGCTTTTCTGCACCACGCTCTGGCCCTGAAAACAACAGCCGATGTGACAACCGTCGATGGCGGCAATATCGCCGCGGCGTTGAGATAAAAATTGCACCATCAATGTTTCATCAATAATCGTTTCCGCAGAAATCCGCCGAGCGATTCGGACAACGGTTCATCGGTGCGGAAGGTCGCCAGCTCTACGTGCTGGGCGCGGCAGATGTCGTGAAGGCTTCGATCGTGCCGGGCGAAATTCTGCAGATAAATTCGCCGGCCTAGCGCCGGATCGGCGGCCTGCGGGCGCTCGCCTTCCAATCCTTCCAGTTGCGTCCAGGATTTGAACGGGAATTCGATTTCGTCTGGGTGTAGGATGCGAGCAAGGATCGTCTCGTGGCGATTGTGACGCAGGCGCGCCAGGGCGGTGGCGATTTGATCAGCGGAAAAAAATAGATCGGACACAACGATGACCAGCGATCTTCGCCGCAGGCGCTGGCAGATATCGTGCAGAGATTTCACCTCGCTGTTTCCGCGCGGGACGGTTCGCTCCATCGCATCCACCAGCCGGGCGAGTTGCTGCGTAGAAGAGAGTGGGGAAATCCATCGGTCGATGGCGCCGGTGAAAACGGAAAGGCCGACATGTTCGCCGTTGCCGAGCAGCAGGCATGCCAGCGCCGTTGCCAATCTCAGGGAATAATCGAATTTTCCGCGATAACCCATCGATCCGCTGGCATCCAACGCGATCATGCAGCGGAGATTGGTTTCCTGTTCGAATTGCCGAACGAACGGCCGATCGGTGCGGGCGAGCAATCGCCAGTCGATGTGACGCACTTCGTCGCCAGCCGTGTAAAACCGATGCTGTCGAAACTCCACACTAGCGCCATGTCGCGGACTTTTGTGCCGGCCGGAAGCGCCGCCCTCGGCCAATCGTCGCGCGGGCAATTGCAGATTCCGCAGGCTTTCCACGAGCAAGGGATCGAGATATCGGCCGAGTCGGCTCATGTCGCGCACCATTTCCGCCAGGCTTGGCGATAGAGAGATTCCAAATCTGCTGTGAACTGCGCGGTGTTGGTAATGGGCGAATCGATCATCATCTGCCGCAGATTCCGCCGAAGATTTTCGCGTCGGGGACGATCGTTAGCCAACCGCACCGCGATGGCGACAAATTCATCCGGCGTTTTTGCGATGAGTTCCGGAAGGTTCAGATTCATCAGGATACTCTTTCCCGCCCGGCCGACAGCTCTGTCGCCGACCAGTGTTACGACCGGCACGCCCATCCAAAGCGCATCGCAGGTGGAGATGCCGCCGTTGTAGGGGATCGGGTCGAGTGCGATGTCGATCCTGCCGAAGGTGGCGATGTAAGCGTTCCAATTCTGTCTGCCGATGAATTCGATCCGGTCGGGATCGACGCCATGGGAGGCGAATCGATCCGCCGCTTTCTGGCAATGATCGCCCGGATGAGCAGCCAGGAGCAGATGAGAATTCTTCACTTCAAGCAGCACGCGCGCCCAGAGGTCCCGAGCCGGCTCGGAAATCTTGGCGAAGTTGCAAAGACTGCCGAAGGTGATAAATCCGCTGCTGATTTCTGGCGGCGGGGCCGGATCGGTGGTGGCTTTGCCGGGTCGATAGCACCAGTAGCAGTGGGGAAGATAAATCGTTTTCTCGCGGTAATTTCTTTCGGATTCCGGGCTGTCCAGGAAATGGTCGGAGATGCGGTAATCCATGGTTTGCAGGGCGGTGCCGTCGTTGTAGCCCAGATAGGACATTTGGATTGGCGCGGGCTTGCGGGCAAAAATCAGCAGACGATTTTTGGCGGTGTGGCCCGACAAATCAATGAGGATGTCTATGCCATCAGTCCGGATGATTTCGGCGGCCGCTTCGTCGCTCAAGCCGGTGATGGGTCGCCAGACGTCAGCGACGGATTTGAATTGCTCCGTCAACTGATCGGGCTGGGAGACGTTGGAATAGCAATAGACTTCGAACTCCCGGTGGTTGTGTTGTTTGAGGATGGGCAGCATATTCCCTCCGACGACGTGTTCCCGGAAGTCGGGAGAAACGTAGCCGATCTTCAGCCGCCGGTTGGGGTCCCGGTTGGTTGCGGAATGAATGCTCACGAATTTGTGTAACGGATCACCATGCTGTTGGCCCCAACGCAGGTGTTCCTCCGCGACTATTCGGGGGTCGGAGGCGGGATCGTACAGGACGGTAAAAACAAGATTGCTATGAGCCTCGGCGTAATCGGGTTTGATATTCACGGCCTGGCGAAATGCTGCAATGGCTTCAGTGATTTGTCCCTTTTCTCTCAGCACATTCCCGAGATTGTTGTGGGCTTCGGGCAAAAGCGGGTCGAGGGCGATGGCCTGGGCGTGTGCCGCAGCGGCTTCATCGAGAAATCCCTTATCTTTCAGGGCCATTCCGAGATTATTGTGGGCTTCGGCGAAATCGGGTTGAAGAGAAATTGCCTCTCGACAGGCGGCAACAGCTTCATTGAGCAACCCTTTGTTTCTCAGGGCGACACCGAGATTACTATGAGCCTTGGCATAGGTCGGCAGTAGGGCGATTGCCATTCGACAGGCCGCGATAGCGTCATCAAGTTCCCCTTTCTTCATCATCGCGATGCTCAGATTGTTGTAGGCTTCGGGATAATTGGGCCTGAGCGCGACGGCCTGGTGGCCGGCGGCGATAGCCTCGTCAAATAGTCCTTTGTCTGAGAGTGCAATTCCCAGGTTGGCGTGGGCGTCGGCGTAATTGGGTCGGACGGCCACGGCCTGACGGAACTGGGCAATTGCTTCGTCAAGCTCTCCCCTATCCATCAACGCGACTCCGAGATTGTTGTGAGCTTCAGCGAACTTGGGATTGGATGCGATGGACTCACGAAAAGCAGTGATGGCTTGGTCGATTTGTCCGCCGTCTGTCAGTTCAATCCCCAGATTGTTCTGCGCGTCGGCGTAGTTGGGTCGGATGGCCGCGGCCTGACGAAACTGGGCAATCGCTTCTTCAAGTTTTCCGTTGTCTTTCAGCGCGATCCCGAGATTGTTGTGTGCTTCTGCGGAGTTGGGGTTAAGTGCGATGGACTGGCGGCAGGCGGCGATGGCTTCGTCGAGCATTCCCTTTTCTCTCAGCGCAACGCCGAGATTGTTGAAAGCGTTGGCATATTCTGGGTCGATCGCAACGGCCTGGCGATGTGCGGCGATAGCTTCATCGAGTTGTCCACTGTCTTTCAGTGCGATTCCGAGATTGTTGCAGGCTTCGGCGTAGCTGGGGTCGAGAGCAACAGCCTGGCGATAGGCGGCGATGGAATCATCAAGTTGCCCGTTCGCCTTGAGTGCGTTGCCAAGATTGAAATGGGCATCGGGGAAATCGGGTCGGAGGGATATTACCTTTCGGATCAAATCGATGGCGGCATCATAGCGCTGTTGTTGAAGAGCGATCACTCCAAGAAGATGCAGCGCATCGGGATGATCCGGCTCCAGGAGGAGGATTTGGCGATACAGTCGCTCGGCCTCGGACAAACGACCGGCCTGGTGGTGTTGCAATGCCAGTTCGAGGTTTGGTTGGATCGTTTGTGGGTTCATGAGCGATAGGATTTTACCCGGAGATTTTCGAATCCGAAGCACACCACGCATGCCACATTTGGCGATAGGCGGCTTCGACATCGCTGGTAAACCGCTTGGCGTCCAGGAGGGGGCCGCGTTGCAATTGTCCACGAAGATTTGCGCGCAGCTCTGTGCGGCGTGACGGATTGCCGGCGAGCTCGGAAGCGAGGCGCAAATATTCTTCTGGCGACGACGCCACCCATTCCGCGCGGCCGGCGTTGGCTAACAGACTAACGCCTACTCGAGACACATGTGTGCTACCCATCAGTGTCACCACTGGCACGCCCATCCACAAAGCCTCGCAAGTGGTTGTGGTTCCGTGGTAAGGATGGGTATCCAAGGCGATGTCCACCCGATTGTAATGTTCCAGATGATTTTGAAGTTTATCAATCCAGCCGAGCATCTCGATGCGCTCCGGGCGAATGCCCACTGCGGCGAATTGGGCTTGCAACATCTTCTGGACCGAGGGGTCCGCACCCGCGCGGGACTTGAGCAGAAGGCACGATTCCGGAAATCGGCCGAGCAGCGCCCCCCACAGCTCTACCATATTCGCCGTGATTTTTCGAAACGTATTAAAGCATCCAAACGTCAGCGGCTCGCCGCGGCGACGCTGAATAGGTGGGGAATCGTCCGGCGTCTGAAAGCACCAGGCACAGATGGGCAAACGCCAAAGTTGTTCTGCGTTCAGGTGCTCGGTCATTCCCGGCGGGTCGGCGAGGGCGTCGGTCAAGCGGTAATCGATGGCGTCCATTCCGGTCGTGTTGGGATATCCAAGATAAGTGACCTGAACCGGCGCCGGTTTGCGAGCAAATACCAAAAGTCGATTTCTCGCGGTGTGACCGGACAGATCGACCAGAATATCCACGCCGTCGTCGCGAATCTGTTTGACCGCAAATTCGTCGCTTACTCCGATGATATTGCGCCAAACATCGCTGAGCTGTTTTACTTTTTCGGTAACGCCGTCGGGATGAAGCACATTGGAGTAACAGAAGACGCGAAAATTGGAACGGTCGTGATTCTCCAGCAGCGGCATGAAGAAGCTCATGACCGCGTGCCGGTGGAAGTCCGCCGAGACGTAGCCAATGCGAAGGCAGCGATCGGGATTGGCGTCCAACGGCTCCCGTAGCGCGGGCGCGGATCGACCGAGTGGCGCGGCGTGTATTTCGCTCCAGCGGCTATGTTCCTGGGCGACTGCCAAGGCTTCGCAAGTGGGGTCGTAATTGAG
>Ga0302326_10009642_pt1 | contig 21024 bp, 15 predicted proteins | sample Palsa_T0_3_FD_202264 | JGI IMG/M metagenome (GOLD analysis project Ga0302326, IMG submission 202264) | Peat permafrost microbial communities from Stordalen Mire near Abisko, Sweden - Palsa_T0_3 | ecosystem: Environmental > Terrestrial > Soil > Palsa > Peat permafrost | place: Sweden: Abisko... | reverse complement strand
TGGGGGGGTGGGGGGGGGGGTGGGCCGGCGGGGGGTGCGGGGAGCGAGCAGGGAGATGAAGTGTGCATAAACGGCCACGCTTCGGTTTGGATGCTCTGGGGGTTGGGACCGCGCCGAGGGGTGGGTGTTGTCGTTTCTCCTGGTCAGGTTCCGACGGTGAGGAGCTTGGCGCCCAGGCCCATCTTGTCGAGGTCGGCCTGAACTTCCTTGCGGTAAATCGGGTTCATCAGGATCACGACGTCGGGCTTGTAGTCGGCGAGGAATTGCGGCGGGACGATGCGCTGCCCGGTGCCGGGCATGAACTTGTTCTGGCGAAACGGGTTAATGTCCACGACGAATTCGACGGCGTTGCCGACGTCGAGGGTGGTGAGAAACGCAACGGCTTTGGAGAGCGCAATCCAGACAACCACTTTCTTGCCTTGCGCGTGAAAATCGAGGATCAGGTTGCGCCAATAGTTGACGCCGTCGGCCAGCCGGCGCGTTGCGCCATCCACCAGCTCCCGCATCTCCTCCAGATCGTCTTCCAGCGGAAGGCTCGGCGGCGGCACGTCTCCCTCGACGGGGCGGGCGCCGATCAGGAGGTACTGATCGTCGTAACAGCGCTCCAGCTCGACAACGTCAAACCCCGACTGGCGGAACAGGCGGGCGAGCGAGCCGGGGCTGAAGTAGGAGCAATGCTCGTAGTAAATGTCCCAAAATGCCCCTTCCTTGAGGACGCGCACGACATCGGGCAGCTCGAAGAGGACGATGGTGTCGAGTTGCCTGCCGATGGTCCGGCGGATGGATCGAAGGAACTCGCCCGTGCGCCCGATATGCTCGAGCGTGTGGCGGCAGAGAACGACGTTGGCGGTGAGATGGGAGTATTTTTCGTTGTAATGATCCTGAATAAACTCAACGCGCTTCTTGAATTCCTCGGGTGTGCGCTGGGGTTGATAGCTCGGGTCGATGCCGATCCCGCGATTGTTTCCCAGATCGCACATGAGCACGAGAAACTCCCCTTTGCCGCACCCGATCTCGAGAATCGTCTTCTCGCGGATCTGGTAGCGGTCGATCCAAGTCTGGGCGAGTTTTTTGGCAAATGCATTGAAGGTCGGCGAGAAGCCCTGGGATTCCTCGCAGTTGGAGCAATATTCCTGCAGGCTTGCGTCGTAGGCGGTATTGCTGACAAAGCCGCAAGTGGAGCAGAACCCCAGCTGCAGGCGTCCGCGCGGGAAATTGACGGCGTCGTCGGGGCTGGCAGTCTGCACGGTGCTGTGCACGGGGATGTTCTCCGCCGCGTAGAAGAGGCTCATCCCGCTGGAGAAACAATTGGGACACTTGCGCGAGGGGTCGAACGAGCGCGTTTGGGGACGCGGCGCCGGCTTGTCGAGAACGAGTTTGGTCATCATCACAAACGCCCGCGCGGAACGCGGGCGTCTCCAGTGTAAAAGCCGCGGTGATGGTGGTTAGCAGCCCGTGGTAAAAGTCGCGCGGCCGTTGCTGCGTCCTCGGGCCGCTTGTCGAAGCCGCGGATGTACATCCGCGGCTCCGCGCATTACTCCAAGTTGACGTGTTTCAGACGGCGAGCGGCCGACTGACAGCACCGACGCGTTCCACGCCCGCCATCAGGCGTTTGTATTCTTTCCAGGTGCCTTCGGCGATGCGTCCCCAGCGCAGATGCTCGATGGCATACTGCCGTCCGGCGACACCCATTTCCGGCCAGAGCGGGCGCAGGCGGAGCATTTCCGCGATCCCCTCGTGCACGGAGCGGACGGTGGGAGTCACCACGATTCCGCACCCGCTGGCACGAACGTGGGGGGCAATTCCTGCGATCTCCGAGACGATCACCACGCGGCCGGCGAGCATCGCCTCCAGGGCCGCCAGACCGAATCCCTCGAAGCGCGAGACGAGGCAAAACAGATCGTGGCGCGCAATCAGAGAGGGGGAAGGCGTATCGAAATCCGCATCGGGGAACGAGACGTCGGATTCGACCCCCAGCCGCTTCGCCCGGGCAATCAGCGCCGCTCGATCACCCCAGTCGGGTCCCTGGATGGTGAGCGATGGCCGTGTTTCGGCGGGAAGTGCGGCGACGGCATCGATCAGAATGTCGAGCCCCTTGTTGTGCGAGTCGAGCCGGCCCATGAACATCGCCGACGGCCGGGCGCCGTGATGCCAGCTCAACTGCTCTTCGGGCAACACGTCGGAGGGGGCGTACCCATTGGTGGTCTCGATAACCGGCACCGTGATGCCCAGCCGCGCCAGCCACTGCCCGTGGCGAGCGTCGAGCACCTGGACCGCAATTGCTCCGCTGAGCATCGGCCGCTCGCGCAAATACCAATAGGGCCACTTCAGCAGGCTGTTCTTGGAAAAGATCGTCGGGTGATACGGATCGTGGGGAGCGACGATGTAGGGCAGGTTCAGTTGACGCAGCAGTCCGGCAAGCGCGCAAACGCCGGGGTGAAAGATCCCGTTGAGAACGAAGAGGGAGTCGCGGCTGTTTTCCAGGACGAAGTTTCTCAGACCACTGGAGACCGATCCGTACAGGCGAGCCGGCGGTGCGCCGGCGATGCAGCGCACTTCGTACCCGGGCGCCAACTGCCGGACCGAATCCTGCTCTCCCTCGCAGAGCACGACCACGGGGTTTCCGTTTTCGGCAAAACCCTGGGCCAGGCCGTGAACGGCCTTGCAGATGCCCAGGTGGGGCGAGTTACCGTCGGCGGGAAAGTCCTGGAGATAGACAAAAAGGCGCATGCGTAAAAACCTCGGCGCGCGTCGTGGTCCCGACTCAACGGAGCAGTTTAGACAATCTGCGGATTGGGGATGGGTATGATGAACCGCCCGCCGCCCTTGCGGTATGCATCCTGTTGCTTGAGGATCTCTTCCTTGAAATTCCAGGGCAGCAGCAGGACATAGTCCGGCTTTGCTTCCATGAGTTTTTTGGGGTCCAGGATCGGAATATGCACCCCGGGCATGTATTTGCCCTGCTTGTGAACATTGCGATCCACGACAAAGTCGATGGTGTCCACGCCGAGTCCGACATAGTTCACCAGGGTGCTTCCCTTGGCGGCGGCGCCGTAGGCGGCGATGGTCTTCCCCTCGGCCTTGATCTTCGAGCACATCTCCCGCAGCGATTTGCGGATGTCTTTCACTTTGTTGGCAAATGTCTCGTAATAGGGGTACTTGTCGATCCCCAGCGCCTTTTCCTCGCCCAGCAGCTTCTTGACGGCCTCACCGACCTGCTCCTTGGGCTCGACGTAGATTCGCAGCGATCCGCCGTGGATCGAGATTCGTTCGACATGATTGAGATACAAGGCATGACGGCGGAACAGGTGGTCGATCGCGGTGGCGGAGAAGTAGCACAGGTGTTCGTGATAGATCGTGTCGAACTCCCCATGCTCGATCAGGTCGCGGACGTAGGGGAACTCGAAGACGCCAACGCCGTTATCCTTCAGAAGCGTCTTGACGCCGTCCACAAAACCATTGGTATCGGCGACATGCGCCAGCACGTTGTTCCCGATGATCACGTCAGCGCGGCGACCTTCGTTGCGGAGCTTGGACGCCAGGTCTTTGCCAAAGAAGGTGCAGAGCGTTGGCACGCCGATCTTGATTGCGGCCCTGGCCGGTCCGTCCGCCGGATCGATTCCCAGGACGGGGACGCCTTTCTCGACAAAGTTCTTGAGCAGATACCCGTCGTTGCTGGCCAATTCGACGACGAGGCTGTCCTTGTTGAGCTTTCGGGTGGCGACGAGATTCAAGGCGTTCTTGCGCGAATGCTCGAGCAGATGATCCGAGAACGAGGAGTAATACGGGTAATCCGCGCTGAAGAGCACTTCGGGGGGGACCGTCTCGAGAATCTGCACCAGCGAGCAGTGAGGGCAGAAGCTGACTTCCAGGGGGAACGCCGGATCCTGCTGCTTGAGTTGCTCGCTGGTCCGCAGTCCATCGGCCAGCGGCTGCTGCCCGAGGTCGAGAAAGGGCTTGAGGCCCGGCTTCTTGCATGAGCGGCAAAGAGTTTCAGTTTTGCTTCGTGTGGTGTTCATTGCGACCATTGTGAGTTCCGTTCCGGTTGCTGCCAAGAGTTTTCGCGCGCGGGGGCGGTCCGCGCACCCCCATCATCGGTAGATTCCATGGGCAGGGTTCAGGCTGGGGAGGGTTTTCAGTTTTCGGTTTTCAGTTTTCGGCAAGAGCATTTCCGGCTGAAAACTGAAAACCTTCCCCAGCCTGAACCCTGACACCCTGAACCCTCCGTCAGGTCAGGCCGGCACTTTCGCTCGCCTCGGCGTCGTATGCCGGAGCGTCGGGTCGATGATGCCGTCCTCGATCAGCTTGCGAATGTGCCCAATTCGCTGGAACTTGGGCCCTTCAAACTCTTCGAGGGTGAGCCCGACGCTCTTATAGGTCTCGTACAACTCGCGGGCGCCCTTCCTGGCGTCCCATTGGGGCTGAAAGGCGGGGAGCACGCGGGCAATCTTATCACAGTTGACGCGATAGCAGCGTTTGTCTGGCGAGGCGTCGGCTGCGTACTCGACCTTGCAGCCGGGCACAGTCGCGGCAACGATCTCCGCCAGCTCGCGCATGCGGTAGTTCTCGGCAGTGCGGCCAACGTTGAATGCCTCCCGGTGCACCAGTTCGCGCGGGGCGGCGACCACGGCGGCAAAAGCGCGGGAGATGTCCTCGATGTGCGTAATCGGACGCCAGGGGGTTCCGTCGCTCTTGAGGAAGACGCGCTTGGTGGTAAACGCCCAGGCGGTCAGGTTGTTCAGCACCAGGTCAAACCGCAGACGCGGAGAAACGCCGTAGGCGGTGGCGCTGCGCAGGAAGATCGGGGAAAAGCGGTCGTCGGCCATCGGAGCCAGATCGCGCTCGACGTTTACCTTTGACTGCCCGTAGGGAGTCACGGGATTGAACGCCGACGATTCATCGAGGAAGTCGTCGCCGGCAGCGCCGTAATTGGAACAGGAGCTGGAGAAGACGAACCGCCGAACGCCCGCCTTCTTGGCCAGTTCGGCAAGGCGAACCGAGGCGCGATGATTGATGTCGAATGTCAGGTCGGGATTGAGATTTCCCAGCGGGTCGTTCGACAGGGCGGCCAGGTGAAGCACTGCCTCGAACCCCTTGAGATCCGAAACCTCGACTTCACGGATGTCCTTCTTGATCGAAGGCACATGGGCAATACCGCTCCCGAAGGTGCAACGGCTGTACAGATCGCTGTCGAGACCGACAACCTCGTGCCCCTCCCTGAGAAGCAGGGGCGTCATGACGGTTCCGATGTAACCAAGATGTCCGGTGACTAAAAGGCGCATGTGATTTCCTTAATTAGTGGATCGTGGATAGAGGATAGTGGATAGTGGACCGTGAAATAATGTCCCATGCCGCTTTCCATACTTCACTATCCACTATCCACTATCCTCTATCCATTACATTTACCACGTTTTCCAGGGAGGATTTCCCTTGGCCCAGAGATCTTCCAGCAGCTTGCGGTCGCGGATGGTATCCATGCACTGCCAGAAGTCGGAGTGCTTGTAGGCCATCAATTGCCCGTCGCGGGCGAGCTTCTCCATGGGCTCTTTTTCCCAATGGGTGGCGTCGCCCTCGATGTAGTCGAACACTTCCGGCTCGAGCACGAAGAACGCGCCATTGATCCATCCCTCGCTGGCCTGCGGCTTCTCGGAGAACTCGCGGACATGGTCGCCTTCGAAGACGATGTGTCCGAAGCGGGCCGGCGGGCGAACGGTGGTGACGGTTGCGAGTTTGCCGTGCGATTTGTGGAATTTAATCAGTTCGTGAAGATTGACGTTGGAGACGCCGTCGCCCCAGGTGAGCATAAATGTGCCGTTCCCGAGAAACGACGCAAGGCGCTTGATGCGTCCGCCGGTCTGGGTTTGAACGCCGGTGTCGACCAGATCGACAGTCCACTCCGGGAAAGCTCCGTTGCTGTGACGGAGCACGTCGCCGCTACGGGTCTTGACGGTCAGGTCGCTCTGCAGCGTGGCGAGCTCCATCATGTATCGCTTGATGAATTCGCCCTTGTATCCGAGTCCGATGGTGAAGTTGTTATACCCATAATGCGAGTAGTGCATCATGATGTGCCAGAGGATCGGCATGCCGCCGATCTCGACCATCGGCTTGGGCTTTAATTCAGTTTCTTCCGCCAGACGCGACCCAAGGCCGCCGGCGAGGATTGCCACTTTCATCTTCATACTCCTCACAGTTCCGCGACGAACAGCGGAGACCCATTATGCACGCGCTTTTACGAAGCGGTCGTGTGATGCAGGTTATCGGCGGAACGAACGTCCGGCGGAGGACTCCTGAACAGATCCGTGAACCGCCAGAAGACCTCTTCACCGGCGATGACTACGTCCCGAAGTAACTTCGGCAGAATTTTGAGGGTGAATTGGATCAATCGAAGAGAACAGGCCGCCTTCTGCCCCATGGTCAACGGCGCCATGGCGGGGGAAGCCCAATATTCCTTCATGATGCGCCACTCGGGGAAGACGATCTTCCCTTTTTTGGAGGCATCCCACCATTCAGTGGCAGGTATCGGACCGACGCCGATGTATTTCGAAAGCTTGCTGCGCCCGCGGCTGAGCCGCACCGGAAGCGACCGCACGGATCGCCCGCGATGGTCCCGGTTGAGGAAGAGGAATTCCTGGACCAGATGAAACCGCCCGAAAAGGCTCAGCCGCGCCAGCACGACGCTGTCGGCCCGGGCATACGACCCCTTGCGTGGGAAGGCGCGCAGCGCCTTGAGGCGAATCAGCGAGAAGATCTCAAACGCCCCATGTTTCTTGTGCTTGACGTTGATCAGCGCTCCGAACCGCTTTGCCGGGCTTTTCGCATCTGTGGGAAGCACAAAAGTGTTGTCGCGGATGGGTTTGCTGTCCTCATCAATGACGCGCGTCTGCGGCCAGGCCATCACCGCGCCGGGGTCACCGTCCAGGGCAGCGACGCATTTCTCCAGGAGTGTGGGGGCCAGCAGATCATCGGCGGCGCACCACTTGAAGTATTCGCCCCGCGCGAGCGCTTCGGTCCGGTTGTAGTTCCAGCCCGGGCCGTGATTGGTTCGGTCATTGGGTTCGTACACAATCCGTGGATCGCGCGCGGCGTATTCGCGGCAAATTGCTTCCGTCGCGTCGGTGGACCCGTTGTCGGAAATGATCAGCTCAAAGTCGGAGAAAGTTTGCGCAAGAATCGAATCCAGCACTTCCCGCAGGAAACGCTGGGCGTTGTAGACGGGCATTCCGAGACTGACACGCGGCGGATGTTGCGGCATAATCTTCTTCTCCCTCCGAATCGCTTCTCTTCTCGGGACCGAAGCGGAGTAGTTCCAAAACGCCCTGCCGTGCCTTTCGACACGGCGGGCGTGCAAAAATGCTCAGGCGTTGCTGCCGGCCAACTCCGGCTTAAAGATCAGATCGCCGGTGGGGACTGAGTCCCCGTCGTACATTTTGGCGATTTCTTCGGGGACTCGCTCCAGGTCGCTGGCGCGCATGAAATCGCGAAGCGACGTACCGGTGCATTCGGAGTCGAGGTTGGGCGCTCCGATCCGAGACTTCACGTCGTCGATGTTGACGGTGCGGAAATCGATGCTGTAGCGCGCCAGCCCGGCGGTGTTGGGCACCGTCGAGTGAAGCTGCGCCGCAGCGAAGATAATCACGCCGCCCGCCGGGGGGATCAACCGAACCTGCGGATACAACTCGACCTGCTCCTCAGGCTTGGGCTGTTTGCGCGTGTCGGTCTTGATCTGTTTCGCGGCGTCCTTGCGGCCGACGCTGTTCCATTCGTAATAGTTGAACGTGCGCGAGCCGTTCTTCAGCGGCTTGTCCCAGTACGGGGGGTGGAATGCCATCGACATTTCGGTTTCGATGTCGTAGATCGGCAGCCACCAGTTGAATTGCTGCTGCGGGGCCGAGTACCAGGTGTCGCGGTGGGGGTGATGGGCGTAGCCGACGCCGGAGGTCAGATATCCGTCGCTGGTGACCATGCGGAGGCGGGGGACGTCGATGTAGGTCTTCTGCATGTCACACTTGAAGTCCTCCATGATCCCCTGAATGATCTTTTTGGTTCGGGGATGGTGGATGAATTTGGGCTTCAGCGGGGCGCAAATTTCGACGTACTTCTCGACCGGCATGTGATGCTGGGCCTGTCGCGGGTCGACGCTGCCGAACGCCTCCTCGATCATTTCGCGCGCCAGGTTGCACAGTTCGAGTGTGCTGGGGCGGGGCGAATAGACGAAAATCTGGCCGTCATAAAGGCGCTGACGGCGAACGCTGTCGGTGGAAGCCGAGTCAAAATAGACTGAATGCATCATAATAATAGATCCTATCCTTCCGTCTGTGCGACGGTTCGAGTTTCGTTCTTGACCGCGTTGTCCTCACCACCGCGGCGAAGACGTCGGGCCGAGATGGCGCGGTCGTAAATTTGCATCAAAAGGCCGTAATTTCGTTCGGCCGTGTATTTGGCCTCAAACTCGTTTCGGGCGGCGACCCGCATGCGAGCGCGCATGTCGGGGTTATCAGCGAGGATTTCCGCCTGCCGTGCCAAGTCCGCCGGGTCGGCCGCCTGAAAATGCAGACCAGTCCGCTCATGATCGACAACATACTGCATAATTCCCAGCCGCGACGCGATAACGGGCGTTCCCCTGGCAAAAGATTCCAGAACCGTCTTTGGCCCCCCGGTTTCGTGCCAGTGCGACGGGCAGACCAGGAACATTGCGTCGCCAACAATCTCCAGTACTTCATTCATCGGCCGTCTGCCGAGCCACTGAACCAGCGGATTAGACGCCGCCGCTTCTCGGACGTTTGACGCCATGGGCCCGTCGCCAATAATTTTCAGGCTCAGGGGATGTGGCCGCGGGCGAGTTTTCAGCATTTCCCATGCCTTTAGAAGCGTATGAATGCCCTTTTCAGGAGAAAGCCGGCCCACAAACACGGCATAATCGCCGCTCCCAGTACCTGAGCCCGGATCGGGATCGACGAAATTTCCCTTGACGGCGATTTTGGCAGCGGGAAGACCACCCGCAATGAACTTTTCTTTTCCAAATTCTGTCAACGCGATGTACGTGTCGACGCGTTTCTGCCACGTGCCCAACGCACGATGGGTGACAAGCATCGCCGTGACGACAGACGTGGCCGCAAGGCTGCCGCGATAACAGCGATGCACCAGCCCCGGCCACGGGATCGATCGGCCCAGGCAATCCTCGCAGACCTGTCCGTCGCGGTACATCAGCGCATTGGAGCAGAGCAGCCGGTAGTTGGGCAATTCTTGCACGACCGCCGCTCCCCCGCGGTCCGCAGCACTGTAGGCCGACGGTGAAATCAGCGGGAAGGTATTCTGAAAATGGACAACATCGATGCGATGCCCTTGGACGACCGCACGAAGCTGATCGTGTGTCCGGCGATTCCAAATCGTCTTCGCCGCCAAACTGAGCGCGCCCATTTTCGCCACAGCGTCGTTGTGCACCGTGAATTGAACGACCCGATGCCCGCGCGTTTCCAGAAGCCGGGTTTCATCGGCGAAAACCTGATCTTCGCCGCCGGGCTGCTGATAGAAATTGTGCGCCAGGAGAATATTCACGCTCGGCCGATCCCCGTGCGCGGCCGGCTGAACCAAGCCGGCTGAGCAAGACTCGGCTCAGGTTCGAGGGGATGATCCATCAGACGATACGACCGGAATTGCGGCATGCGCTTGGCGGCGGCCTCACGTCGTCCCAGGCCAATGATGACGCCGCAGATGAGGTAGAACGGGATCGCGCCAAAGGGGGCCTCCAGCAGATTCCCCGTCATGGTGATGACGATGGCCACCAGAATCGTGGCGATGAGCTGCTTCCGCAGCGCCGGGTTGCGGATCTGCCGGGCAGCATGGAGCAACGCGAACATCAGAAACGTGAAGATGATCAGGCCGATCCAACCGGTGTAATAAAGACAATAGATCGAGATGTTGTGGGGGGTATGGATGTCCTGGCCATCGGGAGTGATACCCTGCAGCGAGACACCTTCTCCTATTCCCATCACCTGAAGCTCGAGTGTGTTGAGCGAATTCAGCGCGCCCTGCCAGATCGCCTTCCGCCACACCGCGGTGCCTTCTTCGTCCTTAATGGAGGATACCTCGTTGCCGTAATGACGCCATTTCACGATTTTGATCGCGAGATTCGGGTCGTGACTGGCAAGGATGTGCGCAATCTGCACGACTGGATCGAGCGGGGGGCTGGAGCCCTCAGGGCCAGGGATCAACGGGCCGACAAACATCAAAACCGTGAATCCACCCAGCGAGATCATCACCCATTTCAGGAACAGCTTCGGCTTTGACGCCGCGATCGAAATCAACCCAGCCAGCAAGCCCAGCACCCAGCTTCGGTGTCCGTGCGCGCCCTGGAAGAAATCCGGAAGCATGCTGACGGCCAGCAGAACATAGAGCGTTTTCCAGGCGGCGAAATATTCCCAGAGACAGATGATCGCCATGGTGAACAGCGGGGGCATCGGCATTTCCACGCCGAACGAGTCCCAGAGGTTCAACACCGGCTCGACGAGAATTTGAACTGTCGCGAGGATGACGATGTACTTCCAGATTTTCAGGTAGGTCTGCAGCGAAATTTCTTTCCCGATCATGATGCCGATGAGGCAATAGAGCGGGTAATAGTTGAATGCCGTGGTCCGGAAGACGTCAATCATCGGACGATGCATATAGAGAGCGCGGAACACCTCGACAAGCCCCCAGGCGAGATGCAGAAATATCGCGAACGAGAGCAGTTCCAAGCGGGCCACATCGTTGACAAACCGCCCCAGCCAGTTGTGACGATTCCACAGAATCTGGATCAGCAGATACGCTTCGCCGATGAACAGCGGCGAAATCCCAAGATAGGAGAACGGTCTGCCCAGGAGCAGGTAGCCGCCCACCAACACCGCCCACATGGGGAACCGCCTACGCATAGAACGCGCTCCACGATTCGACGAAAGCGAAGAGGCTGTACTTTCGAACGCTGTTCACTTGGGACTCAAAGACCGCGACGCGCACGCAACACTTCCTCGTACAGCAGCGTCATTCGCTCTGCGCGTTTGTGCCAGGTATTTTCCGCGGCACACCGCGCGGCGGCCTTCCCCATCGCGGCGCGCCGCTGCGGATCGTCCGCCAGCAGCCGCATCGCGTCAGCCAGGCCGCTGGTGGTCTGTTCCGGCGTGGTGACGGGGATCTTAATACCCGCTTCCGGGGGAACCATCTGCCCCACCCCCTGGTGATCCAAGGTGATCAGCGGCATGCCACGCGCCATCGCCTCGAGCACGATCGTTCCCTGCGCGTCGCGCAGGCTCGGGAAAAGCAGCACGTCGCTGGAGGTAAACAATTCCGGCATGCGCGTCCACGGGACGCGCCCGATAAATTTCACCCGCTCGCCAAGACCCAGCGACTGCGCCTGCTGCTGCCATTCCGCCAGACACGGACCATCGCCGGCGGCGGTGAGGCGAATATTCGGATTGGGAATTTTCGCCATCGCCTCCAGAATCAGCGGCAATCCCTTGCGCGGCTCGCAGCGCCCGCCCCAGAGCATCGAGAGGCTTCCCGGGGGCGAAGAACTTTCGCGCCGGTCGGTCAACCAGTCCTCACGAATTCCATAGTCGGTGAGGAACTCCACTCGCCGGGCGTGCAGACTCGTCAGCGTCTGGGCAGTCTCTCGATTAATCGCCAGGATCAGGTCGGCATGACGGGCGGCACGCACCACCAGCGGGTTCCAACGCGTCAGCCGAACCAGCAGATTCCGTACCCGCTCCGTGGTGCGACCCGCGGTGGCAAACCGCATAAACGCCCCCGGCCAGGTCTGGCCTCCACCCACAGGCCCCCAGATGAACGGAAGCCCCAGTTTCCACACGGTCGGCGGCTGGTGCAGGCTCCCCCAACTCACGTGATGCACCAGCTCAAAGCGACTTTGTTCCTGCAATTTCCGCAACACCCGCAGAACGGTGCCTTGCCACAAACGATAGTGAATGCGTATCCCGCGCTCAGACTGTTGCGGGTTCCACGGATCGAGCGGGCTGTTTGGCTCAACCCACTTCACCGTCAATCGCTCGATCGGGCGTTCGGCCAGTTCCGCATCGACCGCGGTGCGATACTGCGGATGCGCAAAAAGTGTCACATCATGCAGCCGCGCAAGACTCGCCGCCCAGTTCCAGGTGATTCCCGGCTCGGAACCGAAAATAGGGGAGCAGGTAAATCCGACGAGGGCGATTCGCATGAATTTGGCTCAAAAAACGCGACGAGCCAATTCCGTTAGCCCCCGGCCTTGCCGGGGTTTAACTCCCGGCAAAGCCGGGGGCTAACGGAGTTGCCAATAAATCCGGCCACACCCGGGACGCCGGCGGAGGATCCGCGCCCATGGCTTTTTTCCGGAGCCTGATAGATCCAGAAGAACTCTTCACCCAACCGAAACTGAGGAACAAATCCCCTGGGCATTCCCTCCAATTGGGACTGGTACGCCGCAATCGCGCGGTTCTTGAGATCCTGCACCGAGCTGACATCCAGCCGCTCGGCGCCGCCCAGTTCAGTGGTGGTCCAATCGCGCAGCGTTCGTTTCCACAAGAGCCAGATTGGATATTCCAGCAGATCCGCCTCGCTGTCCGCCAGATCCATGGCATCTTCCATCAACGCATGGGTTGCTTCGTGATCGGGATGACAATCCTTGCGGTGCGGCACGCAGATTTCCTCCGCGTTGCTGCGGGTGATAATTTCCGCGAGCCGATGGACCATTTCGCCGCGCTCGACGTTGGCCATATCGCGCAGCTTGCCGTCTGCCCCGTCCAGGAAGTGCAGGTTTTCCGCGGAGACTCCCAAAATAGCACAAGCCTCGGCGGCTTCCCGCTGCCGGCTGGCAATGATCTCGGCTCTCGGCAGCGATCGGAGGTCGCGGTGCGACTCGCATCCATCGGTCACGAACACCACCTGCACCGCAACGCCGGCCTGGCGCTTGAGGGCAATCAACCCGCCGCATCCAAAGGTTTCATCGTCGTGGTGAGGAGCGACGACCAGGATCGGCGCGCTGGTCACCGTGCCGGGAACTGACTTGCGCTTCAGCCCCCATCGATAGAGCATCGGCGCGCGCACGCCGCGGATGCGATTGGCAAGCGGTCTGAGACGAGGGTATGGCATTTATTCAACGGGTTCGAGCAGGTCGGCGTCGATCTCCATCGAAGCGCCCTGACCGAGCATCTTCACCTGAAGAACCAGCCGGGTCGGGCCGTCGCGCTCGATGACCGTTCCTTCGATGCCTTCGAAGGGACCGCTGCGTACGCGGCATCTTCTTCCGACCGCCGCGAAGGGATACGGATCCAGCACCGCCTTGCTCGCCAGAGCCGTTTCAAGGGCAGTCAACTCGCTGAGCAGCCCTTCCTGATCGGCGGTTTCGATCACCCGACAGAGCCGATTGGTCGCCAGCGCCGCGTAGCGATCTTCGGCGTTTCCACAGAAAAAGACATACGACGGAAACAGCGGCAGCATCACGTGCCGCTTCTTCCCTCCCGATATCTTTACTCGTTGAATCAACGGCAGAAAATAGCCGGTTCCGCGCCGAAGCAGATCAAACGCAAATGCTTTCTCGAATCGCGCCTTGGTATGTGCGATCCACCATTTCCCCGTCATCGCGTGCAGCGAAGGGGTATTGGGGGGAAGAATCGGGGGATTGTCGGCGAGTTTGAGCATACGGTTGCACGGAAGGGTTCAGGGCTCATCATTGAAAACCCGAATGACGAAACCAGAATCCCCGAGTCAAACCAGAATGACGAATGACCGAATAACTGAAGGGGGATTGCCCTGACTGTGAACGACATCGCTGATGAATAGCGTCGAATGCCCCGTACTCCGTTTCGGGCTTCGGTCACTCGTCATTCGGGCTTGATTCTGGTTTCTGGTTTCGTCATTCGAGCTTTGATCCTGTCCCCTCTCTTCGTCCCGCGCGCACTCCGTCCCCGTCGGTGCACCGGACTCGTTTGACGCCAACAGAGCGTCCGCTGCATTGAAGCGGAGCCGGCTGTCGTACGGACGCCGGCCCTCGCCTGGAAACCTGTTGGCAGTTGCGCGGCGTCGGCCGCGCGAACCGCCGGTTGTTATTGCATCGCGTCGACGTCCGACGGCGAAGGAAGCCGCCGGTTGCTCCGGCTCGAATGGCCGTTGTGCGCACTGCCGTTTTCGTCGGGCAGCCGGTTGCGTCCCCCGCCACGATACGCATAGCTTCCGTAATAGCCGTACTGCTCTTCCCCGCGCGGCACGTCGTTCACAACCACACCCAGCAGCCGGGCGCCGACGCTCAGCAGCCCCGTGCGCGCCAGCTCCGCACCCTGGCGGGTGGTCTTCCCAGCTCGCAGCACCAGCAGCGAGAGGTCGCATACCGCGCCCAGGATGCGCGCGTCAGTCACCGCGACGACCGGCGTGCAGTCGAGAATGATGTGATCGTATTTCTGCATCAGCTCCTCGAGGATGTTCGCGAACGACTCGCCATTGAGCAATTCAGAGGGATTCAGCGGCAACGGCCCGGCCGGGAGCAAATCGAGCCCCTCGACCACCGTGCGGCGAATGGCCTTCGAGAGCGACTCCTGACCGGCGAGAACGGCCGTCAGACCCGACTCGTCCTTCAATTCAAACATCCGGTGCTGCACCGGCCTGCGGAAGTCAGCATCGAGCAGCAGCGTGCGCTTCCCCGCCTGCGCCATGCTGATCGCCAGATTGCTCGCCAGCGTCGATTTGCCGTCGCCGGGCGTCGGCGAGGTGATCACGATCGTGCGCGCCTGTCCGGCCGGGACGCCGAAATGTATCGCTGTCCGGACCGCGCGGTAGGACTCGGCGACTTCGGACATCGGATCCCAGTGCACCGCCTGAGCGCGTGCCAGCGGAGTCAACCCGCGTTTCATGTGCGGCACGATTCCAACCACGGGCAACCCCAGCCGTCCGGCGATTTCCTCCGGGGAGCGAACGCGGTGATCCAGCTTCTCCCGCAGCAGCGCGAAGGCCGAGCCAATCGCCAGCCCCATCGCCAGCGTCAGCACGAGTACGCGGCTCGGCTCGGGGGTGCGAGTGGCGTCAATTCCCGACGCGGGCTGCAGGACGCGGATGTTGGGAAGATTGAGAGCACTAAGGTCTTGCGACTTGATCGACGCGTCCAAGTCGCCGACGAGCTTGACCAGCCCCGCCTCGGCGTTCTGCAGCTTCATCAGATCCCCCTCCGCCGTGTTCACCCCGGCGACGTTTTTCTCGTATTCCTTGATCTTGTCATCAATTGCTTTAACCTGCTCCTCCGCCTGCACTTTCGACTGCTCCAGACTTGCCATGAACTCGTCTGCGAAATGCCGGGTCAGAATCTGCAGCTTGGCATTCAACTCCGCGACAAGCAGGGCTTCGCGTTGAACGAAGGGATTCTTGTCGGGGAACTGCCCCTTGAGGAGCATCAACTGCGTTTCTGCATCGCTGATCGCCTTTCGCGTGGCCGCGATCTCGTCGGTCGTTGTGGATTTGAAGTTCTGCGACTCGGCGTATTGTTCTAGTTTCGGAAGATCATCGCCCAGTTGTTCGGCGGTGTTGTAAGCCGCCGTGTTCTGAGACTCCTGCAGCACAGCTGTGGTCCTGGCGTCGAAGAGGCGAGCCAACGCGGTCTCTACGACGTTCACCCCGTTGGTGCCATTGTTCTGCAACTCGGGATGTTGCTTCCGAAAGTCGATGATCTCATCACGTTTCTGGCTGAGTTGGTCCTGGTATTTTTTCTCCTGGTCGACCAGGACATTGATCAGCGCATGGGACGTGTCGCCGTGCGTCTTTGTCACGTACTTGATATAGGCGTCCACAATTGCGTTAACGTTGCTTGCCGCGTCGTCAGCGCTCTTGTCCGTGTACTCCAGCGAAATAACACTGTCCTTATGACCCACATCCGGGTTCAGATTTTTGCGCAGCTCGTTGGTGAACGTATGCAAGTCGTCGGCGGTGGCATCCGGGCGCAGCGTCTTGGCCGCATCGCCGCAAACGGCGGGCGACTCCATGATCGCCACTTGCGTCCACAGGAACGTATCACCGTTCTGAATTGGGCTCGCGATAGCGGTAAGCTGTGGCAGCGACGGGGGAGGATCGATGGTAAGCTGCGAGGTGGCCGTAAACGACGGCGGCACCAGGCGCAGAAATATCACTGCTCCGATGACCAGCACTACCGTGATCGCCAGAACCGCCCAACGGTGCCGCCAAATGCTCGCAAGTATATTCGGGCCAGCCTCTTCCGACTCCATCGGCAGGATATCCGGCAGGGCCGACTCACGCCGCATCAGGGAATTGTTCGGTTGCACCAACTGTTTGCGATTCATCAGTAGAGTCTCCCTGAGGATAACGGCAATTTGCGATGGCCACTCAAGCTGCACGCCTTCTGCTGTCAAAATCGAACGTATTCAGCACGTCGGTCGAGTAATTTACCTGCGCGCAGCGATCACGGCCGATAATCCGCCGCGACGCCGGACATGAGTCGAGAACATTTACTGAATCAGAAGCGCAGTCGGCCGGATCGGCACCTATTGGTACGCGGCACACATTTCGGAGTTCCCAAAGCGTCTCTCCAGAGTCCCGCGCCCACGATCCGCTTATCGGTCCCCGCGAACACAACTAGTGTAGCCACCAGGAGCGATTCTGGGAAGGCAGGGTCCGATAACTGCGCGGACTCGGTGCAAACGCTTCGCGAATGAGGATCGTAAATAGTTTAAGCTAAATGCGTTATGAAACGGAATCCAAGCGGCGGGGGCGGCTACTGGGAGCGGGTGGGGGCCCTGGAGGGCGTGGTTCGTTGCGGCCTCTCAGCGCCGCTCAGCGCGGTTCGCGCCGCCGCCAACTGCTGTTGGGCCGAAGTGAGCTGTTGTTGCGCCGCGAGATAGTCCGGATCTACCTGCAGCACGGCCGTCACCTGCGCCTGGAGGTCGTCCATCGTCTTCTTCGCGTCCGTCAACTCTTCTTTGGCCGTCCCCAGATCACCGTCAGAGTTGCGCGCGTCCTCTTCCATTTTATTTAACGCATACCCGTCATTAACCACGTCGCCCGCGGCTTGATTCAACTGCTCGTCCTGCGCCTTCTGATCTTCAGTGTCGGCGGCTCTCGGCTGGCTCTGCATCGCCTGAAGGCTGGCTTGAGCGGCCTTGCGATGGTCCAGCAGCTTCTGGTAATCCGGGTTTGCCTGCAGCGCCGCCAGCACCGGCTTGAGCGCGGCGTCGTAATGTGCTTGCGCTGCGATTAGTGCCTTTTTCGCGGCGATCCAGTCGTCTTTTGTCTCAAAGGTCGACGAGACTTTGGCGCGAGCCTGCGCCAGTTGCGAGCGTGCCTGATTCACCGCCGTAACCGCATCTGCGACCGCCTTGCGCTGCGCCGCCAGAGGGCTGACCGGTGGCTGGGCCGACCCGGGATTAGATTGCGCGCGAACTGCCGGCGCTCCCACCGAAAGAGCGAGAAACGCGCTCAGCGTGCACAGCCTCCAAAGCGCTCTCATGTAACACACTCCACGTGCTCGATTCCGCCGCATGCCCCGCATGTCACGCGCATTGCAGCAGCTCAATTCTAGCAGATGTCCACCGGGCAGGGAAAGAAACCGGCGGTTTCACAGCCATTGCAACGCGGACCTTTCCGGAGCAAACTCCTCCGTTTCACGAAGCTATTACTCAAATGCCATCCACTTTTGACATCGTCGTGATCGGCGGAGGCCACGCCGGCGCGGAGGCCGCGTGGGCCGCTTCGCATCTTGGCGCAACGGTCGCGCTAGTCACCCTCGACCCCGCCAAAATTGGCCAGATGTCCTGCAACCCCGCCATCGGGGGGTTGGCCAAGGGACAGATGGTGCGGGAAATAGACGCCCTCGGCGGTTTGATGGGGCAGGCAATCGACAACACCGGCATCCAGTTTCGCATGCTCAATCGCAGCAAGGGCCCCGCCGTCTGGGGCCCGCGGGCGCAGGCGGACAAGTACAGATACGCAGTCGAAGTCCAGCGCCTGCTCGCAAGCTGTGCGAACATCACAATTGTCCCTGGCGAAGTTGCCGAAATTCTTACCGAGACTCGCGCCTCCCGGCCTTGCATCAATGGCGTGCTGCTCGCCGGCGGCGCCGCGCTTCGTTGCCGGGCCGTGATCATCACGACCGGCACGTTCCTCCGCGGGTTGATGCACACGGGTGAAACAAAGACCGATGGCGGCCGTGTCGGCGAAGCCGCCGCCCGCGGTCTGTCCGGATCTCTCTCACGTCTGGGGCTGGAGCTTGGCCGGCTGAAAACCGGAACCCCGCCGCGCCTCCACCGCGACTCGATCGACTTTTCCGCTTTCGAGTCCCAGCCCGGTGACGAGGAGCCGGCGCCGTTCTCCCATCTCAACGATTACGCTGCCGGCGCATCCACCTGGCGCCCGCCGCTGCCGCAGGTGCAATGCTGGATCGGCGCGACTAATCCCGCGATCCATCAGATCATCCGTGCGAATTTGCACCGCGCCCCCATGTATAGCGGGCAGATCGCCTCGACCGGGCCGCGCTATTGTCCGAGTATAGAGGACAAGGTGGTGCGCTTCGCCGACAAGCAGCAACACCACATCTTCCTGGAGCCCGAGGGCCTGGGCACGCCCGAGATCTACTGCAACGGCATCAGCACCTCGCTTCCCGCCGACGTGCAGGAGCAGATCGTTCGCCTCGTGCCGGGCCTCGAGTCGGCCAGGATCATTCGGTTCGGCTACGCCGTCGAATACGACATGGTCTGGCCGACGCAGATTCACGCGACGCTGGAAACCAAGCGCATCGCCGGATTGTTTCTTGCCGGGCAGATCAACGGGACCAGCGGGTACGAGGAGGCTGCCGCGCAGGGCCTCGTCGCCGGGATCAACGCGGCGCGCCGCGGCGGCGCGGGTCAGGGTGATTTCGTGCTGCGCCGCGACCAGGCGTATATCGGCGTGTTGATCGACGACCTGGTCACCAAGCCGCCCACCGAGCCCTATCGCATGTTCACCAGCCGCGCCGAGCACCGCCTGCATCTGCGCAGCGACAACGCCGATCAACGCCTCACAAAACTCGGTCGGGAAATCGGCCTCGTGGACGATCGCCGCTGGCAGCAGTTCTCTGCGCGGCAGGAGGAATTGAACCGCGCGCTGGTGATGCTCAAGTCTTCCCGCATCGCGGATCAAACCGCGTTTGATTTCCTGCGCCGGCCCGACGCTGCATGGACCGGCCTTATCGCCCGCCTCCCCGCCGCGGCGAACGTCGCCGCCGGCATTGCCCGCCAGCTCGATATTCGCGCCAAGTATGATGGATACATCGCGCGCCAGGACCGGCAGATCGCAAGGTCCGCGGAGCTGGAAGCCAAACTCATTCCCGCTTCGCTCAATTACGCCGTCGTTGTCGGCCTGCGCAACGAAGCCCGCCAGAAGCTCGCCACCTTTACGCCGCGCAGTCTGGGCCAGGCGCTGCGCATCAGCGGCATCACCCCCGCGGACGTCACAGTCCTGGCGATTCATCTGCAACGCCGTTGAACGATTCTGCCGGGGAAACCCCCGCGTGTGGACGGGGCCCGGGGCACAGAACACCCGGGTTTCCTGCGTTACAGAAACTTGCTTTCGCCGGGCATCCCCCTCCTTGCACGCCGCCGGCGAGCGCCGCACCAGGAGCCCGACTTTGCAGAACCTTGCTCCGCCGGCAGCATGCGAGGCCAGAAACACGTGTAGAAATCGCGCCGCAACTTTTTTTGTTTTTTTATGGTTTTTGGCCTGACATCGCTTGCGGCTTCCGCTATAAGCCCTCTTATGGGACTTGAAAAGTATTTCGATTCCCGCAGCTACAACTGAAATTGATTCGTACCGAAGGCTGGAGGCTTGCCATTTTCCGCGCAAGCCGGTTCTCCACCCTTCGCTAATCCGCGAGGAGATCAAGGATGAAACTACCGCATAAACAGCGGTATCGTCGTTTTCTGGGATCGCCCGATCCGCCGTTTTAGGCCGGGATCAGGCAGAAGTCGTGGAACAAGGAGCCCGAATTGCTCAAGAGCAGATTTTATCAAAATAATGCCACCGGCCGACGCAAGCCGTCAAACTGGTGAAACTATGCTGATTCTAGCGGTCCCGGACGCCAAAGAGCATGCTCCAGAACCTGATATAGAAGTTTTTTGACTTTTCCACGATTTTGTGCCTGACATGATAAATCGATTCCCCTATAAGCCGCTCAGCAGGAATTCGATTTAATTTCGATTCTTGCAATTACAACTAATTCCTCTTAACCCCCGGAGGCCCGGCGCTTGCCGCAGTTGCGCAAGCTGATTCCCGGCCTTCGATTACCACCAAGGAGATGCAGGATGGGATTACCACGAAAGCAGCGCTACGTTCGCTGCCAGTTCGAGACGCTTGAAGCCAGACAACTGTTCAGCGTCATCAATGTGACAACCCAGAACGCCGTTTCGGCGATAACGTCCAGCAAACCGGGGGACACCCTCAGTTTCGCCGCTGGAACGTATGACGCTACCAGCCGCGTGTTGCTTCCCGGCAACCGTATCTATCAGGGCAACGGCGATGCGATCATTACAGGCCCCAATTCGTCGGTCGCGTCCGTCGATTTTGACACCGTCACCGGCGTGGAAATGACGGGCTTCACGTTCACCAATACGTTTCTGCAGCTCCACGATTGCCAGGTCGACATCACCGGTAACAAATTTCTCAACACCGGCGGTTACGGGATCTATGGCGACGGGATGTACAGCTCCCAGATTACCGGCAACACTTTCGTCGGCCAGACCAACACCGCCCTGATGATCTATCCCGGCACCAACAACAGCTTCGACGGCAATTCTTTTGATAACATTAAGGAAGCCATTCATGTTATCGGGGGCAGCTACGATGACTACTCTGGTAACGTCATCAGCTACTGTGCCCGCAACGGCATCGAACTGCAGGGTGGGCAGGGGATGACGAATCTCACGATCGACAATAACTGGATCGGAAATTGGAATCCCACGGGGAATCTCCAGTGGGATGGCAGCGCATCCCACATGGCGATCTCCTGCGCCACTGGTTCTAATCCCACCGGTGGAA
>Ga0302326_10009639_pt1 | contig 21032 bp, 14 predicted proteins | sample Palsa_T0_3_FD_202264 | JGI IMG/M metagenome (GOLD analysis project Ga0302326, IMG submission 202264) | Peat permafrost microbial communities from Stordalen Mire near Abisko, Sweden - Palsa_T0_3 | ecosystem: Environmental > Terrestrial > Soil > Palsa > Peat permafrost | place: Sweden: Abisko... | reverse complement strand
TGGCCGACCCGTCGCGCCCGCCTCAGTGAACCGGGAGCTTGCCACGCTGAGGCGTTTACTGAGATTGGCGCAAGAGTGGAAAGTCATTGACCGGGTTCCGCGGATTCGCCTGCTACGTGGCGAACGGAACCGGGACTTTGTGCTGAGTCACAGTGCGGACCGGAATATCTCGCAGCGTCGCCACAACCCCTCCGGGACGTGGCTATCCTGATCCTAGAGGCAGGCGTGCGGCCGGGCGAAGCCGCGGGCCTTAAATGGGCGGACGTGCGCCTACAGGCCGCAGTTCACGCGAGATACGGCTACATTGTCATCCGTGGCGGGAAGTCGCGCAACGCAAAGCGAAACCTCAGATTAACCGCGCGGGCCGCCGAGATGCTAAAGGCGCGGAAATCTCAGACCGATTCCGAATGGGTGTTTCCGGGGGACAGTGCCGCCGCGCCTATCCTCGGGACTTCGCTCGATCACCAACACGCTGAAGTCCGCACCGCGCTGAGGCTGCCCGCGGACTTCGTGATACATTCGTTGAGGCACACCATGTTGACCCGTCTAGGTGAAGCAGGAGCGGAAGCATTTGCAATCATGAAGATTGCCGGACACAGCAGTGTGACCGTATCGCAGCGGTATGTGCATCCAACCCCAGAGGGCATGGAGCGCGCTTTCGAGCGACTGGAAAACCTGAATCGGGCGAAGTTCCAGGAAGCGGAGGCGGAGGCGAAGGAAGCGGTCGGGGGCTCTAGGGTCCCTGCAATTTTAACTACAGCCAAAAAAGGCCGTCCTTCAAAATCGCTGCAATCTATTGATACTAATAGTAAGGGCCCTTAGCTCAGCGGTTAGAGCAGCGGACTCATAATCCGTTGGTCGTAGGTTCAAATCCTACAGGGCCCACCATCGACTCAATCAAACACGGCAATCCGGGCAGGTGGCCGATCGCGATTTCCAAACCGGGGCGGCGCGGGCGATGCCGGCAGGCGGCAGCAGCGCAGAACGAGATCCGTGATAGAGCCGGCGGAGCCGCTGCTCCACGCCGGTGATACCATCTACCCTATGAGCCGCCTCACTTGCGCTTTACCCTTATTTGTTTCCGCAGTCTGTCTGGCTCAGAGCAATTCACTCTTGCTCTTACAGAAGCCGGCGCTCAGCCGCACGCAGATCGTCTTTGTCTACGCCGGTGACCTCTGGACGGTGCCGCGCGACGGTGGTGATGCCAAACGGCTCACGTCTGGCGCAGGTATCGAAACGAATCCGGCCTTCTCGCCCGATGGATCGCAAATCGCGTTCACCGGTGAGTACGACGGCAATGTGGATGTGTTTGTCATCCCTGCTGAAGGCGGCGTGCCCAAGCGTCTCACCTGGCATCCCGCCGCGGACATCACGCTTGGCTGGACGCCGGATGGCAAGCGCATCCTGTTCAGTTCGACCCGCACCAGCTATTCCCGCTTGCGCGAGCTGTTCACTGTGGGCCTGGAGGGCGGTATGGCAGAGAAGGTCGATCTGCCGATGGGCTTCGAGGGCGCCTACTCGCCGGACGGCACGCAACTGGCTTACGTGCCGATCTCGCGGGCGTTCACCGCCTGGAAACGGTATCGGGGAGGGCAAGCCACGCCGATCTGGATCGCCACGCTGGCCACAGGCCATATTGAAAAGGTCCCGCGCGAAGGCTCCAACGATTTCAACCCGATGTGGGCCGCGGGCGAGGTCTACTTCCTTTCCGACCGTGACGGTCCGGTCACCTTATACGCTTATGACACCCGTTCGAAGCAGGTCAAGCGCCTGCTCGACAACGATTCGCTCGATCTGAAATCCGCCTCGACAGGGCCGGGCGCCATCGTTTACGAGCAGTTCGGGTCACTGCATCTGTACGACCTGAAATCCGGCAAGACCCGGGCTGTCAACGTGCGCATTAGCGGCGATATGCAGGAAGTGCGGGAGCATTTCGTCAACGTGGGCAAGAAGCTCCACAACGCGCATATCTCGCCCACAGGGGCGCGCGCGGTCTTTGAAGCGCGCGGCGACATCGTCACCGTTCCGGCTGAAAAGGGCGATGCGCGGGACGTGACCAACACGACGGCGGTGATGGAGCGCGACCCGGCCTGGTCGCCCGACGGTAAGACCATTGCGTATTTCTCCGACGAGTCCGGCGAGTATGCCTTGCACCTGCGTCCGCAGAACGGCCTGGGCGAGGTCAAGAAGATCGACCTGGGACCGGGCTTTTATTTTGCGCCGCGGTGGTCGCCAGACAGTGCGAAAATCGCTTACCTGGACAGCCATCTGGCGCTCTGGTATGTGGACATCAACGCGAAAAAATCAGTGAAGGTGGACAAGGACCGTTATTGGGGCGTCGCGGCGCTCATCCCATCCTGGTCGCCGGACAGCAAGTGGCTGGCATACTCCAAGCGGCTGGAGAGTCACTTGAGCGCGGTCTGTCTCTATTCGACCGATTCGGGCCAGAGCACCCAGCTTACGGATGGAATGAGCGATGCGCGCGATCCGGTGTGGGATAAGGATGGAAAATACCTGTACTTCACCGCGAGTACGGATTCCGGCCCATCCCTGGAGCCCGATATACACAGCGCCGTTCGTCCGGTGTCGCGTAGCGTGTATCTGGCGGTGCTGGGCAAGGACGCGCCTTCGCCGCTGGCGCCCGAAAGCGACGACGAGAAGGCCGTGGACGAAAAGAAATCGCCCGGCAAGATTGACGAAGCCAAGGCGGACGAAGTCAAGAGGGACGACGCCAAGAAAGACGACGCCAAAGAGGACGCGCAGCCCAAGGTCGAAGTCAAAATCGAATTCGATAACATCGGCCAGCGCATTCTGGCGCTTCCCCTCCCGCCTCGCCGGTACGTCGATCTGCAAGTGGGCAAGGCCGGCGTGCTGTTTGCGCTGGAGGCGCAACCGCCCGGCGCGGGCGAAAATGGTGCGCTGACCGTGCACCGCTTCGATTTGAAGACGCGCAAATCGGACGTAGCCATCGGCGGCGTACGCTCTTTTGAGATCTCGTTAAACGGCGAAAAAATGCTGTGTCAACAAGGCGACAAATGGGTGATTAGCGCGCCCAAGCCCATGGCTACGGGTTCCGGCGCGTCGCCTCCGCCCCCTCCTGCGAGCGATAGCGACAAAACTCTCAAGACGGAAGGCATCGAAGTCCGCGTGAGCCCGCGCGAAGAGTGGAAACAGATGTATCGCGAGGCTTGGCGCATCGAGCGCGATTTCTTCTACGATCCCAAGTTTCACGGTCTCGACCTGGCGGCCACGGAAAAACGCTACTTACCGTATCTCGAAAATGTCCAATCGAGAGCGGACCTGAATTATCTGTTTTCCGAGATGCTGGGCGAGTTGACCATCGGCCATCTGTTTGTGGCAGGCGGCGACTTTCCCGAAGTGAAGCACGTCGAGACCGGGCTGCTCGGCGCCGACTACAAGATCGAGAACGGCCGCTATCGCTTCGCGCGGGTCTACAACGGCGAGAACTGGAATCCGGAAATGAAAGCCCCGCTTACTCAGCCTGGTGTCAACGTCGTGGCCGGCGACTACTTGCTGGCTGTGGGCGGCCGGGAAGTGCGCGGCGCCGACAACATCTACAGCTTCTTTGAGGGCACGGCCGGCAAATCCGTGGTGCTGAAGGTGGGGCCGGACGCCTCCGGCGCCAACGCCCGCGAAGTGACTGTGGTCCCAGTGGCGGATGAAGGAGGCTTGCGGAACCTGGCCTGGATCGAAGACAACCGGTGCAAGGTGAACCTGTTGACCCACGGCCGGGTCGCCTACATTTATATGCCGAACACGTCATTGGCGGGACTGACGAATTTCAACCGTTATTTCTTCGCCCAGGTCGGCAAGGAGGCGGCCATCATTGACGAACGCTTCAATGGTGGCGGCGCGCTGGCCACCGACATCATCGAATACCTCAGGCGCCGGTTGATGAGCGTGGTGAGCACGCGGGACGGCGCCGACGAGATGCAGCCGCAAGGGGCCATCTTCGGTCCGAAGGTGATGATTATCAATGAATTCGCAGGGTCAGGCGGCGACGCCATGCCCTGGTACTTTCACCGCGCGGGCGTGGGCAAGCTGATCGGCAAGCGCACCTGGGGAGGGCTGGTGGGCCGGGCCTTCGCTCCCGAACTGATGGATGGCGGCTTTGTTTCCGCCCCCAGTTCCGGCGTGTGGAATCCGGACAAGGGCGAGTGGGAGGTGGAGAACCGCGGCATCCAGCCCGACGTTGAGGTCGAATTCGATCCGGAGGCCGTCCGCGCAGGACACGATCCGCAACTGGAGAAGGCTGTCGAAGTGGTCATGCAGGAACTGGAACAAAACCCGGTGCCGCATCCCAAGCGGCCAGCGTATCCGAACTACCACGCGCAGTGACCGCACGCCGCCCGATCCGCACCAGAAAGGCTTCAGTCTTTGATGTCACTCGTGAGACCTGCGCCAGTCGTCCTCCGAAATCACCTCGATAGGAGCGAGCTTCTTGGTCTGCAATGCCCGGTTGAGATCCGGCAATTGCCGCCCCGTGAGATCGGTAAACTCGTGGATCACATCTTCAAGTTCACGGCCCAGCACGTCCGCGCGCGCCACCTGCGAATCCGTAGGCCGCCCCTCATAGGAATTCACGTCGCCATATAAGCCTGCATCGTCCGACGATCCCGCCAGAAACTCCCGTAGACGCTCTTCGCCCGTAATCATCCCGCCTTCCTTGGTGGCGACAATCTTGGACCGGATCGCATCGGCGGATTCCGCCAGTGCCGCCAGCCTGGCTCGCAGCGGGTCTGCTTCAGGCAGTTTGGCAGCGCCTTTTTGAGCGCCGTCGCGCAAGCCGACGATGGCATCCACCACCCAGCTCATGTGGTCCAGCAAACCGCCCAGCCTGGTTACCAGCTCGAACTGCGCCTTGCGGTCGTCAACCGTGAACTTGGCACGCGGGTCCAGAACCACATTGAGCTGCGCGGTGTAGACCTTGTCGCCCTTGGTCATCTTCACCGTGTAAGCGCCGGGAAGCACGCGCGGCCCCACGATCGCGCCAAAGGCCGCCGTTGCCGCCGGAGGGACACGCGGCGGCTTCATGTGCATGGACCAGCCCGACCGGTTGATGCCCCTATGGCCGCTGGTGGGCAGCGTGTCGACCAGCTTTCCCTGCTGATCGAAAACCTCGATCTTCATGTCGCCATAAATGTGCCGGCTTCTTTGGTAATAGGGAATCGCCGCGTCAGTCGAGCGGTTGGGGCCCACGAACGTAGCATCGCCTTCGGACCAGCCGCCGGACGTCTCCATCCACTGCACAGCAGGCGGAATCGGAAGAAACTCCGCGTATTCCGCCATCGTCTCCGGCGTGAGCGCGCGCATTGGTGAGATGTCGTCGACGATCCAGATGCCCCGCCCATGCGTAGCCAGAATCAGGTCCGACGTACGCGGATGAATGAAGATATCGCGCACGGCCACCGCGGGAAAATTGGATCCCTTATACTGCGCCCAGCGCTGGCCGCCATCGACGCTGATCCACAAGCCGAATTCGGTTCCCAGGAACAGCAGGTTGGGATTGACGTTGTCTTCCCTGATCACGTGCGCGTACCCGCGGATGCCGTTCTCCTGCACGGGTAACGCGGTCCAGTTTTGCCCGTAGTCGGTGGTCTTATAAAGGTACGGCTTCATATCGCCGTACATGTGGCGGTCGAACGTGGCATAGGCGGTTCCCTCGGCGTAGCGGCTGGCTTCCACCCAGGAGACCCAGGGTGCTTTCCCGACCCCCTGCACATTGCCTGTGACATTGGTCCAGTGTTGGCCGCCATCGCGCGTGACCTGGACATTGCCGTCGTCTGTGCCCACCCAGATGAGCTGGCCGTTCTTGGGGGACTCGGAAATCGAATACACGGTGGTGTGCATCTCGGCCACGGAGTTGTCGATGGTGACGCCGCCGGATTCTTCCTGCTTCTGCTTTTCCGGATCGTTGGTGGTCAGGTCCGGCGAGATACGCTCCCAGGACTGGCCGTGGTCGCGCGACCGAAAGACGAACTGCGCGCCGATATAGATAGTGCCCTTCTCGTTTGGACTGATCTGCAGCGGCGCGTTCCAGTTGAAGCGCAGCTTCTTCTCGCCGTATCGCGCATAAGGCTTGATGGAGCGAGACTCGTGCGTCACACGGTTGACCCGCTCGACTTCTCCGCCCTGCGTTTCCACGTATATATAAGCCGCGTCCGTGGGGTCTTCCCACATCCAAAAGCCATCGCCGCCGCACATATTTTCCCAGCGGGCATTGCTCACGCCGCCGGGATAGGACGAATCGCCCACCCAGCAACTGTTATCCTGCAAACCTCCGTACACACGATACGGCTCGGCGTTGTCCGCGCTCACATGGTAAAACTGCGAGACCGGCAGGTTCATCAGGTGCTCCCAGCGCGTGCCGCCGTCCTGGCTGCGCCAAAGGCCGCCGTCGTCGCCGGTGAACATCATGTTGGTGTTACCGGGGTCGATCCAAACATCGTGAAAGTCGCCGTGCGCGTTGGCCACCGCGCTGAAGCTGCGGCCGCCATTCACGCTGAGCAACAACGGTCCGTCGACCTTGAACACTTTGTTTTCGTCCTTGGGATCGACAATGAGGTTGGCAAAATAGAACGGGCGCCAAATCTGATACTGGCTGGCATCCAGGCGTGTCCAGTTCTGGCCGCCGTCGGCCGAGCGGTACAGCGCCCCGCTCTTGGATTCGATGGTGGCATACACCACCTGCGGCTTGGAGGGCGCCACCGCCAGGGCGATACGGCCATAAGGCTTCTCGGGCAGGCCTTTGGCATTGGCGGGCGTAAGTTCGGTCCAGTGTTCGCCGCCATCGGTTGACTTGAACAGGCCGCTGCCGGGACCGCCCGAACGGAATGTCCATGCCTGCCGCCGAAAATCCCACATCGAGGCGTAGATGGTTTTGGGATCCTGCGCGGCCATGGACAGCATGCCGCATCCGGTCGAGCCATTCGCTCCGGCAAGCACCTTCCGCCATGTCTGGCCGCCATCGCTGGTCTTGTAAACGCCGCGTTCGTCGTTATCGTTCCACAGGTGACCGGTGGCGCAGGCGTACACGATGTTGCCGTCCTTGGGATCGACCAGGATCTTGGCGATGTGCTCGGAATCCTTGAGGCCGGCGTTTTTCCAGTTCTCGCCGCCATCGACGGATTTGTAAACGCCGTCGCCGATGGAGACGCTGTTACGCATCCAGCTTTCGCCGCTGCCCACCCACACGATTTTCGAGTTCGAAGGATCGATCGCGACGGCGCCGATCGACTGCACGTCGGGGAGATCGAACACGGACTTGAACGTAGTTCCGCCGTTTACGGACTTCCAAACACCGCCGCTGGCGGACGCCGCAAAGACAGTAAGCCGTCCGCTATCGTTGACCGCGGTGACCGCGGCGATACGGCCGCTCATTTCCGCGGAGCCGATATTGCGCGCCGGCAGGCCCGAGATGGTACCCGAATCGTATCGCACGGGCGCTTGCGCAAGCAGCGCCGGAGTCAGGAGTAGGGCCACAAACCACGCTCGCGAACGGTCGATCATAGTCACAACTCCTTCTTCGCCGGCGCGGACGATGTGGGTGCGCCCGCCGGCATCTTGAATTCGGCTGGATCGATGGCCACATTGGCCTCGATCTTATCGATCGTCACCTTGCTTGTCTCGCCCGGATTGCGGGGATTGCCCTGCTCCAGCGCGAACGGGAAGTAGATACCGTTGACCAGCTTATATGAGCCCATTTCGGAGAACGATTCCCGCACCGAGCCGTGGATGAATTGCACCAATTCCGTACGGATTTCGAGGAACGTCTCGGGATCCAGGTAATAGTAGACAATGTCGCCGTTCTTGAGCGTCACCTTCAGGCGGTAGGCGTCGTCGCCGTCCACGGTGTCGTGGCCCAGGTACTCGATGGTGTTGCCCTTTTCTTTGTAGTCCGCCAGATGGCCGTAGAAATCGGATTCGTCCTGCAAGCCGCGCAGGTCGTCTTCTCCGAGCATTTCCGGGTCTTTGCGGCCGGCGAACGGCATGATGCGCCAGCCGGTCTTGCCGTCGTACGCCGATATGCCGGTCATGCCCACCAGGGTGAACGTCTGCCGGACCAGGTCGGGCGCCATTGTGTCCAGGCCGATTTGCAACGAGAAGCTGCCTTGCTGCATTTTGCCGGTCATGCGCAGCGAGTGGATGGCCTTGAGCTTCTCGATACCGCCGTGGGCAGCCAGGTTCTTGTTTACCAGTTCGTCGGCGGTCTGCGCCGAAAGCAGCGCGGCGAAGGCCAGGCAGGCGGCAAATCTTGTTACGTAGCCCATTAGGTTGACTCCTCAGTGTGTGAAGGATATCGTAGCAGGCTCAACGAGGCTAAGGTGTGCTCGCCGGGGCGTAGAATGAATGAGGCAGAGTTATGCAACTCCACCGTTTGTTTTCTCTCCTTGTCCTGCCTGGCGCACTCGCCATGGCGCAACAACCAGCCCCCCAAGGCCAGTCCGCCACCGAAATGGAGACCAAAGAAGCGCCCGCGAAATTCACCTCGCGGGTGAACCTGGTGCCTGTGACGGTAGTGGTGCGCGACCACAATGGCCACGCTGTGGGTAACCTGACCAAGGAAGACTTCCGGCTCCTGGACAATGGAAAACCACAGGTCATCGCCAGGTTCTCCATAGAAAAGCCGGGCACTCCGGTGGTGCTGGAAAAGGAGGCTGGCGACCTGGAGATGCCGCCGGAAAGCAAAACGCCTGAAGCCGGCGCGGCGGCGGCGCCGGTGCTCGCCGACCACTTCGTCGCCTACTTGTTCGACGATCTGCACGGGACGTTCGAAGACCTGGCCCGCGCGCGCGATGCCGCGGCGCGCGTGATCGCAACCTCCATGCAGCCGGCCGACCGGGCGGCGATCTACACGACGTCCGGCCAGGTCGTGCTGGAGTTCACCGGCGATAAGGAAAAATTGCAGGACACGCTGGCGCGGCTGCGGCCGGCGCCCGCCACCGGCGGCCTGGGCCATGGCATGGACTGCCCGGACATCAGCTACTACATGGCGGACCGCATCGTGAACCTGAACGACCCCCAGGCCCTCCAGGTCGCTCTCATCAATTATCAAGCATGCAGCTCGAATCCTTATGCGACCGCGAACGAGGTGATGGGGTTTGCGCAACGCGCATTGCATGAGGGCGAGCACCAGACCAGACTGGCCGCCAGCGTCCTGGTGCAGGTAGTCCGGCGGATGTCGGCTATGCCGGGACAGCGCAGCATCGTGTTGGCCTCACCGGGCTTCCTGGTGCCTTTCGCCGATCAGTCGGATATCACCGACATCATCAACCGCGCCATTCGCGCCAATGTGATTATCAGCAGCTTGGATGTGCGCGGGCTTTGGACTCTGCCCGGTTTCGACTCCTCCAGGCCGACGCCGGCCGGAGGTCCCCAAGTGCTCACCATGGTCAGTCAGTACCTGCATGATGAGGCGCTGGCCGGGGAGTTTGTACTGGAGGACCTGGCGCATGCCACGGGCGGAGACTGGTTTCACAACAATAACGACCTCGTTGACGGATTCAGGCGTCTGGCCACCGCGCCGGAATTCATCTATGTTCTGGCTTTTACGCCGGAGAACCTGAAATCGGACGGCAAGTATCACAAACTCCAAGTCACGCTACGGGACACCAAGGGCGTGACCTTGCAGGTGCGCAAGGGCTACTACGCGCCCCGGCATGAAGCCGATGCGATGGACCAGGCGAAGCAGGACGTCGAGGATGCGGTATTCTCCCGCGAAGTCATCAAGGATATTCCACTGGCCGTGCACACGCAGTTTTTCCGTTCCGGCGACGTGGATGCGAGTCTCTCGGTGGTCGCGCAACTGGATATCAGGAGCCTGCGCTATCGGAAGGCGGATGGGCGCAACAACGACGACCTGACCATCGTATCCGCTCTCTTCGATCTCAACGGAAATTATATTACCGCCGAACAGAAGATGCTCACGTTGCGGCTGAAAGACGAAACCCTGGAAAAAAGGCTGAATTCCGGGATCAGAATCAAAGCGAGCTTCACCGTCAAGACCGGAAGTTACGTGGTGCGGGTGGTAGTGAGAGACAGCGAAGGCCAGATGATGGCATCCGAGAACGCGGCCGTAGATATTCAATAAGTGGCCTAGCTTACTCCACTTACCCCACTTACTTCGGGACGAAGCCGTATTGCGGGGCTTCCATGAATCGTTCCGGCCGCCTTCTGGCGTATTTTCGCCAGTTGGCGCGTACTGTGGCGATGGCTTCCAGGAAATATTCCTCGACCGGACGCGCGGCGGCTCCCGTGGCTTTGTCATGCGCGAACAGCAGCTTGGCATCCTCCACCACCGCCCTCAGATCCGCGCCCGTCAGCCCGTGGCTGGCATCCGCAATCGCGCCGATGTTGGCCGCGGCCAGAGGTGGCGGCGCCTGGGACAGTCTTCCCCTCAGAATCGCGGCGCGCGCATCGGCGTCCGGCAGCCGGGTGTCCAACCATAGCTCGATTCGGCCTGAGCGCAGGATAGCGGCCGGCAGGCTGTGCGCGTCCATGGCCGTGATGATTACGCACACACGCTCCCCGCTGGCGCTTTCCAATCCGTCGAGCATGGTCAGTAGGTAGCGGCAGAATCCTCCTCCGTCGGAGTTGAAGATCAGGTCGCCGTCGTCGATGAAAACAACGGATGGAGCATTCCGTTTGGCGGCATCGAAGATTCTCCGGACACGGCTATAGAAGTTGTCATTCCCCGCGATCACCGTGCCGTCGATCAGGAAAAACTTGCTCTTCAGCCGGGCCGCCAGAGCGCGTCCAATCGCGGTCTTGCCCGTGCCAGGGGGACCGGCCAGCAGCACGCCGCGCTTCGGTCTCAGTTGCAGCTCCGCGGCCAGGGCGCGGTTCTCGAACGGCAGGGCGATCTTGGCTTCGAGCGCCTGGATGACGTCGTCGAAGCCTTTGAGATCCGCCCAGTCCACGGTCTCGACCAGCTCCAGTTGGACGTTGCTGGTCATGTTTTGCGCGGTCAGGTATTGGGTGAAGCCCTCCGTGTCTAACTCCCGGTCGGCGCGCAGCCAGACGCAGGTGTTCCTGAGCTGGTGCGCGTTCAACTCAGGAGCAAAACGGTGGATTTCCGTATAGTTCAGCCGGCGCGCAACGGCGGCGCTCAGATACGCGCGGCAGATGGATTCGTAGTCGGCCGCCGCGAAGGTATCGAGTTCGACAATGAAGGCGCGGCTTTCGACCGGTTGCGGCGCGTCCCCGTGGTCCATGGCGAACAGTACCCGCTTGTTGCGTGCAGTCGCCCGGTCGAGAATCGCGGTCAGGGCGACATCCAATAGATAGGTGCGCGGGTAGTCGCAGGCGTTGACCACGGCCTTGAGCAGATGCAGGTCGTCGAGAACCACGAAGTCATGGTTGTCCAGAGCCCTGTCCATGAGTGAAAGGAAAGCCTCTTCGATAGCGGCGGTTTGATGTTTCGCCAAAACGCCCATGAACTCCCTGGCGCCGATCGACGCGGCTCCGGTGGCGGCCGCGACGGCGCGAACGACCGTGGTTCTTCCCGTGCCATCGCCCGCTTTAAGCACAACGATATTGCCTGCGCGGATAGCGGCGAGCAAACGCTCCGCAGCCACCCGTTGCGCGGGTGTCAATCCGTCCCGATCTTCAACGGCAATAGGGCTTTCCCGAATCGGCCGGGATGCCTGCCGTTCGACCAAAGTCAGCATAATTCCTTGTAAGATATGAAACGTGCACTACCCAGCCGCGTGCGTTACCGGGTCGCGGCCAAAAGGGAGCGGCCCGTGGCGCAAGGACTTAAAGGGGACAGTTTACAGAGTGACTGGCGGGAGCCGGACGAAGGCTCTCTGCCAAAATGCCGGTGTTCCCGTCTTGACTACGTTGCATGAGCGCCTCCTTCCAGTGAGATAGATGTTACCTTGAGCATGGTATCATAGGTTCCGCCGCTTGAGCAAGCTATTTTTGATTAAATTTGTCTTAAGCCGTAACGACGCTAGAATGGAAGAGTTCGATGTTTGAGCTCTTCCGCTCATTTTTGCCGCTGCACAATCCGATAGGCTTCGGCGCGAGCGATTTTATCGAGCTGGAGCTGGCGGCGCTGCTGGTTTTGTTGATCGCGGCCCACGCGGGCTTGGGCGGCTGGGCGCGAAGGGTGGCGTCACACACGGGATGGTGCATGCTGGCGCTCGCGATCCTGCCCGTTGCGCTGCGGCTGGCAATGCTCGCGCAGAGCCCGGTACCCACCCCCAACGGCTCCGATGAGTTCTCGCATCTGTTCGAAGCAGACACCTTGGGCCACTTCCGGCTGGCGAACCCCACCCATCCGCAGCATCGCTTTTTCGAAACCACCTTCGTGTTGCAGGAACCCACTTACAGCTCGATCTTTCCGGTCGGGCAGGGCCTGGCGCTGGCGCTCGGACGCACGGTTTTCGGCCTTCCGTGGGCCGGCGTGCTGCTTTCCGTGGCGGCGCTTTCCGCGCTGTGCTACTGGATGCTGCGGGCCTGGACGACACCCGGCTGGGCGCTGGTTGGCGGATTGTTGACGGTCATCCAGTTCGGGCCGCTCCGGTATTGGATGAACACTTATTGGGGCGGCGCGGTCTCGGCGGTTGCGGGTTGCCTGGTGTTTGGATCGCTGCCTCGGCTGCGGGCGGGGTGGCGCATTCGGGATGCGATCGTCCTAGGGTTGGGGATTGGTATCCAGTTACTCACGCGGCCGTTCGAATGTATTCTGCTCGTAGCGGCCGTCGTCGTCTTTTTTCTGCCGGCGTTGCGCGGGCCAAGAGACTGGGGAAAACTCGCGCCGGTGGCAGCGGCGGCGTTTCTTACCTTCTTGCCGGCTGCCGGATTGACCTTGCTCCAGAACAAAGAAGTCACTGGCAGTTTGACTACGCTTCCATATATGCTCAGCCGGTATCAGTATGGCGTACCCACTACCTTTACGGTACAGCCCAATCCCGTGCCGCATAGGGAGCTGACTCCCCGCCAGCAGCTCGACTATGCAGAGCAGGCCGCCACGCATGGACAGAACACGGACACCATCAAGGATTATCTGGCGCGCATGGTCAGCCAGGTGCGTTTCTACCGCTTCTTTTTCCTGCCTCCGCTGTACCTGGCTCTGCCGTTCTTTTTGCCATCGCTGCGACAGTGGCGGTTTGTGTGGGTGGCCCTGGCGCTCGCGGCCTTCAGCCTGGGCGATAACTTCTACCCTTACTTCTATCCGCATTACATTGCGGCGGAGACTTGCCTGTTCGTGCTGGTGAGCGTGATTGGGCTTGAGAGGCTCAGCCGGGTGACGATAGGCGGATCCGCAGTGGGCCGGGAAGCCGCCCAACTCCTGGCGTTGTTTTGCGCCGCGCAGTTTCTGTTCTGGTACGGCTTCCACCTGTTCGCGAATACGAACGCATCCGTCGCCATGCTGCAATACGACGCCTGGGACGACGTGAATCACGGCGATCCGGAAGGGCGGATAGCGGTACGCGACCGCCTCGCACGGTCCACCGGCAAACAACTGGTGTTCGTGCGCTACTGGCCGCAACACCGCTTCAAGGAATGGATTCAAAACGCGGCCAATATCGACAATGCGCCGGTGGTCTGGGCGGCCGACCGCGGCGCCGCGGAAAACGAGAGCCTGCGGCATTATTATCCGGAGCGCACGGTTTGGTTATTGGAACCGGACGCGCGCCCGCCGAAGATTTCTCCCTACCAGCAGGAGCCGCAAGAGCCGCCGCCGGCGCCGGAACTCCCAAAGGAGCCGCGAGAGAAACCCAGCCCGGAACAGAATGGCATCCAACTGCTGCCGGTGCCGTGATCCGAAGCTCGCTACAGCGTGAGGGGGCGGGTTCTCATTTCGCCACCGGCACGTCCATGTTGTGCCTGGCGACAACGCCTAACAGTGCGGCGGCGGCCAGGTTCGCGGTGGCGAACAACGGCGCCTTATTGGGAGACCTGCGCAGGATGTAGTGCTGCGCGACCATGCCACCACCCAGCGCGCCCAGCTTGATCGCCAGCGAACCGTAGCTAAAGGTCTGTCCTGCTTTCACCAGCGGGTTAGCTTCATTCTTTCCCCAGGAACTAGCCGCATCGGCGGCATCGGCCCCTGCCAGCATAGCCTGGCTGATGTGCCAGACGGCGCGCCAGCGCGATGCCTTGTCGGCGGCGGATGCCGGCAGAAGAAAAGCGGTGAGTAGAATCAGAAATGCGACGGTACGTTGCACAATAACCTCCGAGTAGTTATTCGGCGGTTTTGGCAATTAGCGATAGACGGTACAGCGCCTTCTACCTTCTTGTTACGATACCCGTATGCGCGGCGTGGCGGCCCTCCCGTGATTCACACTCTCGACTTTGTTGTGCGGCATGGATACACGCTGCTGTTTTTCTGGATCCTGGCCGAGCAAGGCGCTTTGCCGCTGCCATCCGCGCCCTTGTTGTTGGCCTGCGGCGCGCTCGCCAAGAACGGGCGCCTGACGCCTCACTGGATCGTCCTCACTGGCGTGGCCGCCTGCGTGATCGCGGACAACGTGTGGTTCACGCTCGGACGGCGGCGGGGGGCAAAGGTTCTGCGCTTCATCTGCCGTGTTGCGCTCGAACCGGACTCCTGCGTGCGCCAGACGGAGACAGCGTATCAGCGCTACGGCATCCGGTCGTTACTGGTAGCCAAATTCGTGCCCGGCCTCAATGCCGTCTCCGCGCCGCTGGCGGCCATATCCGGCGTGAGCCTTGGCCGCTTCATCGTGTTCGATACGCTGGGCTCGCTGATCTGGATCGGCACATTTACCGGCTTGGGCTACATCTTCAGCGGCCAACTCGACAAGGTGGGAGACTACGCGGCGCGCACGGGTTCCGGTGTCGTGGTAGTGGCCGCGGGATTGCTGGCCGGGTGGATCGGCTGGAAGTTCCTGCAACGCCGGCGCTTCCTCAGACAATTAGTGGTGGCGCGCATTACTCCGGAGGAACTCAGACAAAAGCTGGAGGCCCGCGAAGAGATCGTGGTGGTGGATGTACGGACCGCTCTCGAAAGTGAAGTGGACTCCGTGCCGGGGGCGTTGCGCATTCCGCTCGAAGACCTGGACACGCGCCATGGCGATATTCCGCGCGACCGCGATATCATCCTGTTCTGCAGTTGACCAAACGAAGCTTCCAGCGCCCGTGCGGCGCTGCTGTTGCGGAAACGCGGGATCGTGCGCGTGCATCCGCTGTACGGCGGCGTGGATGCCTGGCGCGCGCTCCTCCGAACCGTATAGCCCGCCGCCGTGCGACAGAGACGATCGCAGGGTGATAGAATGCCCATCGCGTGCAAAAAACCTCTCTCCGCGCGGAGTTGGCCGCCGAGTTCCTGGGCACCTTGATCCTGATTATGTTGGGTAATGGCGTGGTCGCCATGGTGGTGCTGTTTGGCAAAGGCATGCCCGGCGAAGTCGTGCATGGCGGCTTCACCAACATCACCATCGGGTGGGGGCTGGCTGTGACCATGGGCTGCTACGTCGCGGGCCGCATCTCCGGCGCGCATCTGAATCCCGCCGTCACCATCGCATTGGCTATCTTCCGCGATTTCGCCTGGCGTAAAGTGACGCCATACGTCCTGGCCCAGATAGCTGGCGCATTCCTGGCGTCGGCGCTCGTGTTTTGGAACTACCTGCCGGCGTTCCATGCAGCCGACCCGCACCTGGATCACACCGCCGGCGTCTTCACTACCTTCCCGGCGTTTCCCGAGGTCCCCAGCGCCGGCCTGCTCGATCAGACCATGGGGACCGCCATCCTGCTGTTCATGGTGATGGCACTGACCGACGCGCGCAATCAGCCGCCCGGCGCCAATTTGACTCCGGTGCTGGTGGGCGCCGTCGTGGTTGCGATCGGAATGTCGTTCGGCGGCATGCACGGGTATGCCATCAATCCGGCGCGCGATTTCGGTCCGCGGCTGTTCACCGTGGTTGCGGGTTTCAAGAACAACGGCCTCACTGACGGCAGCATGGTCTTTTGGGTGCCGATCGTCGGGCCGATTCTGGGGGGGATCATCGGCGCCGCGGCGTACGATTGGGGCGTGCGGCGATACTTGCCGCCGCTTACTCCCGGCGATGAGAGCCACTAAGGGTACTTTCAGAAATGCCACAAGAACCGGGACGGACGCCTCCACAACTCGTTCCAAAGTGCGGCTATCAACTTCCTGCGGCCGCTGGTATCCAGATTCCGCGCACGTATCGCCAGCCACAAACCGAGAGCGAATGACACGCTGAAGTTCAGCAGCCCGGTGGCAGCCAGCCCCAGCACTGCCCAGAACATATCGCGCCAAAGCACCAGACCGCTCCATGCCAGCGAACTCACGGCATACGCAAGCGATGCGCTCGCCAGAGTGATGTGCCGGACCTCGACCGGCACGCCCGCGAAGATGCTGACAAACGGAAGCAAACCCAGCAGCAGGCCCAGGCATACATATCCAACTACCCCACTGAGGTTACGTTCGACGAACTTCGCCAGCCACACCGCCGATTCCGCGCCGAACGACCGCCGCAATCTTCGGCTCTGCGCCAGGGCCGTCGGAAGGCGATTCAGTGCCATCCAGTTGGCGGTCCATCCGGCAGCCAGACTCGAAAGCCACAGAAAGCATCCGGTAAGCGCCGCAAACGGTATGGTCAAGGACCGCACCAGGTTCATGGAGCTGAGTCCATGCAGCGCGGCTTCGCGGGTAAGAAAAGGGTTGCCGATCGTCCATTGCATCATGACGTCGATCAGGATCGACACTGGAATCGCGCCGAGCAAGTTGCCCACGGTCACAATAGTCTGAGTCCGTGTGATGGCGGCCACCACGCTCACTTCGGTGCGCATCCCGTCGTCCTTCTCCATCGCCGCGCAGAGTGCCGCCGCCGTCATGGACGGCATCTTGGAAGCCAGCATCCAGCCCAGTAACTGCATCAGCACAAAGCTGGCGGTGTAATTCACGCTATGCGCGATTCCGGTCCACAGCGGCGCCAGCGCCATGGAGGCGAAAACGTATTTGAACAATGCGGTGAAGGCCGTGATGCCTCCGGCGCCTATAGCTCCGTAGCCCATTTTCCACCACTCCGGGCGGGACCCGGCAATATAGTGTTCGCCGCTCTTGCCGGTGTGCATCACGATCTGGCTTGCAAGCCGGTTCACGCTGTTCCGGACCAGGCTGCGCGCCCCGCGCTCCTCGGTGAAGCCCCGCACCAGCATGGACGCGAATGCGCGCCCGTCCTGCTCACCCGAGATCAGGCGCAACAGCGCGTCCATCCTTTCCAACTGCGCGACAACCAGATCGAGGCGGAAGACGAGGTCCGAAGAAACGCCCATCTCCTCCAGCCGCGCGTGCGAGATGCCGGTCGAGACGCGGCAATTGAAGATCGTTTCTCTGAGCGCTTCGCGGGTAGCTCGATCGCCCGGAGAGCGCGCGAACTGGTCCGCGGCATCCAGCAGGTTTAGAAAGGGAGATTCGGCTTCACAACGGTGCGGCATCACCTTCATGACGCCTCTCGATAGCCCGATCGACGCGGCGCGAATGGCCAGCAGGCGGATGGCGGCAAGAATGTGTCCGGCGGAGCTGCCCAGCAAATCGCGCCACTCGGATGCATCCGCTTCATCCAGACCGGCGATCCAATCGGCATCCGCGGCATCCGGGTCTGTCGCATGAAGTGCCGCATACAGGTCGAGCTCGTCTTCCAACTGAGGGAGTATACGCCGTTTGAGGCGCGCGATCAGCTCGCGCGGCAGCGAGGTAGCTTCCGCGAATCCGGCCTCGGAATACAGCCGTGCAGGGCAGGCTTTGCCCCATATTTGCCGGAATCTCTGCTGGGTGTCGGGCAGCTTGCGCATGCCCTCGGCCAGACGGCGGAGGCGTTCGGTACGCACCTCCGGCGGGGCGATCTTCAGCCATGCCAGGGTATTCTGCAGCCATTGGCGCTCGATCTCCTCGCCCTGATCCAGGGGCAGCAATGCGAGGCCTTGCACCGGATCGTCCGAGGTTGGCGGCATCCCTTGATAATCGCGCAAATTGGCTCGGCGGGCCAGGCTAGTGCCTGGATTTCGGTTACATTAGGTTGCACCAGGTTTCATTAGGACTTAGCGGCTGTCTGGTCGATTAAAGCCGACAGTAGCTGTCGGCCGTCTGTAGTTCTTTCGGCGCAGCAAATGCACATGGCCGGCATCCCGTCCCGGCCGAGCGCTAACCGTACTTGAGCTCGGTGCTCTGTCCGACCTCGATAATGTAACCGTCCGGATCGCGGATGTAGCAGCGAATCTCGCCGTACTTGGGTATTGGCTCCGTGATGAACTCGGCTCCTCGACTTTTCCACAATTCATAGCACGCTTGGATATCCGCAACGCGGATATTCATAAAGCTGTTGATCTTATCCGGGTCGGGGACGCTGAGCGTCACAGACGGCTTGTCGGGGGTCGGCCCGCCCCCGACGTTGAGCAGGAGCCAAGTATTCGCGATCTGAATGTACGCGGGCGCGCCTTCGCTGTCGCCGCTGCTCAGAATGCGACCGCCGAAGACCTTCTCATAGAAGCGCGCCGACCGGTCGATGTCGGCGACGGTGAGAAAATGTGCGACGGTGAACCCCTCGCGCGGGGGCATCTCATAGCTCTTCTGTTCGACTTGTACCGCGTTCATTGATGGCTCCTCTCGATACGGTGCTCATTACAAATACGCTGTCCCGAGTCCCGTTCCCATTCATAAAAAATCGGCCGTCGCCCGCTAGCGCAGCAGCGATTCCCAATTGGCTGGAACTCTCCCTGCCGGTCCAGGTGATGGTTGATCCTCCGGATGCGAATGTGGCGGAAGCAACTGCACACCCTTGATCATCCCACGCTTCTCGTAATCGTAGAACCAATCCTCACCCGGCTCGAAGCTGGCAATGATCGGATGCCCTGTTGTCGCCGCATGCTTGGACGCATGCTGGCTCGGAGAACTGTCGCAGCACCCGATGTGCCCACACTTCGCACACCGACGGAGATGAAACCACCAGCCTTTCGGTGACGCCAGGCATTCGACACACCCATCGCCACTCGGCTTCGAAGCGGGGTTGATTCCGCGCTGGTCTTTTTTCATTTCCAATCTTCCTTCCGTGTCCTGGCAAGCCGCAACGTCCGGAGTTCGGAACAGCGTCGGGCGGCGGCTTAGCGCGCGATTTGGCCCAGGTAGTACCCGAGCCGATTCTCGACGTCCCCCGGCTTGTGGAAGCCGCGCGCCATAAGCGCCTTAATGCCCTCCTGAGCGGCAGGTCGCCCGAGCGAACCGATGCACGCATCCCACCCGGCACCGAGCTCGACGTCCGGCGGCAGGCTGGTGTTGACGAGGCGTTTAGTGTTGGCGATCGCCCATTTGTCGAACTTGGCGATCCGGGTCGCGAGCGTCTCTACGAACGCGTCCAGCTCGGCGTCGGGGAGGGCGCGATTAATGTAGCCGTAGGACTCGGCTTGGTCTGCCTTGATGTCTTCCGAACTCAAGAGCACCTCGAGGGCGCGGTTTCGGCCGATGAGTCTGGGAAGTCGAGCCATGGGGCCGCCGCCGGCGACCATCCCCACGCCTACTTCCCATTGCGAGATGATGGCCTTCTCGCGGCTGGCAAAACTCATGTCGCAGGCCAGCGTGATCTCGCTGCCGTTGCCCGTCGCCCGGCCACGGATGAGGGCGATGGAGGCGACGGGCAAGCGAGTCAGACGCGCGAGAAAGTCCGGCCAAGGCGGCAAGCCTGTAGGACCCGCCGGCATTGAGGGCAGATCCTCAAGCTTTGCCAGGAAATCGGAGTGATTCAGGAAGTAGTCGTCGACCGCGCTGTCGAAGACTACGACCCTGACATGCTCGTCGGCCTCGAGAGCGTCGATGACTCCCTGGAACTCCCGGACCATTTCCGGGCCCATCACGTTGATCGGCGGGTTGTCGATCGTGACACGCCAATAGGCGGGCGACCGCCGGGCCACGCGAATCTGTGCGGGCTTCGTAAGTGCGCTTGGAGTTGTCATGGCATTCTCCTGTCTATTTGTTAGTCCCGGAAACCGGTTGATTGTCCCCAACGCTTTCTCGAGATTCGGATTATTTGTTCCCTGCCGGCAGTTGGTTGATTACTGCCGCGCCTGCCTTGCTAACGACCTCGTCCTGGGAATCCGTGCCTCCCGAACAACCTATTGCGCCGATAATTACCCCCTGTTCGATCAGTGGGATGCCGCCTCGAGAGGCAATGATCCCATCGAACGCGAGCAGATAGTTGAGATGCATAAGCTGGATACCGTCCTCGAACTGCTTCGTTTCGCGGCGGAAGGTTGCGGCTGCTCGTGCTTTGTGCTCGGCAATCTGAATGGAGGCAAGCATCGCACCGTCCATTCGTTGAAAGGCGACGAGGTTGCCGCCGGAATCGACCACCGCTACGTTCATCTTCCAATTCCGGTTCTTCGCTTCTGCCACCGCCGCGTGAATAACCGCCTGGGCTCGGTCTAGCGATATCGGTAGGCCATACGGAGTGTCGAAAGAATTTTGTCGGGCACAAAATCAAGGGGGTTTGTTTCCGTGGGCTGCAGCGCTCGACTCGCAGTAGCGGCGGTTCCCATTTTCTCATTTGACATACGTCCTCCTCGTCGGTGTGGGCGCGCGCATTACGCGCGAGCAGACACTAAGCGTCGCTTTCTCCGTTCATCTCTTGCCGTACGCCGTGAAAATGTAATCCTTGGCCGCTACTCCGGTATGGCACGCGAAGCCGCAATTGACGACGCCGGTCGCATCGGGCTTGAACGCGTCCGACGCGGGATCATAGTCAAACGCGGCGTATGCCCATCCCTTCGTGTCAGGGAATCTCTTGTTGTTCTTCTCGATGAGGAAAACGTCTTGTAAGGCGTCCGGTATCCTCACTGAAAAAGGGGCTTCCGTGCTCTTTTTGGGTTTCCACTCGATTTTTGCAATCTTGGAGCCGTCGGGGAAAGGCTTGCCGTTGCCGGGAACTCCGGACCGGTAGGCGTCGATCATCGTGGGATTGGCGACCATCACCTTCAGCAGATCTTCAGTCTGACTGACGGCGACGACCTGCCAGTTCTCGTACCCCCTG
>Ga0302326_10009637_pt1 | contig 21034 bp, 17 predicted proteins | sample Palsa_T0_3_FD_202264 | JGI IMG/M metagenome (GOLD analysis project Ga0302326, IMG submission 202264) | Peat permafrost microbial communities from Stordalen Mire near Abisko, Sweden - Palsa_T0_3 | ecosystem: Environmental > Terrestrial > Soil > Palsa > Peat permafrost | place: Sweden: Abisko... | reverse complement strand
ATCGGCGCGCCGACGTGGGCCAACGGCGGCGAGCCCTGGAACTGGGCGCCGCTGCACCCACAGGACTACGCCAACTTCGCGATCGCCGCCAGCAGGCGCTACCCCTCGGTGCACCTGTGGATGATCTGGGGCGAGCCGTCGCGCAGACCTGACTTCGAGCCCCTCATCCCCGCAAAGCCCTTCGCCAAGCTGGACGCCGCGCAGCGTTTGGCGCCCCATATCTATGCGCGCATCCTCGACGCCGCCTACGGCGCGCTGAAGAGCGTCAGTCGTGCCAACATCGTGATCGGCGGGATGACCTACACCACCGGCGACATCTCCACGCAGCAGTGGATCGAAAACCTGCGCCTGCCCGACGGCAAGCCGCCGAGGCTCGACATGTACGGTCACAACCCCTTCAGCTTCCTGCGTAAACCGAGCCTCGCCAACCCGCCCTCGCCCGAACAGGAGATCGACTTCTCCGACCTGGGACGGCTCTCCGCCCTGGTCGATCGCTACCTCGGGCGCCACGGCAATCCCGATCCGAAGCTGTTCCTCTCGGAGTGGACGATCCCAACGACGCCCGACGAGGAGTTCGACTACTACCTGACGCCCGAAGCGCAGGCCCAGTGGATCACGGCAGGGCTGCAGGTCGCCGACGAGCTTCCGAGCGTCTACGCGGTCGGCTGGATCCACCTCTACGACGAACCGCCCGTCAGCTACGGGGGCCTGATCGAAACGGACGGCACGAGGAAGCCCGGGTTCTTCGCCTGGAAAGACGGTTGAGGCATACTGCGCCACGCCCGCGCGCACACGTTAGGTGGGAGGATCGGGCGACGCGGGCATCTGGCAATCTGAACTCGGCAAGCATTCGGAATAATCTAAGGCAATCGTGAGGATCAGCGTCGTCATCAGCACACTTAGTCGTGCGGACAGCCTGCGCGTGACGCTCGCGGCACTGCGGTTCCAGCGCCACCGCGACTTCGAGGTGATCGTCGTCGAGGGACCCTCGGAGAGCGGGTGGGGACAGGTCGCGAGCGAGCAGCATCACTGGGTGCACCGGGTCAGCTGCCCGGAGGCGAACCTCGCACGATCGCGCAACCTCGGGATCGCGGCGGCGAGCGGTGAGATCGTGGCCTTCATCGACGACGACGCGGTGCCGGAGCCACGCTGGCTGGCCGAGCTGGCAGCCGCCTACGAGGACGAACGCGTGGCAGGTGCGGGAGGCATCGTGGTCGACAAGACCGGGATGCGGCTGCAGTACGAGTACGCGCTTTGCGACAGGCTCGGGTGCCCGAGCTTCGACTGCCGTCTGCCCTTTCCGCGCGAAATTCTCCCAGGTGACGATCCGGTGCTCTATCTGCAGGGAACCAACATGAGCTTCCGCCGGGAGAAGTTGGTCGCGATCGGCGGCTTTGACGAGCGGCTCGTGTATCTGTACGACGACGTGGACATCTGCCTGCGGATGATCGACGCGGGCGCACACCTGGTTCCGCTCAACGGCGCGGCCGTCCACCATCGCTGCCTTGCGAGCCCTGTGCGCCGCGCTGACGGGCTCATCTACGATCCGTTCACGATCGTAGAGGGACGCGCCTACTTCGCCTTCCGACACGGTCCCTCCGCGACGGAAGCGGAGCGATCGGTGCTCGCCTTCGCGCAGGAGCTCCGCGAAGCCGCCTTCGGCGCCCTAGCGGCCGGACGCTTCTCCGCCACAGAACTCGAGCACTTCATGAGACGCCTCGAGGAGGGGCTGGAGTCCGGACGAGAATGTGCGCTGGCGAAGGAGCCGGGCCGCCACGTCTTGCCTGCGCCCCATCCGGGCGGCTTCCGGCCCTACCCGCGGCTGACGCGCGTCGAGCGGCCGCTGCGCCTTTGCCTGCTCTCGCCGGCCGCGGCGGCGAGGCGAGACGCAGCCGGCGAGGCGCCAGCGACGAACGAGCTGGCACGCAACTTCGCGGCACAGGGCCACGAGGTGCATCTGCTCAGGAGAGCGGGTGGTCGCAGCGTCGTCGAGTTCGATGGAGCGGTCTGGACTCACGACGTGGAGGTGCAGGACCGCGCTCTCGCGACCCTGGCCGACGGGCCGATCGAGCTCGAGCTGTACGCCGCCGCCGCCTACTACCACGAGGTGGCGCGTCTGCATCGACTTGTGCCAGTCGACGTGGTCCTGGCGCCGCTGGACAGCCGCGAGAGCCTGATCTGCTCGCTGGACCGCCGCTTCCCGACGGTGACGGGGATGCTCCCGAGACCCAGCGAGTCCGATCAGAGCTGCGAACCTGTGCAGATAGACGAGCTCGCCGAGGTGTTGGAGAGTGTCGCTGAGATCGACCCGGCATCGGCGCGCGAGGCCGCGGCCGATCTGCTCGACCGCTCGAGCTATCCGTTTGACCCTGTGGCGGCGATGCTGGGCGTGTGGGAGGCTCCCGCGGCGCGTTTCGCCGATGTCGTCTTTCGCGCCGCGTTTGGCCGCGAGCCCGAGCAGGACACCCGCGCCGCGTGGCAGGCGCACATCTCCGCCGGACACTCCCGCCATCACCTGCTCGAGGAAGTGCTCGGCTCTGCGGAGGCACGCGAGCGCGGTGTACAGCCGGACACGCTCGCTCGGTTTCGGCGGCGGCTCGCAACCTGGGCGCCTGTGCAGCTCCGCCGAGCATGGGCGCTCCCCGATCGTGCATTCATCGACGCTGCCTACCAGTGGACGCTCGGGCGCACGCCCGACCCAGAATACGGAGCCGTGGCGCTGCATGAGCTGGAGAACGGCGGCTTGCGACTCGACGTCCTCGCCCGCCTGACGGAGTCCGCGGAGGCTCGCGAGCGTGGGATGCCGGTCGGCATGCTCGAGCAGCTGCGGGACGAACTGCGCTCGACGGCGACGCTGAGCGACTCAACGGCGACACCGAGCAACCTGCGCAGGTGAGATGCGCTTCTGCTTCGTGAGCACCAGCCGGGGCAGCCCGTTCATGACTGAGCTGCTCTCGGCCGTCTCCGCGGCGACGGCTTCAGCAGGCCATACGGTCGACTTCGCCTTCGACGAGTTCCCTCCTCTTGAAGACCGGGACGTCTATGTCGTGATTCCGCACGAGTTCCGCGCCTGGGGCAACCCACGGCGGTTGCCAGACCCGGCACAGCGCGCACGAACGATCGCACTGTGCACGGAGAACCCCGGCACGGAGTGGTTCGAGGCGACCCACCAGCTGGTTGGGCAGTTCGCCGCCGCGATGTCGATCAACCGCACCAGCACGGCCGAGCTGCGACGACTGGGGATCCCCTGCGAGCACCTTCAGCTGGGCTATACCTCGCTGTGGGACAGCTGGCTGGGGGATCCGGCTGCCGAGCGCCAGATTGACGTGCTCTACCTCGGCGCCGCCGACCCGCGGCGCGATCCGCTCCTTGGTGGCTGCGGCCGCCACCTGTGGAGACGCGAGTGCCAGTTCCTGGTTCCCCCGTTGGAGCCAAGGCGACGCCCGCGGCCGGATTACCTGAGCGGCGCCGACAAGTACGAGCGGCTGCGCTCGGCGCGGGTGCTGCTCAACCTCCACCGCACCACCTCGGCCGCACTGGAGTGGATGCGCTTCCTGGAGGCGATCTGCAACGGGTGCGTGGTGGTCTCAGAGCCCTGCCTCGACGCCGAGCCGCTGGTTGCGGGCGAGCACTTCGTGGCCGCGAGCGCCGAGCGCATCCCACTCGTCATCGACCGTCTCCTCGACGACCCCGAGGAGCTGGCGCGGCTGCGAAGAGGAGCCTACGAGTTCGTGCGCGCGGAGCTGCCGATGGGCCACGCTGCCGACCAGCTGGCCGCACTCGCCGCGCAGCTGCCGCTGCAACCGCTCGACACGCGGGACCCGGCCTTCATGTCCGGCGCAGCGCCGGCTGAGCCGGCCGGGGCGGCCGGGAAGACGGCGGGAGCGACGTCGATCCAAGCGCGTCAGCCGCGTCGCCTGTTGCGGGACATCTCCCAGCGGGTGTCGAGAGGCCGCCGCCCCGCCGTGGAGATCCTCGCCCAGACACCCGCCTATGCGGCGGCCACGCCGCAGGTGAGCGTGGTCGTGAGCGTCCACGGTCGCGCGCGCGACGCGGTCGAGGCGCTCGCCGGCGTCGCCGCGTCCCTCCGCTGTGAGCTCGAGGCGCTCGTACTCGACGAGGCTCGAGACGGGCGGTCCGCCGCGGCGGTCAGGCGTTTCCTCGACGCCCATCAGCGGCTGCCGGCGGCGTTGCTGCGGCGGCCGGCGAGCCGCGGCCTCGCCGACTCCCGCAATGCCCTCGCCGAGCGTGCGCGCGGCGAGTATGTGTTCATCCTCGACGCGGACGGCGGGATCTACCCCTCCACCCTGGAGCGCCTGGTGACGGCGCTTGACGCTGATCGGCAGGCCACCTTCGCCTATCCGATGGTCGCGGTCTTCGACGGGGACCGGCCGGTGCAGCTGCTCAGCTCACTCCCGTGGGAGCCGGAGCGGCTGAAGCGCGGTGACCGGGTCGACGCGATGGCGCTGATTCGGCGCGAGCGGCTGCTGGAGCTCGGCGGCTACGCTACCGACCCGCGCCTGGCGGGGTGGGAGGATTTCCACCTGTGGTGCCAATGTGCGGAGGCCGGCGATCACGCAGTGCACGTGCCCCAAGTGCTTGGCTGGCGTCGGCGGACCGCGAGCTCCACGCCGCGCTCCGAGACCGGCACACCGGCAACGTGGGCGCTGATGCAAGCGCGCTTCCCGCGCCTCCTGGGGGTAGCGAGCGCCGCATGAGCCGTGGTTTCGCGTGAAGCTGGTGATGACGCTGCTCGTGCGCAACGAGGCCGACATCATCGAGGCGAACCTCGACTATCACCTCGCTCAGGGAGTGGACTTCGTGATCGTGACCGATCACGGCTCCTCTGACGAGACCGTCGAGCTCCTCCGACCCTACGAGCAGACGGGCGTGGTCGAAGTGCTGTGCGATGACGGGGAGGGGCACCACCAGAGCGTTCGTGTGACGCGCATGGCGCGGCTCGCGCTCTCGCGACACGCGGCCGACTGGGTGATCAACAACGACGCCGATGAGTTCTGGTGGCCACTCTCAGGCAGCCTGCGGGACGTGTTCGCTTCGATCCCAGCCGGTTACGGCCAGATCGAGGTGCAGCGGCGCAACTTCCTGCCCCGGCCCGACTGCAAGGGCCCCTTCTATTCCCGTCTCCTGCATCGCGACGCGCAGTCGCTCAACGCGAATGGCGGCCCGCTCGAGCCCAAGGTGGCTCACCGCGCTCACGCGGACGTCCTCGTCGCGCCGGGGAATCACTCGATATCCGGCGTGGAGCTGAGCCCGGCGCCGGCTGGCGAGCTGCTCGAGATCTTCCACTTCCCGATGCGCAGCTACGAGCAGTTCGAGCGCAAGGTGCTCCAGACCGGCACCGGCTATGAGAAGCTCGAGCATCGCTCTGCCGAAGTCGGTCGGGACCAACTGAGGCTCCTCGCCATCTACCGGGAGGGCGCTCTGCGCCAGTATTACGACAATGCGCTGCTAGACGACGCCGCCCTCGGCTACGGAGTGGCGCAGGGCAGCATCGTGCTCGATCGGCGCCTCGAGAGCTTCATGAGGGTCTCGCTGGACTCACTGCCCCAAGTGGACCGCCCCGGCGGCCCCCCGACGCGGTCTTTCATCGCCAGAGCGCTGGGCGCATTCCTGGAGCTCGACAGCAACCGCGAGGCGCTTGCGCGGGCGCGATCCCAGACGGCTGCGCTGGAGCAGCAGCTGGCGACAAACCAGGCCGAGCTGGTGGCACAACAGGCCGAGCTGGTGGCAAACCAGGCCGAGCTGGCCGCCACGGGCAAGGCGCTGCAATCGCTGCGCGCCAGCCGCCTGGTGCGCTGGAGCGGCCCACTGCGGCGTCTCTGGTACAGAGTGCCGCTGCGCCTGCGGCGATCCCGATGAGGCCTACGGGGAGACGAGCTTGGCGCCCGGTATGTAGGCGGCGACGCGGCGTGGGTCGCGCGTGATTAGCGACCGGCCGGTCACGGCCGCGTGGGCACCGATCAGAAAGTCTGGGAGAACGGCCTCGCGTGTGCCTCCCGCGCGGCGGTAGTCGGCGTGGGCGTGACCGGCGAGGAAGGCGGCCGCTGGCGGGATCTCCTCGATGAGCGCCATCGAGGGCAGCGCCGAGCGCAGTTCCTCGATGCGCGGGAACCGTGGTGCGATCTCAGCGAGGACGACCGCATTGAGGACGATCGCGCCTCGCTGGGCTGCGTGCGTCAGCTGCTCCTGCGACCAGGACAGCCAACGTGGGTCCTCGGTGAAGAGGTCCAGCAGGACGCTGCTGTCGGCAAAGGTCTCCAACGCCGCCGCTATCGGCGGGTGAGCGCCAGGATCTCTTCGGTGCTCATCTCGCCCGCACCGGCGCCGCGCAGGCGGCTGATCTCCTTGGCCGCCCGGTCGGAGTCGACCAGTAGCCGCGCACCGCGCTCGTCGAGCTCGAACTCGACGTCGCTGCCCGGCTGGATGCCGAGCGCTCGCCGCACCGGCAGCGGAATCGTCACTTGGCCCTTCTGCGTCACACGCATGCGGTAAGACTAGCAAGTAATACCTAACGGCTGCTCAGCCAGTCGCTCGCGGTCACGCCACCTCCTGCGGCCCCCCTTCAGGGAGCGGCCGTCGAGCCGCCGGTCACTTCGCGCTTGGGCGACACCGTCACCAGTGCCGCGCTGTTCGGCGGCACCTCGACCGTTATCACCCCATGCCTGTTGGCCGCGCGGGGCAGCTTCGACGGCTCGCTCCAGATGCCGTCGGGCGCGACCGACCGGCCGCCCAGCTGCACCCCGGAGAGCGCCTGCTGCGAGGGTGCCCTCAGCGACAGGATGCTCGCACCGTGAAAGCCCTCGCCCACGTGCAGGGCGACGGCGGCGCCGTGCGCTCCCGGCAGATCGTCGTCGACGACCACGAAGTGGAGCGTCCCGTCGCCTGCCAGGAACGAGGTGACGACCACGTCCGGGCGCGCGGGCGCCGTCATGCGCGTGGGCAACGGTCGCTCGCCGATCAGCGCCTTGGTCAGCAGCAGCGCGTACCACTCCGGCTGCGCCTGCAGCTCGCCGCTCGCCGCCGCTTCGGCGGTCGGCGCGCACAACAGCGTGTAGCCGACGCAGTTGTTGGGATTGCCCTCCAGGTTGATTCCCGACGCCCCCATGCTCATCGCCCGCGTCACGTACGCGACTGCCCACAGCGCCGACGCGAACGTGTCGCTGATGCCAGGTACTCCGCCGCAGGAGACGGTGTTCGCCTCATCCATGCGGAACGGGATACCCGACTCCTGTGCGACGAGCAGGTAGCGACGCAGCGAGCGTTCCTCCAACTGGCGGATCTGCGGGCTCAGCAGCCGCGCGATGCTCGGCGGGGGCTGCTGTTTGCAGCCGAGGGGATAGTGGTGACCCGTAAGCAGCGCCGGCCGCACGTCGACCGCCTCCCCCAACCCCCAGCTTTCGTACGCACTCGAGCCCGACACATCCGGGCCGGCCAGCGGAATGCCAGGCGCGAGGGCTTCGATCGCGCCCCTGTAGGCGGAGACCTGTTCGTCGTACTGCACGAACGACCACGGCTGCGAGCGCAGCCCATGCACCGCATAGGAGTTCGGCTCGTTGCCCAGCTCGATCGCTTCGAGCCATTCCCCCAGCGCCGCCTTAGCCGCCGCCGCCTCGCGCGCGGCTGCTTCCGGTTCGTAGTGGCCGAGACCGAGCGTCAGCAGGATGTGCCAGTCGCTCTCGGCGGCCAGGCTACCCAGTTCGCGCAGGTTTCCCGCTTCCAGCACGCCCAGCGCCCACGACGGGCGCGGCGTGCGTTCGTCACGCCAGGCGATCTGTTCATCGGAGGTGACCCCGCCGAAGCGAAGCACGCCCACGCCCAGCGAGCGCAGCAGCGTGACCAGGTCGCCGTGGCTCGCGTAGCTCGCCAGCTGTGGCAGCGCCGCCACCTCGAAGGACAATCCGAGGAAGTTCTGTGGAACCGCCGAGCCGGGTTCGCCCGCGTCGACCGACACCGACACCGGGGTCGGCTTCTCCGCCGCCGTCGTGCGCCGCGCCAACGCGACCGGGGCGGTGGCGAGCAGGAGCGTCAGGCTCAGCGCCAGCGTAGCCTGCGGGCGTCGGATGCGACTAGCCGCCAGCGCCGACCGCGTACCAATCCGAGCTGAGCTCTGGCGCCCCCTCGCACACGTCGCGCAGCACGGCCAGCACCGCGCGACGACCGATCTCGCCGCGTTCGTCACGCGTCATCGACACCGGCGCGTCTTCGTTCGTCGTGGCCCTGATCTCAGCCCCCACCCTGGCAAACGAGACGTCCTCGTATTTGGGCTCGAGCCGCTGCCACAGCAGGTCGAGCGCGTCGGCGGGCGGCGCGTACGCGGAATGAGGGGTGATCCTGAACTGCACGCGGCTAGGCTACATGCGTCTGGGGTCAACCCGCAAGTGGACACCGCTCCGAGGGTGCGTGAGAGCGGTCAGGGCCGCTGGCGCATGCCCAGCCTGCGCCGCACCGATCCACGCAGCAGCACCCGATAGGCGAGGTCAAATACCGCCAGTGTCGCGATCGTCAAGGCGCCGGGACGGCGCATGGTCGAAATTGGGCGCATCACATGCATGGCATCGGCACGCCGGCAGCGCAGATTGAGCGCGGGCTGCGCACGCGCACCCGTCAACCGCCGAGCAGGAACTCCCCCCGCGCGACGATCACCGCCGAGCCGCCCACCTCCACTGACTCGATCGCTCCCGCCGTGCCCAGCGCCCGCGCGCGCAAGAGCGATGGGCGCCCCAGCTCGGCGCCCTGGCGAATCTCGATCTCCTCGCCGAACGCGATCCTGCCGTGGCGGGCGAGGTGCACCGCCAGCGGCCCTGCCGCCGAGCCCGTCGCCGGGTCCTCGGCCACGCCGAGCGCGGGCGCGAACATCCGCGTCCGCCACCGCCTCCCCGAGCCAGCGAAGCAGCTCACGCCGATCTCGCCGAGCCCACCCAGCGCACGCAGGTCCGGCGCGAGCGCCGCCACCGCCGCCTCGCTGTCGAGCTCCACGTACACGTGCGCGGGACCGTTCACGTAGCGCTCGACCGGCAGCCCCGAGCGCTCCACGCCGAGCACCGCCAGCAGCTCCCCCTGACGCTCGTACGGCTGCCACGAGGGGATCGGCTGGCGCATCGATCCATATGCCGTGCGCTCTCCCGCGAGGCGCAGGGCCACCGGCACTGGACCGGAGCCGGTCTCCAGGAGCACGTGCTCGAGCCCGCGCTCGATGCCCACCACCACCGCCGAGCCGAGCGTCGGATGCCCCGCGAACGGCAGCTCCGCCGTGGGCGTGAAGATGCGGATGCGCGCGTCGCCGTCGCACTCGGGGGCGAGCACGAACACCGTCTCCGACAAGTTCAGCTCCCGCGCCAGCCGCTGCATGTTCTGCGCCGACAGCTCGCCCGCGCCGGTGAACACCGCCAGCTGGTTGCCCTCCAGCGGAGCGTCGGTGAAGACGTCGAGCAGGACGTAGGCGTAGGGGGCGCTCACTCCCACAGCTTGCCCGATGTACCCTCAGCAGAACGGACTGAAGGCCAGGCGAGTGGAGGGAGCGCGCATGAGCGAGTCGGTGCAGACCGTCACCGAGACGGTGCAGTTGGCGATCGAGGATCGGGTGGCGCTGCTGACGCTCAACCGACCCGAGCGACTGAACGCGTGGACGGCGGAGATGGAGCACGCGTACTTCGACCATCTCGAGCGCTGCGCCCACGACGAGGACGTGCGCGCGATCGTCGTCACCGGCGCCGGCCGTGGCTTCTGCGCCGGGGCCGACATGCACGAGCTGCAGGCGCTCGGCGAGGGCGTGCCCGCTGCCTCCACGCCGGCGCGCGAGCGCCGCGCGCAGACCTTTCCCCTGTCGATCCCCAAGCCGATCATCGCCGCCATCAACGGTCCCTGCGCCGGGATCGGCCTGGTGCAAGCGCTGATGTGCGACCTGCGCTTCGCCGCCGACGGCGCCAAGCTGACGACCGCGTTCGCGCGCCGCGGGCTCGTGGCCGAGCACGGGATCTCGTGGATGCTGCCCAGGCTCGTCGGCCCCGCCCGCGCGCTCGACCTGCTGCTCTCCGGGCGCGTCGTGCTCGCGCAGGAGGCGCACGAGCTCGGGCTCGTCAACCGCGTGCTCGCACCCGAGCGCCTGCTGGCGTGCGCGCTCGAGTACGCGCGCGAGCTCGCTGTCAACTGCTCGCCCGCGAGCATGGCCACGATCAAGCGCCAGGTGTACGCCGACCTCGAGCGCACGCTGGCCGACGCGCTCGCCGACGCCGACCGGCTGATGCTGGCGTCGTTTGCCGCTCCCGACTTCCGCGAGGGGGTCGCGAGCTTCGTGCAGCGGCGCGAGCCGGACTTCGCGGCGCTCGCTACCGGCTCACAGCCCGCGATCGGCCCCTAGATTAGATCGGACGCAAGCATGTCGTCCGCCACTCACAGCCCGCGCAAGCGCCTCACCCTCCTGTTCGCAGCGATCGTCGCCGCCGTCGCGCTCGCGCACGCATCCATCGCCGTGTCCGCGCCCCCCGCGAGCGTCACCTATTACGCCAGCCCGCTCGGCACCGGAGCGTGCATCACGTCGAGCACCGCCTGCTCGCTCGCCGCTGCCGTCGGCAAGGCCGAAGCTCACGCCGTCCACGGCTCCGCCGTCACCATCCAGCTCGCCCCCGGCACCTACCCGCCCGTAGCGATCACCGGCGGATCGGAGACCTCGCTGACGCTCGCCGGGGCCGGTGCGGCGAGCACGGCGCTGTCGGGCGAAGGACAGAGCCAGACGCTCAGCATCTCGGCGGGCAAAAAAGTGGCGGCGGTCACGATCGAGCACCTGACGCTCGAGGACGGCAACGTGGAGAGCACCATCGGCGGCAACCTCTACGTCGGCGCGATCCCCACGCTCGAACTGATCGGCGACACCGTCACCGGCGGCCAGGCGACGGGCGGTGGAGGAGGCATCGCGATCGCGGCTGCGGACACCGTCGACATCAGCGAATCCACGATCTCCGAAGACGCCGATGGCGCCCTGCAACTGCAAGATGGCGCCGCCGCTGTGAACGTCGACGCATCGACGTTCACAGCCAACCCCGAAGGCGCCATCGAGATCGGCGCCGGCGCGGCGGGCAGCTCGCTGGAAATCGAAAACTCCACGATCGCCGGCAACCTCGGCGGGGCGATGACCTGGAACGCGCCCGGCGAAGCGGCCATCTACGGCTCGACCCTCTCCGGCGACACCGGCAAGGCGGCACTCGCGCTCGACAGCTCGACGGGCACAACCGAAGTGCAGCTCGGCGGCGACATCCTCTCCGAAAACGAAGACAGCTGCGCCATCGGCGGCGAAGGCGAGTTCCTCGACGACGGCTACAACCTCGCCGAAGAGGACACCTGCGGGCTCACCCAGCCAACCAGCAAGAGCACGCTCACGGCGTCCGAGCTCGACCTGGGCGCGCTCGCGGGCAACGGCGGCCCCACCGAGACGCAGCGAATCACCAGCGCGTCGGTCGCCCACGACGTCGTTCCGATCGGCGCGCAGCTCGGCGAAGACGGCCCCGTCCTGTGCGCCGGCAGCGACCAGCGTGGCATCGCCCGCAGTCAGCCCAGCGCGAGCTCGTGCGACGCCGGCGCCTACCAGGTCGCTCCGCCGACGCTGTCAACCAGCTCGATCTCTGTCGCCGAGGCCGGCGTCACGCTGCAGCTGAGCGGCAACAACCTGTCAGACGTCAGCGCTGTCACGTTCGGCGCGAGCGCAGCCGCCGGCACGATCACATCTCAGAGCGCCAGCTCGCTGTCGGTCGTCGTCCCCAAGATCGCACCGGGCTCGCAGACGATCACCGTCACCAACGCCGACGGCAGCGCGCAGCTCGCGTTCACGGTCGTAGCCAACCCCGCGATCACGACGAGCTCGCTTCCCGCCGCCGTCCGTGGCGTCGCCTACAGCGCACAGGTGCAGGCCATTGGCGGCCTCCCCCTTTACAAATGGTCTGCGACCGGGCTGCCGCCAGGCCTTGCGATCGGCGCGTTCAGCGGCAAGATCTCGGGGGTTCCCACCGGCCTCGGCAGGTACGTCCCGACCGAGACCGTCACCGATCAAAACGGCGTCATCGCCTCCGCGCACCTGGCGATCGTGGTCACCGCGCCGTCCGTGACGTGCGCCTCCGCCACGGTGCTGCGCGGTGCGTGCTTGCGCGCCCTCGCCCGCCCCGTGATCAGCGCCGTCGCCCAGTCGCATCGCATCTGGCGTGAGGGTGGCGCGCTCGCGCGGATAACGCGGCTCAGCACGCGAAAGCCACCGATCGGCACGCGCTACTCGTTCACGCTCAACGAGCAGGCGACCGTGGTGTTCGTCTTCGCCCGCCAGCTTCCGGGACGCAAGGTCAACGGCAAGTGCGTCGTCCCCAATCGCAAGAACGCCAAACGCCACAGGTGCAAACGCAGCGTACGCGCCGGCAAGCTCTCCTTCACCGCTCACGGCGCCGCCAACAAGATCTTCTTCCAGGGGCGCATCTCGCGCAAGCACAGGCTCGCGCCAGGCAGCTACACGCTCACGATCATCGCCAGCAACTCCAGCGGGTCGACCAGCAGGTCGCTGAGCTTCACGATCGTCAGGTAGCGCCGCCGGACTCGCCCGGCTGCTAGCCGACCGGCGCCAGCCGCCGCACCGTCACCCCGCCCAGCTCGACCGCCTCTCCCGCCGGCAGCTCCTGCGAAAGCTCCAGCGCGATCTCGACCAGCCCTTCCGCGCGCTCGTCCGCCGCGGCCTGGAAGCGCAGCTCGCCACCGTCCACACGCAGGAGCGGCTGATCGCCACCGCCAACCGCCACGCCCAGCACCTCGCCCCAGCGCGCCGCCACCGCCGTGGGGTCGCAGACCGCGACCGTGATCCCAGCCAGTCTGCCCGGGGCGCCGGCGCCCGTCCGACCGGTCCACTGCGGCCCGCCCCAGCGCCAGCTGCCGTAGGGCTTGGAGCGGTCGAGCGAGACGATCGCCCCACGCATGTCCGCCGGGTGCAGGTGCGTGCCCGAGATGTCCGGCAGATCGATCTGCCACACAACACGCACGCCCAACGCGAGCGCGCGCGAGCGCGCCCCCTCGAGATCCTCCAAATCGAAGATCACCATGTAGCCGCCGTCCCCGCCATGGCGCTCCAGGTAGCGTCCCGCCGCCGTACCTGCCTGCGTCGGCGAGATCACCTCCAGGAAGCAGTCGCCCAGCGCGAACACCACGTTCTGCAGGCCGAACTCGCCCACGCCCGGGTCGCGAAACGGCTCCCGCAGGTGCAGCGCCGAGCGCAGCGCCCCGGCCGCCGGCTCGAGCTCCGCGGCCACCAGCACCGCCTGGCGCAGCCTCACCCGCTGTCCGTCCCCGCCGAGCACCCGGCGAAGGCTACCGTCACGCGCTCGCCGCCGCCGAGCTCGGCGTGCCCGGCGCCTGTGAGCGCACCGGAGGGTCGATCGCCTCGATCGCGCGCGAGCGGCGTGCGGCGTGCTCGATCAGGAACGCCTCCACCACGCGCGGGTCGAACTGCGTGCCTGCGCACTGGCGCAGCTCGCGCAGCGCTTCCAGTTCCGCCTTCGCTTCGCCGAAAGGGCGCTGTGAGACCATCGCGTCGAACGAGTCGCACACGAACACGATGCGGCTCGCCAGCGGGATCTCCTCGCCCGTCAGGCCGCGTGGATAGCCGCTGCCGTCGAAGCGCTCGTGGGTTGCGCCCACGATCGTCGCCACGCGCGCCAGCGCCGGCGCCGCGCTGAGGATGCTCGAGCCGATCGTCGGGTGACGACGCATCAGCTCCCACTCGTCCTCATCCAGCGGGCCCGCTTTGTGCAGCACCGTGTAGGGCATCGCCACCTTGCCGATGTCGTGCAGCTCGGCCGCGCGGATCGCGTCTTTGAGGTCGACGCCGACCAACCCCAGGCGGCGGGCGACGCCCTCGGTCAGCTCCGCCACGTGGGAGGCGTGGGTGTGCAGCACCGGCTCGTGCGCCGCCAGGATCTGCAGCGCCAGATCGCGCGTCTGCTTGCCGGCGCTCGCGCGGCTGGCGTCCTTGTGGGCGTACATGCGCTCGTCCGCCAGCTGCAGCGCCGTGTCCGCATCGCCGGCCTCCGTCGGTAGCATCACCGAGCCGTACGAGCACGTCACCACGAAGCCGTCGCCCTCCTCGCTCAGCGCCGCCAGGCAGTCGCCGACCATCGTCTCGCCGCTGTCGCCGCGCAGCAGCGCGCAGAACTCGTCGCCACCCAGCCGGTACGCGCAGCCGTGCGGGCCGACGGCCTGCATAAACGCGCGCGAGAGGCGACCCAGCAGCAGATCGCCGCCGAGATGCCCGAAGTTGTCGTTGTAGGACTTGAAGCCGTCGAGGTCGAACAGCAACAGCCGCACCGGGTGCTCGACGCTCACCTCCCTGAGCACCGCCTGTAGGTCGTGCGCCAGCTGGCGGCGGTTGGCCAGCCCCGTCAGCGGGTCCACCGTCGCCTCGCCGCGCTGGTGCAGTTCGGCGCTCTGCAGGGCCCACACGATCGACACCACCGCCGTCAGCAGCGCCAGCGTCGCGAACACCGGCACCGGGTCGTGCAGCGTCGCGCGCGGGTCGAATCCGAGCGTCACCGCCAGGATCACCGCCACCGTCAGCGCCAGCGCCGCGATCACCACGCGCGTCGGAAAGCGCGCCGCGACCATCCCCGCGGGCAGCACCAGCCACGGCAGCGCCGGGCTCTTCGGACCGCCGCTCAGCACCACGCCGGCGGCGAGCAGCGCCAGCGTGATCACTATCGCCTGGACGCTCACACGCTCCGGGTGCGCGCTGCGGGCCATCCTGCGATCGACGCTCAACAGGTTCACCGCTGAGGCCGAGAACAGGATCAGCGTCCACCAGCCCAGCCACGGCGTCGAGATCAGCAGCGTCACGCCCACCGCGCCAGATCCGACCTTGCGGATCATCCGCACGCGTGCGCTGGCGTCGAGCACGCGCCTGCGATCCAACTCGGTTGGACAAAGCCAGCTTTCCCACATTTCACCAGTCCCTTCGTCTACCGCGTGCGTCGTCTTGAGATATGCACGCGCCGATCGGCATCGGTCCTCGCCGAACAGTCAGGGACAGTCTTCGCCAAAACAGTCAAGTCATAAACGCCGCCGTCCGATATTTGCGCCATGCGCCTGTCACCGCTACCGCTGGCATCGGTGCTAAGGCCGGCTGAGCGTCGCCTGCTGGGCGCGGCGAGCACTCTGCTCCTCGCGCTCGTCGCCACCACCGGCGTCCGCGCCGCATTCCACGTCGGCGGTGCCGAGTTCCAGGAAGTGATCCGCGACTGGGTTACCTCGGCGGTCTACATCCTCGTCGGGGTGATCGTGTGCTGGCGCGCGGTGCGCACGACCGAGGCGCGGCGATCGTGGATGATCTTCGCGTTCGGCATCTCCGTATACGGCCTCGGCAACGTGCTGTGGGCGGCGTGGATCGAACACCTGCCCAACCCACCGATCCCATCGATCTGCGACGGGATGTGGCTGACGCTGTACCCGTGCTGCTACATCGGCATCCTCGGCCTCGCGCGTATCAAACAGCGGCGGGTGCCGGCCCGTATCGGGCTCGACGGCATCATCGCCGGGCTCGGCGTCGCGGCGATCGGCGCGACGATCGTCGTGCGCCCGGTGCTCGCGTCGGTGTCTGGCAACACAGCCGCGGTCGTCACCGAGATGGCCTACCCGCTCTGCGACCTGCTACTGGCGGCGCTGGTCGTCGGGGTGCTCGCACTGCGCGGCTGGCGACTGGATCGGATGTGGGCGATGCTCGGCGCCGGTTTCCTCGCGCTGGCGACCGCCGACTGCATGTACGCGCTGCAGGTCGCCGGCGGAGCGTCTGCGCCGAGCAGCACCACCAACCTCGCATACGACATCGGCATGCTGCTGCTGGCGTTCGCCGCATGGCAGCCGGCGGCCACTGTGGAGACCGACACCGTGCCTAACACCGCGGTGCTGGGGATACCCGCGGCCTTCACCGTCAGCGCGCTCGGACTGCTGATCTACGATCACTTCAGCCGGCTGGATCCGGTGGCGCTCGCGCTGGCGATATTCACCATCCTCGCCTCCTTCGCGCGCACCGGGCTCGCGTTCCGCGACGCTCGTGGGCTCGCGGAAACACGCCGGCAGGCGCTTACAGACGATCTCACGTCGATGCCCAACCGCCGGCATTTCCTGCGCCGCCTGCACGACGCGATCACCGCCGCAAGGGCGAGCGACACCAGCGTGGCGCTGCTGCTGTTCGACCTCGACCACTTCAAGGAGCTCAACGACACGCTCGGCCACGACGCCGGCGACCAGCTGCTGTGTCAGGTCGGCGAGCGCCTGCACACCGTGCTACGCAGCAGCGACACCGCCGCCCGCTTGGGCGGCGACGAGTTCGGCGTGCTGCTGAGCGATGCGTGCGACGCGGCGCGCGCCGAGCGTGTGGCGGACAAGATCCTGGAGGCGATCGCCAAGCCGTTCCCGATCAAGGACCTGAACCTGCGCGTGACCGCCAGCATCGGTATCGCTCTGTTCCCTGAGCACGCCCGCGACGACGAGCAGCTGATGCAGCACGCCGACGTCGCCATGTACGAGGCCAAGAGCACGCAATCCGGGCGCTCCTGCTACGCGAGCGAGCGCGACAAGAACTCGCTCGAGCGCCTGACGCTCGCCGGCGAGCTCTCGCGCGCGCTGGACAGCGGAGAGATACAGGCGTACTTCCAGCCAAAGGCGGACGCCAGCAGCGGCAAGATCGTCGGCGTCGAGGCGCTCGTGCGCTGGCTGCACCCCGAGCGCGGGATGATTGCGCCCGACCAGTTCGTCGCCTTGGCCGAGCAGGCGGGACTGGGCCGCGCGCTGACGCATCGGATGCTCGAGCTCGCGCTCACCCAGGTCAAGGCCTGGCGCCAGGCGGGTCTCGACCTGCACGTCGCCGTCAACACCACGGTCGCCGACCTGCTCGACACGAACTTCCCCGCGGAGGTCGCCGCCACGCTCGACGCTCACGGCCTGGCGCCGGAGGTGCTCGTGCTGGAGGTCACCGAGAACATGGTGCTGGCGGACCCGGTGCGCATCGGCGACGTGCTGGCGCAGCTCGGCGAGCTCGGCCTGGGCCTGTCGCTAGACGATTTCGGCACCGGCTACTCCTCGCTCACCCACCTCAAGGCGCTGCCCGTCGGCGAGGTCAAGATCGATCGCTCGTTCGTCGCGCGCATGACCTCCGATCCGGTCGACGCGGCGATCGTCGAGGCGACGATCCAGCTCGCACATAGCATCGGTAGCCGTGTCGTCGCCGAGGGCATCGAGGATCAGACCACGTGGAGCTCGCTCGTCGAGAACCACTGCGAGTTCGTCCAGGGCTACGCGCTCTCGCGGCCGCTACCCGCCGCCGAGCTCGAGGAGCTGCTGCGCGCCGAGCCCGTCCCACGTGGCGCTCACGCCCTACCCGCTGCTGCCCACGGACGAGATCGGCACCCGCACGTGACGTGATCGCCCGTGCGTTACAGCGTCAGCGCGCGTGGATGCTCATGCGCGCTGCGACGGTCGGGTCCGTCGAAGCGCGGCTGGCCCCCGCGCCTGCGGTCGGCGCGCAGCACAGGACCAACCGAGCTGCCCACGCCGCGCAGCACGAACGCGTCGCGCGTGATGCTGTAGCGCAGTGCCGGCCTCGCGAGCAGGATCCAGTGCCTTGCTAGATATCGACGTGGCCGTGCGACTGAGCGCATGCTTTTCCCTTCGATTGTGTGCTGCGTGTGCCACTGCTGCGACCAACGCACGGGGAGCCGTATTTCTGACGCTGGCGAGCGAGCACCGTCACGGACGCTCCTTCGAGCATAGCGGCGCCGGCTCGAGCGGGTGCCGGGTCAGCGAACGAGGACTGGTGAGCTGTAGGCAGAGACATGGGAACCGTCGGCGACCTGCACGACCGCCTCATACAGGCCGGGGTGGCGTACGTGTACGACTCGGCCGAAGCTCGAGACGGTAGCGGTATCGGACTTCACGGCGGTGCCGCCCTCGTTGGTCGAGCGGCCTGGGGTCAGCAGCTGGAAGCCGACGAGCGCGCCGACCTCCGCCGGGGTGACGGTGCCGTACAACCGCGCGTAGCCGCGGCGTCGCGTCGAGTGGACGTGGAAGGTGACGCGCACGGCCACGTTCTCGACGATCACGGGACTGGCTACTTCGGGCTTGCCCACGGTCACCACCCGCAGCTGCGCGTTTTCGAGCAGGCCGAGGTATGGGAAGGAGAAGCCGCCGGCGGCGTTAGTGATCTCGGGATTGCCGACATCCTTGAAACCTGTCTCGTACGGGAAGGGGTTGACCTGCAGCACGATCTCGTGATCGTCGGCACCGGTGCCGACGAGGTTGCCCTCGACGTAGAACGGGTTGCCGAACACGACCGGATCGGGCACGCCCGCGATCTGCACGGACAGCGGAACGCTTGCCGTCTTGAACGTGTGATCGTGTCCTTCGGTGGTGCCGTCCGAGTTGACGGCAACGAGGCGGTAATGGTAGACGGTGCCCGGGCGCAGGCCCGTCAGCTCCTGCCCGAACCTAACCGCGGTCGTGCCGTTGCCGGCCGGCGCGAGCGATGTCTGCCCACCGTAGGCGGTGGTGGTCCCGTACTGGAAGCGGTAGTCAGTAGCCAGCCCGTTGGGGTTGACCGAGCCGTAGACGCTCGCCGAGGAGTACGTCACATCGGAGGAACCCGACGTCGTCGCCGCAGGCGCGGCGGCAGCGAGCGCGCCGGGTACGGGCAGCGCGAGCGCCCCGGCGCTGAACGCGACGAGCAGCAGGGCACGCCCGGACGCCTTGGCGAGAGAGCGCGTGCGTAGGTGTGGAGCGGATGGGCTAATGGCGATCATGTACCCCGAATACCGGCCGCTCACTCAAAGTTGCGTCCGCCCACTACGGACACGTGTAGCGTGCCGTGCCGTGAAAGCGCTCTACTACCTCGCAAGCGCCGGTGGTCTTGAATGGCGAGAGGAGGACCCGCCGGCCATGCACACAGACGTGCTCCCGTTCGCGACCGCCGCCGAGAGGCTCCCCGGCGCGGGGTTCAAGCCGGTGTTCGTCCGCGACCCGATTGATCTCGAGTGATGTCGAAATCCGCTTCGAGCACCGTGCTGCGCAGTGCTGCTCTGTGGCTGAGACCGGCAGCGTGGCCGTTACTGCCGGATGACGCACGCCGCCGGACGCGGCTGCTGTCGTGGTTTGCGATCGGCACACAGGCCATCTTCATCGGTGGCTGGGTGCTCGCCGGCGCACTCGAACACCACTACTCGCCGCTTCGGCAGTACATCAGCGAGCTTGGACGAAACGGCGCGGCGCACCCTTGGATCTTCTCGATCTCGGTCGCGATCTGGGGACTGGGGTTCATCGCGCTTGCGATCGCGCTCGCGCCGGCGCTGCGCACGCGACCGTGGCCGAAGGCGATGCCGCTCCTGTTCGTGCTCGCGGGCGCATGCGCCCTCGTCGTAGCCCCGCTGCGCATGGACTGCTCGCCGACGGTGAGCCACATCTGCAGGACGCGTGAAATCGCGGGCACGCTTTCATGGCATCACTACGGGCACGAGTGGGCGAGCCTGGGGATCAACGCCTTCCTGCTGCTGACGCCATTCGCGATCGCCCGCTGCGCTTGGCCGAGCCGGCTCGCGAGACTGACCTCCAGCGGCGGGCTCGTGGTCCTGATCGTGTGGGTCGTCGCGACCTTCACCCTCCATCACCACATCGCCGGATATCAAGGCCTCGAAGAGCGCGTGTGGGCGCTCGTGGCGCAGGTCTGGGCCGTGCTGTGCGCGACGGCGCTGATCCTCGAGTCGACGCTCGATCCCAGCATCGTGCCGCGCTGAAGGTCAGCCGGCAGCGCGCGCGGCGCCGATCAGCTCCCCGAGCGATCGGACTTGCCGCCCATCGGTATCGAAGTTCTCAGGTGCGAGCCACGCCTGGAAGCCGCCGCGAATCTGCGGCCACTGCTCGTCGGTGATGGCGTACCAGGCGGTGTCGCGGTTTCGTCCCTTGACGACCTGGTGCTTGCGGAAGATGCCCTCGAAGGTGAAGCCGAAGCGCTCGGCGGCGCGCCGGGAGGCAGCGTTGAGCGCGTTGCACTTCCACTCCAGGCGACGGTAGCCGAGCTCGTCGAAGGCGTGACGCGCGAGCAGGTAGATCGCCTCGGTGGCGGCGCTCGTGCGTCGAAGCTGTGCGCCGAGCCAGATATGTCCGATCTCGATCACGCCGAACTCGGGGGTGATCCGCAGGTAGGCGGCCATCCCGAGTGGCCGCTCGGTGGGCAGCGGGGCGAGCGTGAAGTAGACGGCGTCGTCGGTGGCTGCGGCCCACTCGAGCATCCCGCGAAGGTGCTCGGCGTTCTCGTACGGGCCGTCCGGCAGGTACGCCCAGATCGTCTCGTCGCCCTGCGGGGGATGCGAGATGGCGAACAGTGGCGCTGCGTCGACGTCGGGCTCGACGGGGCGCACGAGCACGTGCGCGCCTCGCAGCGGCACTCGGGCGGGGCGCTGCGCCTGGCGCCATTCCACCTCCTCGCCGAGCGGAAGCAGCCGTTGCACGGGGGTGCAGTCAAGCACATCGGCCGGAGCAGCGGGTCGCGATCGATCGTATATAGGACAATCATAAACTCGTGACTTACCTATTAACAAAAATCCGTTCGCGTATGCCGACCATCGAGATGAGATAAAGGAACCATACTCTGATCATTAGGACAATCCCACTTTTTTAGACCACCCGAACAATCGAGATGCGCTAGGTTTGTGAGCCGACGTCGGCAGCAAACGCTTACCGGCGAACATCCTTGAAGCCAACAGCCAGGGCAAAGAGAAGAGGCGACCGATGCAGACACTGAGACGAGAGCTGCGAGTGCCGGCGGTCGCGGGCGGCTTGGCGGTTCTCGGTGGTGTGACCGTGCGCCAGCTGGGGATCGAGTTCGAACGTGCCTGGATACGCAGCTACGACGTGCCCCTGCTGGGCGACCCGTCCCCTGCTGCATGCCTCGCCGGGCTGCAACGCACCCACAGCGACCTGGCACCCACCACCGCCGGCGAGCGCCGCCGGT
>Ga0302326_10009633_pt1 | contig 21035 bp, 19 predicted proteins | sample Palsa_T0_3_FD_202264 | JGI IMG/M metagenome (GOLD analysis project Ga0302326, IMG submission 202264) | Peat permafrost microbial communities from Stordalen Mire near Abisko, Sweden - Palsa_T0_3 | ecosystem: Environmental > Terrestrial > Soil > Palsa > Peat permafrost | place: Sweden: Abisko... | reverse complement strand
ACGCCGCTAGCCTTGCAGGCGGCCATCGATGCGGGAACGCTTCAACTCGGTTTCGATCACATCGGTCTTGTGCAGGAGTTTATTCCTGCGCGCGGCGGCCATATTACCCGCGTTGAGACGCTGGGCGGCAAATACCTATATGCCATCAACGTTCATCTGACAGGCGAGACATTTGACCTGTGCCCGGCTGATATCTGCCAGACCGCCCGCGGCGAAAGCTTGGCCAATGCCTGCGTCATCGAAGGCGCTAAGGCCGGTCTCAAGGTCGAAGGCTACACGCCGCCAGCAGAAGTCATTGAAGCGATCGAGAGCATCGTTTCCGCTGCAAAAATTGACGTCGGCGGAATCGAATATGTGATTGATGATCGAGATGGCCAGATCTACTACTACGACGTAAACGCGCTATCCAACTTTGTGGCGGATGCGCCCCGCGTCATCGGCTTTAACCCCTTCGAGAATCTTGCAGACTTTCTCGAAGCGGAGGTGGCACATGCCCGCCGGTAAGCTTCGCTATGGCTATTGGATGCCGGTCTTCGGAGGCTGGCTGCGGAATGTGGAAGACGAACAGATGCAGGCTGACTGGACCTACGTCAGCCGGCTCGCGCGCCGCAGCGAAGAGATTGGTTTCGATCTGTCTCTTGTGGCTGAGCTAAACCTGAACGACATCAAGGGGATCGGCTCCCCAAGCCTTGATGCCTGGTCGACAGCAGCCGCGTTGGCCGCGGTCACTCAGCGCCTCGAACTCATGGTCGCGGTGCGCCCGACCTTTCACGCGCCGGCGCTTCTGGCCAAACAAGCGGCTAACATCGATCACATCAGCAACGGCCGCCTCTCGCTCAATGTCGTCTCGTCCTGGTGGGAGCAGGAAGCTCGCATGTACGGCGTCCACTTTGAAAAACATGACGATCGCTACGCGCGCACCTCTGAGTGGCTCGATATCGTGAATGGCGTCTGGACACAGTCGAGCTTCAACTACTCCGGTAAGTACTATTCTGTGGAGAATACTGTGCTTGAGCCCAAACCCATTCGTCAACCGCGCCCTACAATTTACGCGGGAGGCGAATCCGACGCAGCCAAGAATCTCATTGCCCTCAAGTGCGACGCCTATGTCATGCACGGCGACACCCCTGAGTACGTAGCTGCGAAGATCGCGGATATGCGCGAGCGTCGTGAGCGCTTCGGCCTTCCGCCAATGCAATATGGCGTTGCGGGTTATGCCATAGTGCGTGATAGCGAAGCAGAGGTCAAGCGAGAACTCGACCGCATCACCGATGTCAAACAGAATGCAGCGGGCTTTGCCAACTACCAGCAATGGCTCAACGGAACTCAACTCGAACAGCGCATGTCTATCCAGGAGTACTCTGTTTCCAATCGTGGCCTGCGCTCAGGATTGGCTGGAACTCCGGCCCAGGTACAAGATCAACTCGGGCGCTTTGAAGCCGCGGGCGTAAACCTTGTCCTGCTTCAATTCAGTCCGCAGTACGAAGAGATGGAGCGTTTCGGAGAGTCCGTAATCTCAGCTCTGGTGCAGGCATAGCGAGTGGCGAATCTATGCAAGATGAGTTATAGGCCAAGCCAGGCGCGCACCTTGCGAATTGCGAGAAACTGCGTTTCGCTGAGCATTGCAGCTGCCCTTTGTTTTGCGGCTGGGTGCAAGAATCACCATGCGGATATACTGCGCGTCGGTGTAACTCCAGGTCCTGCAGAAGACATTCTGCAAGCCGTTGCGCCAGACCTTGCTCGCAATGGCATTGAGCTTAAGATCGTGAGATTCTCTGATTACATTCAACCGGATATGGCTCTGTCCAGTCACGATCTCGACGCGAATCTCTATCAGAATATTGCTTTCCTCAATCAGTTCAACCGTGACCATCAAACTCACTTCGTATCCATCGGCCGCGTCTATCTTCCGCTCATGGCCATCTACCCTGGCCGCAGCAAGAGCATCGCTGGGCTAGGCAGCGGTGCAAGCATCGCACTTCCCAACGACCCCGTCAATCATGATCGCGCGCTGCTTCTACTGCAAAAGGCAGGCCTGCTTCAACTGACACAGGATGCAGGCTCATCGGCAGTGCAGATCACCGCCAACCCGAGACATTTGAAGCTTGTGGAACTCGATGCAGCGCAGCTCGCGCGCAGCCTCAACGACGTGGATGCCGCGGTGATCAATGCCAACTTCGCACTCGATGCAGGACTCAATCCGCATACCGGTTCCCTGCTCAGCGAAACCCGCGATTCTCCATACGCCAACGTGCTCTCTGTCAACGCCGAGTCTCAGTCCGACCCGCATGCAAACGCCCTTGCTGCGGCGCTCACCTCGGCGAACGCGCGCAACTTCATTACCGCGCATTATGCGGGAGCCATTTATCCCGCCGATTGACTTATCCATGCCAGCAGCCCCGCCAGCCATCCTCGTTCGCGGTCTTACAAAGCGCTTCGCCTCTCAAAGCGCGCCCGCGCTGGATGCTGTCGACCTGGAGGTTCCAGTCGGCGCGATCCATGGAGTGCTCGGGCTGAGCGGCGCAGGCAAGTCCACCTTGCTGCGCTGCATTGCCCGGCTGGAGCAGCCTGACGCAGGTGAGATCATCGTCGCGGGCAGCGACTGGACTCGCCTTACCTCCTCCCAGTTACGTCGCGAGCGTGGTCGATTGGGTATTGTTTTTCAGCAACTTCATCTGCTGTCTTCTCGCACCGTCGCCGCCAATGTCGCGCTTCCGCTCGAGTTGAGCGGAACGTCGCGCGCAGCGATCGCTGCCAGGGTGGCGGAGCTTCTGGAGTGGTTTGGCATTGCAGATAAAGCCGCGCAATACCCAGCGCAGCTTTCTGGAGGTCAGCGTCAACGGGTCGCTCTGGCTCGGGCATTGGCGACAAGTCCCCGCGTTCTGCTTGCCGATGAGCCTACTTCTGCGCTCGATCCTGAGACTCGTACCTCTGTTCTTAACACGCTTCGCCGCATCCGCGAACAACTCGGCGTCACGATCCTGATCATCACTCACGATCTATATTCTGCGGCCACCATCTGCGATATGCTTACGGTGCTCGACGCTGGCCGGGTGGTAGAATCCGGATCGGCCGTGCAGGTTCTCAATCATCCATCGACTGAAATCACGCGGAGACTCCTGGCGCACACTAACTCGCCTGTGACTGCTCCGTCCATCGTTTCTCATACGGATTACGATGTGCTGGGACAGCCATGACACCTCTAGCCGACCTGATCCCGCAGTTGCTCACAGCAACCTTGGAGACACTCAACATGGTTGCTGTCGCCGTCCTGTTTTGCGCCGTCTTCGGTCTTTCACTTGGATCATGGCTGGCCGTAACTTCACCGCAGGGCATAGCTCCGTCGAGCGTCATTCATCAATTGCTTGCGGCTTTTGCAAACATCTCGCGCAGCATTCCTTTTCTTATCCTCATCGTTCTTCTGCTGCCGTTCACGCGCTTTCTGGTGGGCACCTCCATCGGCACTGCCGCAGCTATTGTGCCGCTGGTTATCGGAGGAACTCCATATGCAGCGCGTCTCGTTGAGGCTGCGTTGCTGGATGTCGATCCCGGCCTGATTCAAGCCGTCGTGACGCTTGGCGCATCGCCCGCTCAAGCCATATGGAAGGTCTATCTCCCCGAAGCGATTCCCGGCCTCATCCGCGCCTTCACCGTACTGGCTATCACCATGATCAACTTCTCCGCAATGGCCGGAGCTGTAGGCGGCGGGGGTCTGGGAGATCTGGCTATTCGCTACGGTTATCAGCGCTTTCGCCTCGACGTGCTCGCTTTATGCTGCATAGTGTTGATTGTGTTGGTCCAACTTATTCAGTTCGCTGGCAATCATCTCGCCCGGCAGTTGGATCGACGCTAGAGCCGCCTGATGATCTGCCCCTGTATCTCCGGCCGAGAGTCGATCCAAGCCCAAAGAAGATGCACCATCATAAGCGGTGAAAAATCAGTCCGTGGGCTCCTGCATTTTTGTGAATGCACAAGAACGATAAAACGCAAGAAAGAACCCCAACGCGCATAGACCGTTCATTCTCATTGGAATATCAATGGTTGCTAGACTCAGTCGCAGCTGGTCGCACGACTGCCATGGTCTGTTGAATTGTGCAAGAAGTGCGGCAAAGGAGGAGCAGCTGAATGCAAGAGGAGATGTCAGCGATATCCGGGGACGACTTCGCGGACATGACGGCTGTCATAACGTCCTCAGAATCTACAAAGACTCGATTGCCGCGAGCCGAAGATTGGAGTTTGAATCTCCGGCGATAGACACAAATGAACTCGTATTATTTTTCATCGAACCGAAGTCGAGCAGCGCTATGTTCGTGCGCGGAAAGACGACCCGTTCGAATGGAGAATCATCGAAATCGGCCAAGATGGCGGCTTGGGCGAACTCGCGATGGAATCTCAAGTTGCGATCAATCAATGGGTAGAAGGAGTCGGCCAGGAGGGTTGATGGGCCCTGTGTTCGTGGCTAGTCCTGGGTGGGCGACGGTTGCGCCTGCGATCAGAGCTTCACTTGGGTTGAGAAAGTCCCTGCGTTGCATATGGACTATTGACTCCAGTTCGAGCGGCGACATTTTTCTTTTGAGCTGAGTTGAAATACAAATTTAGAGTGATCTGCTCGTCTAGCAATCTGGATAGAGATGCACTTACGAATGAAGTCGGTTACATTTAATTCAAGGATTCATTCCGAGGCCTGATGGGCGTATTGAACGAAAGCTTTCTCTATCTATCGAGGTAGCGTAGATCGCGTTGCGACGCTTTGAGTAGAGACTTCTTCCCAAATAAGTTGCACATCATGTGATAGTTAAGAAACCTTGGAGAGTTTCCATTCCGTCCTCGGTATTTTTTCTGGATTTGATGTCCAATCTTTTTATATTGACAGGAAATCATTAGAAGGAGTATCGTTCGTCGCGTAATGAATACGGTTACATTGAAAAGATCAATCATTCTGCTCCAGCTACTGCCGCGAGGATGAAGGCGGCTAACAGGTTCCGGGATTAGCAGGATGCGAGCCGACGCAAAGCGCTCAAGAGAAGCGTTAGGAGACCAGGACTCACGTAGTTCGCGATAACTCCAGTAAATGTATGCTCAACCGTTGGAAGAATTGTAAGGAGGTCCGAGAAATGCAAAATGCGTTTGAAATGTCTAGACTGCCTCGCCGTTTGATGCAGAGATTGTGCAATCTGACGCTCATGCTGCTCTTCACAGTCATGGCAACGGGTGTCGTGTTCGGTCAGGCAGATCAGGGCACCATTACGGGCGTGGTCCAAGACGCGTCCGGCGCTGCGATTGGGAATGCAAGCGTAACTCTGACCAGTGTAGATACAGGTCAGGTACTGGAGGCCAAGGCCGACGCATCTGGTGTCTACGTCTTTTCTCCCATCAAGATCGGTGCCTGGAGCATCACCGGCCGTGCGCCCGGTTTCGAAGCCACCACTGAATCTAACTTGCATCTCGATTTGCAGCAGCGTCTGAATGTTGTTGTGACTCTCAAACCGGGCTCTGCGTCGGAAACGATAACTGTAACCGATGAAGCTCCCATGATGCAGAGTCAGGATGGCTCTGTTGGCCAGACTATGGATACCAAAACCATCGACAGTGTTCCTCTGAGCGGTCGCAATTGGGTCTTCATTGCCCAATTGGCCGCTGGTGCTGTTCCGCCGGAGGGGGCGCGCGGTACCGGCAAGGGCGACTTCAACGCAAATGGCCTGCGAGCCGAGCAGAACAACTTCATTCTCGATGGCGTAGACAACAATGTAAATGTCGTCGATTTTTATAACGGCGCGAGCTTTGTCGCCCAACCTCCGCCGGATGGTCTGGCAGAGTTCAAGGTACAAACGAGCGATTACTCGGCTGAGTTCGGACACTCGGCGGGCGCGGTGGTCAACGCCAGTTTGAAGTCGGGCACAAATCAGTTGCATGGCAGTGCGTGGGAGTACTTGCGCAATACTGTTTTCGATATCCACGACTGGGATGAGGAGCAATTGCCTGTTCCTCCGTATCATGAGAACCAATTTGGCGCGACCCTCGGTCTGCCGGTTTTCAAGAACAAACTCTTTTTCTTTGGCGACGTGCAGGCCAATCGCATCGCATACAGCGAAACGACTACGCAAACCGTGCCTTCAGCCTTAGAGCGCACTGGGGACTTTTCTGAGTTGCTGAACAAGACACTCACCGGCAAGTCGGCACCGATACAACTGTACTATCAGAATGGAACGACAGCGCCTCAGGCATTCCCTAATAACGACCTCAACTCCTTAGGGGTGGTTCCGAATGCGACCGCATTGAAGATCCTTAATGACTATCCAGCTCCCAATACTAACAATGGCCTGCTCTACAGCAACAACGTAGTCGCCCGTCCGGCTGTCGACAATACCTTCCAATGGGATACGCGTGTCGATTGGAATATTGGGAGCAAGGACACGGCCTATTCTCGCTTCAGCTACTGGAATGAAATGGGCTATTACACTCCGCCTCTGGGCACCATCATTGACGGCGGCGGCTTTGGCGACGATGGAACCCAGAAAGACTTGGGCCAGAACTTCATGTTCAGCGAGACCCACATCTTTGGCCCGACGCTGACCAACGAATTTCGCCTGGGCTACAACTACATCCATGCCGGCTTCGAGCATCCCAATGCGGCGGATTTGGGCTTCGCCGCGTCTGTGGGCTTCGGCGGCATCCCTGTGGCTCCACTGAATGGCGGATTGCCGTATGTAAATTTTGCGAACAGCGGAGTCGCTCACTTTGGCAGTCCGGAATGGTCGACGACCGATGAGCATGAGAACGTGTATCAGATTCTCGACAACGTCACTAAAATCGCAGGCAATCACGCGCTCAAGGCAGGCGTCAACTTCCAGAGCATCCGCTTCTCGACTCTGCAACCGCAGCAGTCGCGTGGCAGCTACAACTACACCGGCGAATACACCAGCAACCTGAATGCGTCGAACACAGGCTATGATGTGGCCGATTTCCTGCTCGATAGCCAGAACAGCGCAGGTCTTTCCAACGAGGTAACGAATGGCGATGCACGTTGGAATGATGCTGCCTACTTTCAGGATGACTGGCGCGCCACGCCGAAACTCACATTCAATCTCGGCTTGCGTTGGGAGTATTTTCAGCCGTATCAGGATGTGGGTGGCTACCAGGCCTCTTACAACATGACGGGAACGCCTTCACTGAACACAACGACCGGATATGGCAGTGGTTCGGCTGTTTACCAAATTCCCAAGCAAGGCAAGAGCTACGCACAGGCCATCTTTACGCAGACTGGAAATGCATTCCCCAATGTGCTTGCAGCGGACAACGTCTCGCTCGTGTACACAGGGAATCCGGCCATTATAACGGCGCAGAAGACTAACTTCGCACCACGTATAGGCATCGCCTTCTCGCCGGACGCCAAGACCGCCATTCGTGCCGGCTATGGCATCTTCTACGGTGGTCTGGAGAGCACTGGGTATTACCCCAATCTGGGAGAAAACTATCCTTTTCAGTACGAGGCCAATTTCCCGTCGAATAATTGCGGTACCTACTCATGCCCTACCGATGGCGTTACTATTGCCAATGGATTTGCAGCCATTGTGGCCAATGGGTTTGCCTCCGACGTGACCGACCTGAGCCTGCGCGGCTCCGATCCGAAAGCCAAAACTCCCTACACGCAGGACTTTAACCTCTCCATCGAGCGGAGCATCACCAACAACATTGTCGCAACAGTCAGCTATGTGGGGAACGTCTCACGCCACCTTCAGGTCTTTCCCGATCCGAACTACCCACTGGCCCTAGAGAATCCCAACAACAGCACACAAAATGCCCGTCCGCTGCCGGATTTTGGCGGTACGTCATACACCAGCTACTCCGGTATGAGCGACTACAACGGACTGCAAACCAAAGTGGAGAAACGGCTCACCAGTGGAAGCAGCTTGCTGGCCACCTATACCTGGTCACACGTTCTGGACGATGCGCCCACACCGTTGGGTGTCACGGGCGACGCGGGGTACAGGCAGACCAACCTGATTCCGGAGAGCATGGACTATTCCAACGCGGGCTATGACACCCGTCATCGCTTCACCTTCAATGCGTTCTACGATCTTCCGTTTGGTTCAGGGCGCAAGTTTCTCAACCAGCGTGGAATCGTGGACGAGATTATTGGTGGGTGGTCGACCAACACTACCTTTGTGGCGCAGACCGGCAATCCTTTCAGCGTTTACCCTTCCGGTATCAGCGAGGCGAGCGGCGGGAATCAACATATCGCTCTCAAATACAAAAATGCTTTTGCGACCGGCGGCACGTTTAGTTCGCCTGATCCATCTCTGGTCGCAAATATCAGTTGCGCGACTAAGACGCGCACTCGTGCCAACTGGTACAACCCGTGCTCGTTTCAGAACCCGTGGAACGCCAACGACTGGACAGACGAACCGGAGCACTACATTCCGACCAGCACCGCGGACCCGCATTATGCCGCGGCATCGCAGCCTGTTTACGTGACCAGCCTCGCCTCGGCTATTGGATTTCTAGGCGGCAAGCGCGACGAAGTCTATGGCCCCGGCTATGAGCGCGTCAATATGTCCATCTTCAAAGACTTCAAGTTGTTCCGCGAACATACGTTTCAGTTCCGCGCGGACATCTTCAACGTGCTCAATACACCTTCGCTTGGTGAGCCCAACGATACCTCAATTGACAGTACTGGAGGAAACATCACCGGGCCGCGCAAATTTCAAAACCTGACTCCGGACGCGCGCTTCTTCCAACTCTCGGCCAAGTATTCGTTCTGAGCTGTCACGGAGCGATTTCTGGCCGACATAAACGAAAACCCAGGGAGAGATCTGATGCATTGGGTCTCTCCCTTTTCAATTCAGGCTGGCTTATCTCACTCGCCGGCTATTGGAACTTGCGTTAGACTGTCTTGTTCGATTGATTCGGTTGGCTCATACGGGAGTTTCCACGTGACAGACCGATGTAGGCAACGGATTAGGTGGATCGGCGTAGGGGCAGTTCCAGGCCTGCTCTGCATAGCGGTCGGCATATTGCAGGCTCAATCCTCGAGAACTACTGTGGATGCCGCGATGGAGATCGAGTTTCAAGCCGCAATGGCAGCGCAGGATCACGGGGATCTGGACAAAGCCGAATCGATGCTGATCGCTTTGCAGCGAAAGCATCCCGGTATCTTTGCAGTGGATGAGTCGCTGGGACTGCTGTACGTCGCCCGTGAACAATTTGGCCCAGCTCTGCCAATGCTGAAGGCGGCTGTAGGGGAAAATCCCGCGTCGAGCGTTGCACATGCCAATCTTGGCGCGGACTATCTCAAGCTAGCCAAAAATGCAGAGGCCGTTTACGAACTCCAGGTCGCGACCAGGCTGAATCCAAGCGAAGGACAAACGCTATCTAATCTTGGACAGGCACTCGAGGCCACCGGGCAACCGGCAGAAGCCGCGAAGGCCTTTGGCAAAGCCGTTGCGCTTGATCCGGAAAACCAGGATCTCCGTTATAACTGGGCGGCAACCTTGCTGGATGCCGGCGATGCAGATCAGGCTGCCAAAGCCCTGGCCCCGGTTCGTACGCAGGAGACGATGCCGCAAATGCAAGCTTTGCTGGGCGAGATAGCGGAGAAGCAGGGCCGATTCAAGGATGCGCTGGAACATCTTCAGTCCGCTGCAACACTCGATCCTAGCGAACCCAATGTTTACTTTCTGGGACTAGAATTTCTGAAGCACTGGACATTCGAGCCGGCGATCCAGTTTTTCGAATATGGGGTTTCGCATTACCCTTCAAGCCAGCGTATGTTGCTTGGGTTGGGAATCTCTCGGTACGCTATGAATCAACTCAACTCGGCCGCTCCCATCTTTGCGCAGCTTCTGGATGCCGATCCGAAAAACGCAAACTATGCGGATTTACTGGGTAGAAGTTGCACTCTGATGCCCGATACGATCAAGGAATGCGAGAAACTGGAGCGCTTTGCGGCAGAGAATCCAAAGCATGCAGCCATTGACACCTATGCCGCAGCGAGCATCCTGGCGCGTTCGGATCAGACGGCCAATCTGACCTTAGCGGCCAAACTGCTCGATGATGCGATCCGAATCGATCCCAATCTGGCCGAAGCGCACTTTCAAAAGGGATTCCTGCTGCAGTGCCTTGAAGAGTGGGGCGAAAGCATAGCAGAACTGCAAACATCCGTTGCATTGAAGCCGGAATTTTCGAAAGCGCATTACCGATTAGCACTGGCGTACACCCACACCGGAAACAGAGAAAAGGCGCAGGAACAAATCGTCCTTCAGAAGAAATATAGCGCACAAGAAAAAGATGGCCTGGACGCCAGGCTTAGAGACGTCACAATATTTCTGGTTAACATGCCTTGAGGACCGCCGTGGGTCAGGGCAATTGCATGAACGGAAAATGCGGCCTCGGTTAGCAAAAATGAATCGAAAAGTGGTGCAACCGGGGGGTAATACTTTTTCTGATCTATCTCACACTTAATAAATGACTTACGAGCTGGTTTCGGTGCTCGTATGGCGCGATTAGCCGACGATTTGCGCCACTTTTTGCTACGCACTGTTGCCCCATCTGCGGCGAGACGGAGACAACTGGGAATGCTGGGGGGTGTCGGGCCACCAGCTTCACCTCCATTATGCACCAAACAGGGTTAATTCCACGCAAATGGGCGAGACTCTGGGAATGGTTGGGCCGGAAGAAGTTGAGGAGACTGCTCCAGCTTTCGGTTCATGACTTTCAGCTCATTCGCGTACCCTCTCCAGTCCCGGTGAACTCTCCGTCTGAGCTCGAACGCTCCCTGTTGGACGCGGATATGGAAGCGTATTGCAACTGGATCAATCCGCAGCGACTCTCGGGCGCTGGCCTGGCGGCATTCCTTGCTTGGTTCGAGGGGTACAATCGAGCAATTTCAATTGGCCCTTCCTTACCCCGCGGAACGGTCTAACAAACTCCAACGACCTTGCGGCAGATTCTGACTTGGACGTCATGACGTGTATATTTTGATCTGGACTTAATGAGACTTTGTCGTATATGTAAACACTACTTAGTCTTGAAACTCCCATCATGCAGGTCATCGGCCCTAACTCGCTCGACATCAGCATTGTTTGCGGATATTTCGCAGTAACACTGCTGATCGGCTACCTTGCCCGGAGAACTTTCGGGAATTCGATTCAGTATCTGAATGCCAGCCGCGCAATGCCGATGTGGATCGCTGCGCTTTCCTTTCTGGCGGTCAATCTAAGTGGCATGGAAATTGTAGGCCTTTCCGCGATGAGTGCGGAATACGGCATCAGCGCGCTTCATTTCTATTGGATCGGCGCGATACCAGCCATGATTTTCCTGGCGATCCTCATGATCCCAATTTATTTGAGGAGCCGCGCTCACAGTGTCCCAGAGTTTCTCCACCTGAGATTCAACTCTCAGACACGGCTGCTGAACTGCGTCTCACTGGTCATCATCTCCGCGCTTCTTTCCGGCATCAGCCTGTACGCAATGGCTATCACCCTGCGCTGCTTTTTCGGCTGGAGCTTTCTCCCCAGCGTGCTTATTGGAGGACTACTTGCGCTGATCTTCCTCGTCCTTGGCGGCCTGAAGGCCACCATCTATAACGAAATCCTTCAACTCGCTATCATCGTTGCCGGACTGGCGCCACTCGCGTTTATTGTGCTGGCCGAGTCGCACGGTGTTCGTGGACTTCTAGCATCTTTGCCTAAGGATAAGACTCATCTTTGGGCCGCTATGCCGCTTGCCTCTCCCGCTGGACCAATGGACGAGATTGGAGTGGTGATGGGCCTCGGATTTGTACTTAGCTTCGGCTACTGGTGCACGGACTTTCGGCTGATTCAACGCGCTTTGACTACGCAGAATCACCAGGAAATTCGCATGGTTCCACTCATCGCGGCAGCCGGAAAATTGATTGTTCCACTTCTGATCATCGTGCCGGGCCTAGCTGCATACCGCATGTTTTACTCCTCTGGATTCGGCGTGCCGGATACACGGAATTACGATCAGGCCCTTCCTCTCATGATTCGGCGATACTATGCTCACGGGTTGTTTGGCCTGGGTATTGTGGCGATTCTCGCCAGCCTGATGTCTGGCGTGGCAAGCAATGTCGTCGCATTCAGTTCGCTCTGGACCCAGGAGATCTACCGGCCATTCCTGGCGGCCGCAAGGTCAGAGAAACACTACATCCTCGTTGGGCGAATCTCTATGATGGTGGGTGTGCTTGCCAGCATCGCCACTGCTTTCATCGCTCTGCGCTTCAAAAATCTGATGGACTACATCCAGTTTCTATTCTCGTTGTTCAACGCGCCCCTCCTTGCAATATTTCTGCCAGGCATGTTCACGAAATGGGCGACGCCGTGGGGAGGGTTCTGGGGTCTGCTGACAGGCATCCTGGTAGGAGTCTTGCATAACATATCTGCTCAGGCACATTGGCTACATTACGGTAGTCAGATGAGTTCCAACTTCTACGGCGCTATCTATGCGTGGTCCGCTGCCACAGTTGTCACCGTTTTCATCAGTGCATTCACTGCCACGAAAGCGAATCTTCAACTCGAGGGGCTTGTCTTTGAGTTAAATTCCGCTAGAGTACGCTTCCTCGCGGATCGTTTTATCTGGGCGCTGGCATTGCTGCTGGCGGTCGCTTGCCTCGCATTGAATATGGTGTTCTGCTAGTAGCAGAATTTGAATTTACTCCAGGCGCTACCCTTTCTTAGCCGAGCGCATAACCGGGCCTGTCGATTTCCTCACCACCAGATCAGCTTGCATGGTGTACTGGCGCCCCTTGATTGGCGTCTGCTTGTTCGCATGTTCAAGCGAGGCAAACACCAGTCGTGCGAGTTCTGTGCGTGAAGTGTGCAGGGTAGTCAGCGGTGGGTACACCACCTCGCTCCACTGAATGTCGTCCAAGCCAACGATCGACATCTCCTTTGGCACTGCGCAACCGCGGTCCCGTAGAGCTTTTAATGCTCCGATTGCAGTCATGTCATTCGCAGTCAAAACAGCCGTCGGGCGGTTCTTACGCAAGAGAATATCCGCCATTGCAGCTTCTCCTCCAGGGATTCGGTAGTCGCCGTGGCGAATAAACTCCTCGCGAACTACCAGGCCGTGGCCACTCATGGCCGCTAGATACGCGTCCATGCGCAACTTTGAGGTTGTCAATCCGAGGAATCCTCCGATAAATCCGATTTTCCGGTGCCCCAGAGTCTTGAGGTGCTGGATAGCCTGTCGCATGGCAGGTTCGTAGTCAGTTGTAATATCGCTGAGACCGGCGCCTATTTTCTTCCGGTCCATAGTTATAAGTGGAATGCGATTCTTGGCCAACGCCTCAAACGGCTCGGTTTCAATCTCCGAACCCATCAATACAACTCCATTGACACGTCGCGTCAGCATCCTTCGCACCGACTTCGCCATCCCACCTTGATGGAAGTCGATCGTCGCCACCAGCAACTCGCGTTCATGCTCCACCACCAGAGCTTCCAGGCTCTTCATGAACTCAGGAAAGAATGGATTTGTGATATCGGGAATAAGCAAACCATAGGTTCCGCTGCTACCAGATCGAAAAGCGGTGGCCGTGTTGTCTGGCACAAATTGCAGATCGTCGATCACCCGCTGCACACGAGCTGCTGTATCCGACCTTACAAGACTGGATCCGTTGATCACACGCGAAACAGTGGCAGTCGAAACACCCGCGATCTTTGCGATTCGTCGTGTATTCATTCGTCCATGCCCGTTTCGTCTCTCCCTGTTGCTACTTCCGCCGAACTTACGGGATCATTCCCTGAAGCTGAACAGTTCCGGGACCAATCGGAGATCCGATTACGTAGACGTCTTTCACCATCACTATCGTTTCAAGCCATTCCGGGTACTATGAGAATGCGGTATGAACTGCTGGATCAGGATCGCCATTCGGTTCTATCCTAGAGTAAATCAACAGAGAAACTGAACGTATAGAGCATCCAGAAAGTAGGAGTAAGCATCTGCCGGGAGAGCCGGGCCTTGTCGTGTGAGCCGCTCGAAGCGACTTGAGAGGGGACACTGACGCGGCCCCATTGTGTTTGGCCACCTTGGCTGTGGCAGGTCGTTTCCAGAGGTCATCGACGATCCGACTTCGGGCGCTCCACGCATCCACGGCGAGTTGTCCATGCTTGGCTTCGATATTTCTGAGCGGACTGTCCTGCTTTGGATGTGGAAAGCACCAAGGAATCCCGAACCGGCGAAGCGCTGGGCAGCTTTTCTGAGCAATCATCGTGAGGCTATCACTGCGATGCCGGCAATCCGAGCGTCAACAACAATTGCTGAAGCCGATTGTTTAGCAACTCTGCTTCTGTTGCAGTTGCTTTTTGCTTTTTCACCGGTTGCGATCAGGTCCCTTTGAGGGGCCAGCAACCGAAAGCCTCAGGCTTTGCCGGAGGATCCTTACATGGTAGGCGAGGCAGGTCTCGAACCTGCAACCCCCGGCTTAGAAGGCCGGTGCTCTATCCAGTTGAGCTACTCGCCCGCATTTCCTATTCTATCGTTGAGCCGCCGCGCAGCGCGTCGACGAATCTGCTCAGCGCGGTTCCAAGAACGTGGTTTGCCGCCTCGGAGGCTGTACCGCATGAAGTCAGATAAGCTGTAATCCCTATATCCGTATGGTCCTCTGCAGCTACGGCACGGCGCACAATAAGATCCGCGCGGCAGCAAGGCAATGGAACAGAGTGCAATTGGTCGCAGATGCTCTTGCACCAGTCAACAGCCATTGCGGGCGTAGCCCATGTCTGATCGCTCTTCGGCAGCAGATCGATATAGCAACCCCAAGCATGGCGGGCGCTATCTGCAGTGGCATTCATCTCATCTTCATCGACCTCAGCCAAATCCACAACCGGCCAAACATCGCATTTAGCGGTCCAAACTGGAGAATTCGTCGTGTTCATCCGAACGAGCGCGGCATCCAATCCTGGCAGAGTATTTACCTCCTCTAGCTCGAGCACAAGTTCAGGACTGCGCTGCAGATCGACAAATCCCGCCCAATGCGCGTCGATGATGGGTGCGCTCGGGCCGATTTCGACCCCCCAGTCAGCTTCCATCGCCATGCCCTGCCGTGGCCATCAGAAAGCTCACCAGCGTTGCTTCGGCCCAGTGCCGCGAGGCCAGATGGGTTGAAACTGTAGATAGAGTTCTCTTGGCCAAGAACGCGCAGTGGCCGCCATGTTTGGTCTCAAGCAGCCTGACAGCCGGGTTTTCTGCAAGGTCCTCGCGCGTCTTCGGCATCATGCGGATGAACGGGTCATCAAGCGCATGAATCACCAGTGTGGAAATCGCGATACTGGAAGCGACCCGAGAGCTGGCAGCCTTGAAATAGTAATCGTCCGCCCCAGAAAAACCGCTGTATCGCGCCGTGATCTGGTCATCAAATTCACGTATTGTCCTTACCGGCCCCACATCCTTCAACGAATAAATTTCGGGAAACAACTCGGCCTTGCGCCTGAATCTCCGCATGAGATTGCGCAGAAAATGCCGCTCGTACATGCGGTTTGCCGGTTCATGCAGGGCATCGGCGCTCGCCGCCAGATCCATAGCCGGGCAAACACCCACCGCGGCCACAACACAGGGCAGCGGGCGAGCGGTCAACTCTCCCGCTAGCTTCAGCACTAGATTGCCACCCATCGAGTATCCCGCCAGGGCTAGTCGCCGTAAACCATGCAGGCGCGCGAAGTGATCCGCCACCGCACCCACGTCGGCGGAGAGGCCGGAGTGGTATAGAGTCGAGGTCCATGTGTCCGTACCGCCGCAGTTTCGCATGTTCATGCGGATCACATTGCAGCCGGCATCCCAGGCACGGACGGTAATGCCCTGAATATATTGCGAGTCCGAGGAGCCCTCAAGGCCGTGAACCAGAAGTACGGTCAGACGATCCATGCGTACTGTGTCCGGTTGCCAGTGGCAATGACACAAGACGCGAGTGCCGTCTGCTGGGTCAACCTCAACGGCCTCCGACTCGAACGGGATCGTGAGCGGCGGTCGTGGCCAATAGTTGCCGGCTAGAGTCTGGGCGTGTCCATTTTTCAGTAGCGACGGAGGCTCATAAGGAGTCAACCAATCCGAAACCAAGTGGTGTGAAAAAGCTGACGGGGCCTCAACCGGAAGAGCTTCAACCCCAATTATCTTGACGCCAGTCGTTTTCTGGATCATCTGGGTGGATATCCTGGATCATCCGAACACGAAGTCGCGGGCATCAGTCGAGTTTTGGCGAACTCTGGAAAAGGTTGGAATGAGATTTGGGGCGGCTAGTGGGGATCGAACCCACGACATCCTGTGCCACAGACAGGCGTTCTGCCCCTGAACTATAGCCGCCATCTACACTCCTGATTGTAGCATCGAAGGTGAGTAGAAGTGGCGATCGAATCGCGCTCTGAAGGGCCGGGAAATTCAAGTGCCATCTCAAGTGCCACCTATTAAACCGGAAATACTCTCCCCCTCGGCGAGTCGCTGGAAGAAGGGTGGAAGCCTGCTGGGTGACGAGAGCCTGCGCTGGCTCGAAATTGTCCTCGATGAAGCCTTTCGCATCCCCGGAACCGGCATTCGCTTTGGGTTGGACGGCATCGTAGGACTCGTTCCAGGGCTGGGAGATGTGCTTGCCGGCCCGCTTTCTCTGATCATTCCTTTTGCAGCCTGGGTGCGCGGAGTTCCCTACGTTACCCTGTTGCGCATGCTCACCAACGTAGCCATTGGACTTCTGGTCGGCACCATTCCTGTACTAGGAGACGCCTTCGATATCTTTTGGAAAGCCAATCGGCGCAACTATCGGCTGCTGACCCGGTCCATAGCCGAACCCCGCAGGCATACTTGGCGGGACTGGGCATTCCTGCTGATACTGGCCATCGGAACGGGGCTGGTCTTCGCCATTCCGGTGGTTCTGATCATGTGGCTGGCAGTGAAACTCCTGGAGTGGCATCCAACGGGATAAACAGGCCCAGCCGAACTGACCAGGAACCTTAATCGCGGTACAATCGAAGAGGTATTCGACGCTCAGCCTATCAACCCAACTGAGCGCATTGTCGGGGCGTAGCGCAGTCTGGTAGCGCATCTGCTTTGGGAGCAGAGGGTCGGGGGTTCGAATCCCTCCGCCCCGACCAAGATAAACCATTGATAATAAAAATGATATTTCCGTTTTCGCCCACGCATCTGCTTTTTCCAGCTACATTACTGTAGTCGAAATTGTAGCTGTCAAAGCCTGCCGCAATTTCCTGTTAACGTACCGACGGGAATGCCATTAAGTTAATCCGTGTGAAACGTCACCCAAAAGCAGCAGGGTGGAGGGGTCAATTATTAAACGAGTGCAGAATCTAGTGGAATAGTGAAAATCTTTGATTCTCACCGGCGAACGGCGAGCGCGCCAACTGGTGAAGCAGCCACTCGGCACGCAGTGCCATCAGCCGACATAGCGTGACTACGAGGATGCACTGACCTGGGTCGTCATCGCGATGGCCAGCCAATATGGCAGCTTCGGCTACCGCCGGACCACGGAGGAGTTGGTGAAAGCTAACTGGCGAATGGGCAAGGACCGGGTAGAACGCATCTGGCGCTGCGAAGGGCTGAAATTTCCGCAGAAGCAGAAGCCACGGGGCCGCCCGTGGCTCAACGACAGGTCGTGTGTTCGGCTGGGGCCGGAGCGGCCCATTCATGTGTGGTCATCCGAGGCGTTGCGGATCTGGGCTACGAGTTGCACGACAAAGCGGATCTCCGGGTCCGCGTTCGCCAACCGTAACTGGAATTCGCAGCGTAAGTCTTCGAGATAGCGGCACCCTATCGTCAGCTTTCGCAATTGAGACCCCGAGCATAGTTATGTGCCAACCAGTCTACGCGCCCAGCCGCGCATCTGATCAAAACAGAAATCACTGCGGCAGCAGCAAGGCGTTGATGTCGCAGTTCCCATAAAGCTGACGTAAATACACCCGTGTACAATTGTGGCTTCCACCTGCAGCGAGCAGAATCCACTTGGTGATCTCGAAGGAGGGACATTGATGGGTCATCTTTATGCCGGATTGCACATGCTCATTGTGGAAGCCAACGACGGAGAACTCTCCTATGAATACATGCACCGCGTGGGTGACACAGTTCCACAAATGGCGCAGTTCTGGTCTCTTATAGTAGCGACGAGTTAGTCGAGGTCTGTGGCCGGATTGAAGATTTGCTTGCTGCGGATTCGTGCGCCTCAGCAAGCGACGGCAAGACTCAGCTACAACGGCTTGGAAGCGAGCTATGTGACCTGGTAATGCCGCCTGGGCTCCTGCACCGGCTTCGCGCTTCGACGCTACACGAAGGACTAGCGCTGTACGTGTCATCGGAACTCGTAGAAATTCCTTGGGAGTTAGTTTGGGATGGAGAGGAATTCCTCAGCCAGAGGTTCAGCATGTCACGCCGGCTGACGGGCGATCCGGGCCTAATTGAAGCTGTTGAAAGAAGAATTGCGAACAACCGTTCCGGAAAGCGTGCACTAATTATCTTCGGCGATACAACCGACCTGGGAAGCCGGTGGCTTTTTATGTACCCAGCAGCTCAACCAGTTTCCAGCACCAGGATTGGCTGGGCACGGAACGGCTGCGCACAACGTACAATGGTGGCGTGGAAGGCACCTACACATCCTTGCCCTTCGGCGATGCCCAGACGACAGTCGCGCCAGGCACCGATCTGGACCCCTATCACTACGCCTCATTGGACTACGACTCCGAAACCAGCACCGATCACGCCCAGTTCCGCCAGTACAACAGCACACAGGGCCATTGGATGTCGCCCGATCCGTATAGCGGAAGCTACGATTTCTCCAACCCGCAGAGCATGAATCGGTATGTGTATGCTCTTAGCAACCCTCTGAGTGCGGTGGACCCTTCGGGGCTCAACTTTTGCGTGCCCGGCGGGAGAGGCAGTACCTCGCAGTATTGCCAGTCGCCGAATTTTGGAGACGGAGACGGAACCGCCAATCAGCTTCTTACGATTTTGGATTCCATCTACGGTGGTCCGACCAGCTTTACATATACAAACTCGCAGGGCAACCTAATTCAATACAACCTCGGAACTGATGAAGACGGCGATTCCGTGTGGATCGGCTCGAACGGAGACGAGTTCGCCGTAAACAGCGAGACTGGCGCTGAGATCGGCGCGCCGGTCGTGATGATGACGTTTGACCTAGCGATCACGCAATCGACATACCTCGTAGCGGGAAATAACGCCCCAAATAACGGAGGCCTTTTCGCGCCCGCTGGGAAGATTTGTCGCTTCGGATGTAAGAACGTGCCGCCTCCAACAACGTGCAAGGACTTGGATACGGAGGGTGACATAGTGGGTGGCATTGGCGCCGCAGGTACCGTTGGATCGGGTGCGGTGACGCTGGCCACTTGGGGTACTACGTCTCCGGGCACTCTAATAACAGGAACGGCGAGCGGAATTCTTTGGGCCTACGGGAACCTCCTTAACTTGGCTGCAAAACATGGAATTGGGTGTACCGGAACGTTATGAAGGCAACCAATCACACATCGTTACGGCAAGTCACACCTTATGCGTGGGCTGGAGCTTTGTTATTTTTCGCAATCACCGAAGCTCTTGTTCTCATGGCAGAGAGACATAGTCTTTCGGGCGTTTCGCTAATTCGCCGTTGGTCATTACCAGCAGCACTCACCGGACCACTCGTGGTCGGCTTCAATTTGACCCGCATCGTCGGAAAATATTCAGATGATCCCGACCACCGCGAGATCGCGGCTTTGGCTTCGGCCAGCATCGCGGTCCTGATGCTAGTAGCGTATGCACTTGTGACAGGAACATTGACTGTGTTTCTATGACCTGCTCCGCGTGGTCTGAAGCTGGGTCCTGTCACGTTGCTGCCCCAAATAACGGCACGCCTCCGATAGGAACGCCAAAGACCACAGCACAGTGTTCCGACTATCTGGATGGCTCTGCGACTGGCGCTGGGCTTTATACACTTTGCAGCAAGGTCTTTCCCAACGATCCAGTCTCAAATCAAATTCGAGGATGTCTTCAGAGTCAGTACATACCAGGGTCTGGATACATAAATCCTCCCAGTCCCCTCCCGGGCATCCCTGGGGTCGGGGCTCATCTAATGTGCTTTGCGAACGCTGCTGGGCTACTTTGACCTGATGGGAGGAATGCGATGAAAAACAGACTGTACTGGATCGCAGTGGGCGGGCTTTCGTTTTGGCTTCCGGCCATCGTTGTCAATGCTGCCCTCGATCAGAAGTCGAATCTTTGGACACTGAACGTTGTACCTCTTGCGGGAATGACATTACTGGGCGTGGCCAGTTGGATAGGCACCAAGCACCTGCCTAAATGGGGCTGGGTTTTGGCGGGGATATATATCTTGGGGCCAGTCTCAATGATGGCTCCGTCGGTATTTCTTCACGTCCCATCTTCGCCGAACGTTCCGGGAGAGAACACCTGGATGTTCCTTTTCTGCTTGTTTCCTCCAATGACTCTCTGGATGGCATTGCTGAACGGGATGCTTTTTTCGGTGCTGATCGCCACGGTGACGCTGCCTTTTCTCGCGGTTTATCAAAAACGGCAGGGGGTACATGCCGACTCTTCAATCTCGCATTGAGTTCAGGCTGCATATGTGTACGACATGGTGCGGAGTTTGTGCGAACGCGCGATTCATCAAAGCCCTAAGTAACGGGCCGACTCCGACTCCACAACAACTTCACGACTCTCAAAAACACAATACATGTTTGGTTTTGGGTGCTGGCGCTGCCACATTGGGAGTTACAGCTGTCACTTTCGGCACTGCCGGAGGAGTTCTTGGGCTAACTGGTGTTGGCGCGCCTGTGGGTGTAATTCTTCTGGGAGGAGCGGCGGTAACGGGTATCTTGGCGGGTGGAATGGCGCTTGGCGCCGCTTTTTACTGCCAATGAGAACTGGAGGGGAAAAGCTGACCTATGTCGTCCGAGCAATGGAAGCAGTCAACGGGAAAATGGGAGGATTGTCTTGAACAAAAGGACTTGGAACTTTGGTGAGAATGCGATTCTGCGTCGTACATTCGTTGTACTTTTCAGCCTCCTTGCTTGGGT
>Ga0302326_10009632_pt1 | contig 21036 bp, 24 predicted proteins | sample Palsa_T0_3_FD_202264 | JGI IMG/M metagenome (GOLD analysis project Ga0302326, IMG submission 202264) | Peat permafrost microbial communities from Stordalen Mire near Abisko, Sweden - Palsa_T0_3 | ecosystem: Environmental > Terrestrial > Soil > Palsa > Peat permafrost | place: Sweden: Abisko... | reverse complement strand
CAGCCCTCGATGTTGGCGGATGCCAGCCAGCTGCGGCGCGCCGGGTCGTTGGTCGCATCGGTTAGCGTGGCCTCGCTCACGGCCGGGTCGGGTCGAAATGCTTTTTCAAATCGAGCCACACATCCACATAGTCCTTCTGCAGGGCCGGCCGGCCGTGCAGCGCCGATCGGGTCGGCCTGATCACCATGCGGCTCTCGAACATGAATGCCATGGTGTCGGCGATGTGCACCGGTTGCGACGTGTCCGCTGCCAGCGCCTTGGCGAATGTCGCCGCATCCGGACCATGACCGCTCATGCAGTTGTGCAGGGACGCCCCGCCGGGCACGAAGCCCGTGCTCTTTGCATCGTAGACGCCGTGAATCAACCCCATGTATTCGTTGGCGACATTGCGGTGAAACCAGGGCGGACGAAAGGTGTCCTGCATCGCAAGCCAACGCGGCGGAAACACCACGAAATCGATATGGCTGGTGCCCGGCGTGTCGCTGGGCGATTGCAGCACCGTGAAGATCGAGGGGTCCGGGTGATCGTAGGAAATGGAGCCCATGGCATTGAACAGGCGCAGGTCATACTTATAGGGCGCGTAGTTGCCGTGCCATGCGACCACGTCGAGCGGTGAGTGGTCCATCGCCGCGTGCCACAGCCTGCCGAGAAACTTTCCGACCAGCTGCGCAGGCCCATCATGATCTTCGTAGCGCGCGATGGGTGTCTTGAAGTCGCGCGAGTTGGCAAGTCCGTTCGAGCCGATGGGACCCAAGTCGGGCAGCTTGAATGGCGCGCCGAAGTTCTCGCATATGTAGCCGCGCGCATCGCCTGACTCAAGCGCGACGCGAAAGCGCAGGCCGCGCGGGATCACGGCGATCTCCTGCGGATCGAGCTGGAGTCGCCCGAGTTCGGTATCCAGCCGCAGTGATCCGTGCTGCGGAACGATCAGCATCTCGCCGTCAGCACTGTAGAAATAGCGCTGTTGCATGGAGCGATTGGCCGCATACAAGTAGATCCCGCAGCCGCCATGGGATTCCGCGGAGCCATTGCCGGCTACCGGCGCCAACCCGTCGATGAAATCGGTCGGCTCGGTCGGTATCGGCAGTGGATCCCAGCGCAGTTGATTCGGTGACAGCGCGGCGAGTTCGCTCGACGGCACGAAATCAGACTCGAGCGGCTCGAACGGGCGATGCGTCACGGCAGGACGTATGCGGTACAGCCATGAGCGGCGATTCGTGTGGCGCGGGGCGGTGAACGCGGTGCCCGAGAATTGCTCCGCGTACAGCGAGTACGGACAGCGCTGCGGTGAATTCCGGCCGCGCGGCAGCGCCCCCGGCAGAGCCTCCGTGGCGAAATCGTTGCCGAATCCGCCGAGATAGGCCGGCTCATCGAGATCAGACACGCAACCCCCGCTGAATGAGATTTGACGGCATTTTGTCACGCTATCGGAGTGGCGAATAGGTATGATTCGACACGGCTCCAGGGGAGAGGAGTATGACGGTTACGGCGCCGGAACCTGAGTTGAAGGCGCGCATCATGGATTTCGTCGGGCGCGCCTCGACCGAAATCACGCCGTCGCATGTGGCCCGGCTGCCCGAGCTCGCCGCGGTGCTTCGTGCCGGCACCGCCGTGTACGTGGACCATCCTTCCAAAGCGACTCTGGGTCAGGTCGTGCGGGCATCGCTCGCGGTGCAACGCAGCGGATTTCGCGCAACACCGCACATTGCGGCCAGGCGCATCGCGAATGCCCAGACACTGCGATTGGCGCTCGCCGAGCTGCGCGCCGGCGGCGTGGAACAGATTCTGCTGGTCGCCGGCGATGTGGAGCACCCCGCGGGCGAGTTCACCAGCACCCTGGACATTTTCGAGTCCGGGATTCTCGAGCGCTCCGGAATCATGCGAGTCGGTGTTGCGGGTCATCCGGAAGGAAACAAATCTGTGGGACTCATGCTGTTGTGGGACGCGCTGCGGATCAAGCAGCAGTTCGCGGAGCGAACCGGCATCTCGCTGTACATCGTCAGCCAATTCGGGCTGAATGCCGCAGCCATGGCCGCGTGGCAGCGGGACGTGACACAACACGGGGTGCGTCTGCCGATCCACGTGGGCATTGCCGGGCCGGCGCCGCTGTCGGCACTGATCCGCTTCGCGATCCAGTGCGGGATCGGCGCTTCGGCGCGCACGCTGATGCGCAACTTGAGCGCGATTGGCAGTGTCGCCGATCTCGCGACCACTCCGGACCAGCACTTGCTGGCGCTGCTGTCCGCGCCCCCGGCGGCGCAAATCGTCGCGCCGCATTTCTTCGCCTTCGGCGGAAGCGTCGAAACCGCGCGCTGGATGCGTAAAATCGCAGGCGGCGAATTCGAGGTCGATCGTGGCGCAGTCAGATTGAGGATCACGGCGTGAGAACCGGCAGATTGGAAGCCTTCAGCGACGGCGTCATCGCAATCATCATTACCATCATGGTGCTGGAGCTCAAGGTTCCGCACGGCGAGTCGATCGATGCGCTCGCGCCCGTGCTGCCGGTGTTCTTGAGCTATGTGCTGAGCTTCGCCTACGTCGGCATCTATTGGAACAATCATCATCACCTGCTGCAAACCTGCGACCGGGTGAACGGCGCGATTCTCTGGGCCAACCTGCATCTGTTGTTTTGGCTGTCGCTATTCCCATTCGCGACCGCTTGGATGGGCGAGAATCACTACGCCGCCGCGCCGTCGGCCGTTTATGGCGTGATCCTGTTCATGGCGGCGATCGCCTTCTTTATTCTGCAGCAATGCATCATTGCCTCGCAGGGGTCCGACTCGCTGCTGAAGCGGGCGGTGCGCGCGGACTGGAAGGGCAAGCTGTCGCCGGCGCTGTATCTGATCGGCATTGCCGCGGCATTCTGGTCGCATTGGCTGTCTCAGGGGTTGTATGTGCTGGTGGCGCTGCTCTGGCTGGTGCCCGACCGGCGCATCGAGCGTGTGGTGGACGCTACGCGCCCGGGAGCCGAATGACGTCTGCGCGCGAGTGTGCGATGCTGGCGCGCTCAATCGAGGAACAAAGGCTGATCAATGACTAAGGCTGGTTTTCAATGGGACGACCCGCTATTGCTCGAGCAGCAATTGACGGCGGAGGAAAAAATGCTGCGCGATGCCGCGCGCGAGTATGCGCAGGATATGCTCGCGCCGCGCATCGTCGAGGCGTTTCGCAAGGAATACACCGATCCGGCGATTTTTCGCGAGATGGGCGGCCTCGGATTGTTGGGTGCGACCTTGCCGGAGGCATATGGCGGCGGCGGATTGAACTATGTGAGCTATGGGCTGATTGCGCGCGAAGTGGAGCGGGTCGATTCCGGATACCGGTCGATGATGAGCGTGCAATCCTCGCTGGTGATGCTGCCCATCGAGCAATTCGGCACCGAGGCCCAGAAGCAAAAATATCTACCTGTATTGGCGCGCGGCGAGTCGATCGGCTGCTTCGGCCTGACCGAACCCGATCATGGCTCGGATCCGGGGAGCATGGTCACGCGCGCGCGTGCCGCGCCCGGCGGCTATCGTGTTTCCGGCGCGAAAACCTGGATCTCGAACAGCCCGATCGCGGATTTGTTCGTGGTGTGGGCCAAGACCGATGACGGGGTGATTCGCGGCTTCGTGCTGGAAAAGGGCTGGAAGGGCCTGACGGCTCCGGCCATTCACGGCAAGTTGGGATTGCGCGCCTCGATGACCGGCCAGATCCTGATGGACGATGTGTTCGTGCCGGCGGAGAATCTGCTGCCCGGAGTCACGGGCCTGAAGGGGCCGTTCACCTGTCTCGACTCCGCCCGCTATGGCATCGCCTGGGGCGCGCTGGGCGCGGCGGAGAGCTGCTGGCACATCGCGCGCCAATACGTGCTGGACCGCAAGCAATTTGGCCGTCCGCTGGCCGCCAATCAGCTGGTTCAAAAGAAGCTGGCGGACATGCAGACCGAGATCGCGCTGGGACTGCAGGCCTGCCTGCGGCTGGGACGCATGAAGGACGAGGGGATTGCCTCGGTCGAGATCACCTCCATGCTGAAGCGCAATTCCTGCGGCAAGTCGCTCGAAGTCGCGCGCCTCGCCCGGGACATGCTCGGCGGCAACGGCATTTCGGACGAGTACAGCATCGTGCGCCATATGGTGAATCTCGAGGTGGTGAACACCTATGAGGGCACCCATGACATTCACGCGCTCATCCTGGGACGCGCGCAGACGGGCATCGCCGCGTTTTGAAGCGCTGACCTCAGCGAGAGTTGCTGCGTTGATCCCCCTGTGTGATCAGGCAGGCGCTGCGATTGCCGGTGACATAGATCCAGAGCCAGCTCAGCGCGACGGCAAGGCGGTTGCGCATGCCGATCAGGAAGTAGATATGAGCGAGGCCCCAGATCCACCACGCCACCCAGCCGCGCACCTTGATCCAGCCGAAATCGATGACCGCCGAGCGCTTGCCGATGGTGGCCAGATTTCCCGAATGCTGGTAGCGAAAGGCACGCGGTGCGAAGTCGCCGCCAACGCGTCTCTTGATCACATCCGCAACGTGAGCACCCTGCTGCTTGGCCGCGGGGGCGATGCCGGGCACCGGCTTGCCCTTCCATGCGTCGATGGTCGCCGTATCGCCGATGACGAAAATTTCCGGACGTCCGGGCGCCGTCAGATCGGGCTGCACCTTGAGCCGGCCTGCATTGTCCGCCGGCAGGCCCAGCCAGGCGGCGGCGGGCGACGCACGCACACCGGCGGCCCATAGAATGACCTTCGCCGCCAGGGGCTTGCCCCCGAAGATGACTCCGTCGGCACTGCATTCGCTCACCGCGGAGCCTAGCTGAATGTCGACGCCCAGGCGTTCGAGCGCGCCATGGGCATAGGCGGAAAGATCGGGCGTGAAACTAGGCAATAGGCGCGGGCCGGCCTCGATCAGAACCACCCGAGCCTTGCGCGTGTCGATGTGGCGGAAGTCCGGCGGCAGATTGTGGTGCGCGAGTTCGGCGATGGCGCCCGCCAATTCGACACCGGTGGGTCCGCCGCCGATGATGACGAAGGTCAGCAGGGCGGCGCGGAGCGCCGGATCGGTTTCGCGTTCGGCGCGCTCGAAGGACAGCAGGATTCTGCGGCGAATCGCGGTGGCATCCTCCAATGTCTTGAGCCCGGGCGCGAACGGCTCCCATTCGTCGTGGCCGAAGTAGGCATGCCGCGCGCCGGTGGCCAGCACCAGGGTGTCGTAGGCGGTCTCGCCGCCATCGACGAACCCCACCTTGCGGGTGTGCGGATCGACGCTGCTGACGCTGGCGAGCAGAGTGATGATCTCCTTGCGCTTGCGCACCAGATGGCGGATGGGCCAGGCAATCTCCGAAGTTGCCAGCGACGCGGTCGCCACCTGATACAACAACGGCTGGAATAGATGATGATTTCGCTGATCGATGATGGTGATGCGCACCGGCGCGGAGGCCAATCCTTGCGCGACTGCAAGGCCGCCGAAACCGGCTCCAACGATCACCACATGGTGTGCCGTGGCATTCATGCGGTGCCACCCGTCGGTTGCGCGTCCGTTGCAACCGCGAAGCCCGCAGCGATCCACGCATCGAGCCCGCCGTGCAGCGGGCGCACCTTCTTGAAGCCGTTGTTCACCAGGATCTGCGCGACGCGGGCCGCGGATGCCTCGTTCGGGCAGGTGCAGTAGAGAATGATATCCCTGTCGCGCGGCAATTCCCGGATGTGCTCCGACACGGCCTTCAGCGGAACGTGCACCGCGCCGGGAATCCAGCGTGGTTCGAGCGCGCGCCCGGTGGGCGATCGCACGTCCACGATCACCGGAGCCGCCCCCGCCTGGATCAGATCGTAGAGTTCCGAGACGCTGATTCTCGCCATGCGCAGCGTGCGGAAAAAGCGCCTGCGCTCCCACCATTTGAAGGCGATATAGCCGACCAGCAAGACGGCGATCGCCACGCCGGCAATGCTGCCGATGTGGTTCAAATGCGCCAACAGACGCTCTATCTGAGATTCGAACAGCATGCCCAAGCCGAGCGCGACAGCCACCCACAGAACCGATCCGGCGCTGCTCAAGGCGACGAACTTGGTCCAGCCGATGCGCATGGCACCGGCCATGGGCGGCGCGATGATCGCCAGTCCTGGGACGAACTTGGCGATTAGCAGCGCGTTGACGCCCCAGCGTTCGAAGCGAGTCTGGGTCTCGCTCACGCAGGAGTCCGGCTCGAGCGAGATTCGGCACAGGATCTTCAACACCCGGATCCCGTAAATCTGTCCCACCAGATACCAGCAGCAGTCGGCGAGCAGGCAGGCGAGCACCGAGAACAGAAAAACCTCGCCCAAGGGCAGCCGACCGCCCGAGCCAATCGCGCCGGCGACCATGAGCGTGGGCACGGCCGGCACCGGCAATCCAATCTGGTCGAGCAGCACATTGCCGACGACGATGAAGAGTCCGTACTGCTCAATGAGCGAAACGAGTTGCTGGGTCACTGTGCCTCCGTTGCCAATATGACGAATCTACGACGGAACGCAAGGCGGCACGACTAGCTAGTTCATCGCCTGTCCTGCGAGAATGCGGCGATGAGGAGTTTCGGACCCTTTGTTTTCCTGCGCCAGCTCGCGACCCGCTGGGATATGGCCGCGTTCATCGTGGTGCTCGGGGTCATCGTCTTTCTGGGCGAGGCGTCGCGCGGGGTGTTTGCGCCGATCTCGCAGCTCTCGGCCACCCCCATATCACTGGATCCGCGCTATCTGCCCGAATACGCGGCGCGAACCACTTTGCGGATGCTGGTGGCACTGGGCGTGTCGCTGGTATTCACGCTGACCTATGCGACCTGGGCGGCCAAGAGCGAACGCGCCGGCAAGCTCTTGGTACCCATTTTGGACGTACTGCAGTCGGTGCCGATTCTGGGCTTCATATCCGTGACCACGGTGTTCTTCATGTCGCTGGCCCCGGGCAGGGTGCTGGGCGCGGAATTCGTTGCGATCTTCGCCATATTCACCAGCCAGGCCTGGAACATGGCGTTCAGCTTTTACCAGTCGTTGCGCACCATTCCGCTCGAGCTGTCGGAGGCCGCCGAATCGTTCCGCCTCTCGCCCTGGATGCGCTTCTGGCAACTGGAAGTTCCCTTCGCCATGCCGGCGCTGATCTGGAACATGATGATGTCCATGTCCGGCGGCTGGTTCTTCGTGGTGCTGTCCGAGGCAGTGACCGTGGGGCATACGACTTTTGCGCTGCCGGGGGTTGGCTCCTATGTCGCCCTGGCCATCGCCCAGAAGAACTTGACCGCCATCGGCTGGGCGATCGCCACCATGTTGGTCGTGATATTGCTGTACGACCAGCTGCTGTTCCGGCCGCTGGTTGCCTGGGTGGACCGGTTCCGCGTCGAGCAGGAACCGGGGGTGCGCGATCCTGAATCCTGGGCGCTCGCCATGATGCGGCGCTCGCGGATGGTGCAAGCAGCGAACGTCGCGTTTCATGCGGCGGTTCTCTGGACCAGCCGCGCCGTGAAGCGCACCGATGTAGTGGAGGCGGAGGTGGCCGCGAAACCCAGGCGCAGTCTCGATCTGCTCTGGGTGCTGCTGATGGCGGGAGCGGTCGGGCTCGGGCTTTGGCACATCGTCGTGGTCCTCGTGAAGAACACCTCGCCGCAGGAAGCCCTGCATGTGAGCGGCCTGGCGGTGCTCACGATGTTGAGAGTGTTCATCCTCATCGCCCTGGCCAGCGTCATCTGGGTGCCAATCGGGGTTTGGGTCGGCTTGCGGCCGCGTGCGGCTCAAATCGTGCAGCCGATCGCGCAATTCTTTGCCGCATTTCCCGCTAATTTGCTGTTTCCCATCATGGTGTATGGCATCGTCACCTGGAAACTCAACCCCGACATTTTCTTGAGCCCGTTGATGATCCTGGGCACCCAGTGGTACATCCTGTTCAATGTGATCGCGGGAGCGTCGGCGATTCCGGCCGAGATGCGCTATGCGGCGGCGAGCTTCCAGGTGAGAGGCTGGTTGTGGTGGCGCAAGGTGGCATTGCCCGCGGTGCTGCCGTTCTACGTTACCGGCGCGATCACCGCGTCGGGGGGATCATGGAACGCGGCGATCGTGGCCGAGCTGGCCAGTTGGGGCGATACTCAGGTTGAGGCGCGGGGTCTGGGCGCCTACATCGCGAAGGCGACCACCGCCGGAGACTTTCATCGCATTATCCTGGGTATAGGCATCATGAGTCTGTTCGTCGTGGTGATCAACCGGGCTTTCTGGCGGCCCTTGTATTACTACGCAGAGCGCAAATATAGGCTTACCTGAGGGCTACCATGAACAGCACCCCGTTACTGCAAGTCAACGACGTGGCGAAGTCGTTTCCGAAACCGGATGGGGCGGACTTGCTGGTATTGGAGGGCATGAATCTGGAACTTACCGAGGGCCAGATTGTCGGACTGCTGGGGCGATCGGGCTCGGGCAAATCGACGCTGCTGCGATTGATCGCCGGCCTGTCGGAACCGAGCGCCGGCCACTTAAGCTACCTGGGGCAGCCGATCTTCGGACCCGCCGCGGGCATCGCGATGGTGTTCCAAAGCTTCGCATTATTTCCGTGGCTGACCGTATTCGAGAATGTGGCGATCGGCCTCGAAGCTCAGCGCATGGCGCGGCCGGAGATCCGCAAGCGCACGCTGGCGGCGATCGACTTGATCGGGCTGGACGGCTTCGAATCCGCCTATCCGCGCGAGCTCTCCGGCGGCATGCGCCAGCGTGTGGGCTTTGCGCGGGCGCTGGTGGTGCATCCGAACATCCTGCTCATGGATGAGCCGTTCTCCTCGCTGGATGTGCTGACGGCTGAAACGCTGCGCACGGACTTCCTCGACCTGTGGGCGGAGGGCCGGATGCCCATCAAGGGCGTGATCCTGGTGACCCACAATATCGAGGAGGCGGTGTTGATGTGCGATCGTGTCCTGGTATTCGGCAGCAATCCCGGGCGCATCTTAAGCGAACTGAAAGTCACGCTGCCCCAGCCGCGCAACCGGCTGGATCCAAGCTTTCGCGAACTGGTGGAGCGAATTTACGTGGAGATGACCGCTCACCCAACGCGCGGCGGGGCCGGCGGCCGGCAGGAACGGTTCCCCGGACTGGGCATCGGCAGCGTGCTGCCGCAGGTGTCCTCGAACCTGATGGCCGGCTTGATGGAAACGGTCGCCGCACCGCCGTTCAACGGCAAGGCGGATTTGCCCGAGATCGCCTCGGACCTGCAGATGGAAATCGACGAGCTGTTTCCGGTTGCCGAGACCTTGCAGATGCTGCGTTTCGTCGAACTCGAGGGCGGCGACCTCAAACTGACCGAGGAGGGCAAGGCCTTCGCGCATGCCGAGCTCGATGAGCGCAAGCGCATATTCCTGCGCCACCTGCTGGCGTACGTGCCGCTGGCCGCACACATTCGCCGGGTGTTGGACGAGCGCACCGCGCATCGGGCACGCAAGAGCCGATTCATCGACGAGCTGGAAGACTTCATGAGCGAGGAGGCGGCGGATTTGACTTTGCGCGCCGTGGTGAGCTGGGCCCGATACGCGGAGGCGTTTGCCTACGACGACGAGAATGCGATGTTCAGCCTAGAGAATCCGACCTAGAATGGCATCGCCATGACCGATACGGTGTCGCCCTACCTGAATTTGCATATTCCGCCGGATGAAATGGTGAAATATATTCAGGATCTCATGACGCTGCCGCACGGTGAAATCGCCGCCAACACGGCGCTCACGCTGGCACAGCGGCATTGGGGCGGCGACACTCCGTTGGCACGCGCCGCGCTGCTGCGCTGGGGTGCGCTGAATCTAGCGTTTCAAGACAAGCGCTTGGATACCTGGACCGTCAATCGCGAACGGGATCGTATTCAAGTGCCGGCCGCGCTGGTGGCCGCTGCGGGCGTCGCGCCGCTGGTTCTCGACAACGATCGGGCCGTGTTCGACATCCCGGCATTGCTCGATGCCACCCTGAATTTTCAACCCCCCGCGGGCCAGGCATAAGCCATCATGGCAACCGCGCCGGAGATTCCACCGGTAGAACCGCCGGCACCGCGCTTTGGGTTGGTGCGCGCAATCGCGCTGTACAAGCTCGGCAAGGTGTTGATCCTGTTGTTGGCGGCCTATGGTGAATTGCGGCTGCACGAGGCATCGCTGTCGGGCCGGCTGTTATCCTGGGCGGCGCAGCGGCCGCAGGGGCTGGAGCATGAGCTGGTCACGCGTGGGCTCGCCTGGTTCAGCGGCCTGTCCGAGTCGCAGATCCATGCATTGCGCGTGGTCACGCTGTGCTACGCGGCCATCTTTGCGATCGAGGGCATCGGCCTGTGGATGCGCAAACGCTGGGCGGAATGGCTGACGGTGATCATTACCGCCTCGCTGATCCCTATTGAACTCTGGGAGCTTTACCATAGGCCGAATCTCGGCAAGGTCGGCGTGGTGATCATCAACGCACTGATCGTCGCGTACTTGATCTGGCACGTGCGCGCGCGGCGCGAGAGCGATTTCGTCCATGAAGTGAAGAGCGGACCGGAGGGCGGAAATTTGTGAAATGATCTTCATCTCGGCTGATTGCAGGTGATCCGGCGTATTCTTCCTGCCGCTTGCCGTCCCTGCCCCATTAAAGCCATTTTTGGAGATCTGATTAATGAACAAGTCCGCAACCCTGATCACCTCTGCTCTGTTGGCGCTCGGCCTCGCCGCCGGCGCGATGGCTGCCGACAGCTCGAAGGCCGTCGCGCAGACCTCTGCCGATGCTCCTGCCGCCGCTTCCACGGGTGCCGCCAAGACCGCGAAGCCTGCGAAGAAGTCTTCCAAGAAATCGTCGCACGCCAAGAAAAAGTCCAGCACGGCGACAACCAAGTAAAATTATTGGTATAACGCTTCGGCCGCCCCACGGCGGCCGGCGCGTTTTGCTTTGTGCGCCGCGTTAGGCTCAACCGCGGGGAACAGGATGAATGGCGTTCTCGGCACCTACAGCGTGCAAACAGCCGAAATAGCGCATCTCATTCAAGTTGCGCTGACGCCGATCTTCATGATCTCGGCCATCGGGGTGACGCTGAATGTATTGACCAGCCGCCTGGCGCGCATCGTCGATCGCGCCCGATCGATGGAAGACCATCTGCGCCGGCCGGACTATCAATTCGACGGGCGCGATCTGCATTCGACGCTCGGCATCCTGGCGCGCCGCGCGCGCTACATAAACGCCGCCGTCACGCTGATCACGCTGTCGGCCTTGTTCATCTCGCTGGTCGTCGTGATGCTGTTCGTGAACGCCTTCCTGCGCTGGGATCTGGCAGTGTTGATCGCGTCCCTGTTCATCCTGTCGATGCTGACGTTGTGCGGCGCATTGCTGTCCTTTCTCATCGAAGTGCGCATCGCGACCGCAACCTTGCGCATCGGCATCGAGGCCGCATCGCACGACAAGAAAGCCATAGCGCACGCGAAGAAAAATCAGGGCGAGTGAGCATCCGCGGCCGGCATTTCACGCACCGGTATCGGCACATTGCATAGGTCGACGTGTCCGGCCGGGACCTTGAAGAATTCCTCGCGCCGATTGCGCCGCGCTTCCACCAGCGCCGCGAAACTGGCCGAGTCGGTGCGCATGATCTGCAGGTGCGATTGCTCCGCGGCGGGCACATCGGCTGCAATTCGGATCGACTTGATCGGATAGCCTGGTTCGCCCTTCGCATAGAAGCCCATTTCCGCGCTGCCGCGCGGCAGGCTGGAGAGCAGATCCATGCCCTTCATGACCCGCCCGACCAGGGCGACATTGCGGTCCAAGTGGCGCGGCGCCTGGCCGATGACCACGTACAGCTCCGCGCCGCTGCCGCTCTCGACATCCAGGTCCCGTCCCACGCCCACCATGCCATAGCAATGTGCGAGCCACGCGGTGTGCAGTTTCGGCGCGCGCGCCATCGGCAGGCCGTCGGAGAATCCCACTTCGGGCGCATACACGTCACCATCGGGCAGGCGCGTGAACACCGGGTGCTGCGCAGCCGGGGAATCGAATTCGGGGGCGACCTTGCCGATGCCCTCGGGTAGCGCGTGCCGATCGTCCGGATCGCCCCACTGCACCACGTAGTTATCCTGCACGCGAATGATCGACAGCCCGTCGTAATAGCCCGCCCGCGCCATGCTCTTGATGTTGGCGACATGCAGCGGAGCGAAGGCCGGCGCCAGCTCGATGACCACACGGCCGGAGGGCAGATCCACGTACAGGGTATTGTTCGGATCCAGCGGCCGCCAGTCCGAGGGGCTCGAGGAGGCGAGCACCTCGGCTGCGGTCGGGGGTTTACCCGCCGCCGCGGACAGCGCGAAAAAAATGAGCGCGAAGGCTGGTAAAACCCTAAAATTACGCCGCATGAAGCAAGTATTGCATGGATTCGGGTGCGCGGTGGCGGCGCTGTGCGTGGGCTTGGGCGGCGCGCCGGCTTTCGCCCAGATGGGCGGCCAGATGCCGGGAGGCGTGGGCCAGAGGGGCGGCGGCGGGCAAATGAACCAGCCCTCGCAGGAGGTGCAGCCCACGCCCAACGACAAGCCGGATGCGATGGCAAAAAAGGCTTTCACTGCCGGCCTCAAATCCTACAACAAGGCCAAGGAATTCGCGGCGGCCGGCAATCTGGAAAAGGCCAACGACAACTACACGCGGGCATTGGATCAATTCACCGAGGCGCTCAGCAACAAGGGCGACATGTACGAGGCGTGGAAATACGTCGGCTTCGTGCACCTGCAGCTGGGCGCATACGCTGAATCGGTCGATGACTTCAATCATGCCGTCGCGATCAAGGCGGATGCCGACATGGAGACGGTCGAGGGTCGAGCCGAAGCCTATCTGGGCGTGGACCGGTTGGTCGATGCGAAAAGCGCCTATATGGATCTATTCAACCATCAGCGCGATCGCGCCGATCAATTGATGGCGGCGATGCAGAAATGGCTTGCAGATCACCGCGCGAACGCGAACGGCATGCGTGTGGCGGAGCTCGATGCCTTCGATAAATGGCTGCAGGAGCGCGACGGCATCGCAAAGCAGACAGCGTCCCTGCCGCACTAGCGGCCTTCGATTTGCAGCCGCAGCTGCTCCACCAATTTCTCCAGGCGGCCGATCCTTTCGCTCAAGTCGCGGGCGCTCGCGCCACCGGCCGGTTGCACCGGCGCCGCGTCCGCTTCCGGTGCCGATTCGATGATCCCTGAAAACAAATGCGCATAGCGCGACTCGCGCGCACCCGCGGCCCTGCTCAAGCGTGCGATGAAAGGTCCGTCCTCGCGAGTCATCAGGCCGTTGAGAACGGCCTCGACCTGTTCGGCGTCGGTGAACTCGCACAGGCGATTGGTGCGCGCGCGCAACTCGCCGGGGGTCTGCGGCCCGCGCAGCAATAGCACGCAAATGATGCCGAGTTCCTGCTTCGAGAACTTCAGCGGGCCGAACTCGGTATTGCAGAAGCGGTGCTTGTACTTGGTGACGCGGCCGCCGTAACCCGCGGACCGGTCGCTCACGAAATGCTTCTTCATCAATGAATCCACCGCCTGCTGCACGGCGGATTCGTTCAACTCGAGCACCGGCTCGCGATTGGTCTTTTGATTGCAGGCATTGGTGAGCGCATTCAGCGACAGCGGATACTGGTCCGGCGTGGTGACTTCCTTTTCGATCAGGCTGCCGATTACGCGCGCTTCGTGGAGAGACAACTCGATGTTCATGCGCGGCGCGGGCGTCTAGCGGCTTTGGACGAGCGGCTCCGAGGTGATGCGCCCATCAAAATCCGTCCACACATGGCGCGCGAAATCGTACAGCTTGCAACGCCGCACCGTGTTCCAGTAATAGCGCCATGTGAAGACTTCCGAGTTCAGCCGCTCGTCCAGCGTGGCGGTGAGCCGGGTCTGGGCTTCCTTGAGACGATACAGGGGTATGCCCATGTTCACGTGATGCGCGCCATGCTCGAGGATGTAGTGAATCAGGCCATCCAGCGGTCTAATGAGCTTGACGTGCACGGTGGTGGTGGCGTATCCGGCGTTGGCGCTCCATTCGTCGCGGCGCTCGTACCAGGCAACCCGAGGGTGCGTGTGCTGCACATAGATGACGAAGCCCATCAAGCAATTCCACCCTATGAACGGCACCAGGAAGCCGAATGTCAACAGCGACCAAATCGACCGGCCGCTGTACATACCCCACACAACCAAGCCGCCGATCCACAGCAGCGCGAAACCCGACACCAGCAAACTGTCCCAGGTAAAGCTCAAGCGGCGCGTCGCGACGTGCTTGCGCGCCGGGAAGTACAGCTTCTTCCACCACATTTCGATCATGTAGTAGACGCCCTGGCCCACGCCGCTGCGATAGATGCGCTCCATCTGGCGCCGGATCCACGGCAGGCGCGCGAACTCGTGCGGCGAATAAGGAGTCCAAACGTAATCGCGGCCCTTGAGATTGGTGAAGCCATGATGCGCGAGGTTGTGGCCGATCTCCCACAGGCTGAACGGAGTCAGCGACGGCAGGAAGGCGAGCCGGCCGATCCATTTATTGAGTGTCTTGTTCGGCGTGTAAGAGCCGTGGCATGCATCGTGGCCGATGACGAACAGGCGCGCAATCCACAACGCCGCCACCAGCGAGGCGAATACTTTGACCCACCAGGCGTCCACGAACAAAAGGCTCGCGATCGCAACGGCGAGCACCAGCCAATCCAGCAGAAACCAAACGATGGGGGTTGCGATGCCGCGCTGCAAAGTGAACGGCTGCAACAACTTCTGAAAGGTAAATCGCGACTTGTCGGCCGCCGGGGCTGCCGCGGCCTCCGCGGGAGGGGACGGCGCCTCGATTTCAGATGGGGTGCGCGATTGCATGAACCGGGCATTATACGCGCTAAACGGCGCCGTATATAGGAACTAAGTCCGACTCAGGCCGACTCTGCGTCGGGCCAGAGCAAGGCTCCTACATGTTCGCAGGCTTCAATCAGGGCGGTAGCCGCTTCCCGAGTGCTGGCGTCCAGCCGCCGGTCGTGAGTCAGCAGCCAGGTAAGACGCGCGCGCCGGGATCGCGCCGACGGCTCGCTGTCGAAAAGGGCCGGAAACAGCCCCAAGGCGTCCACGAATTCGCGCATCGCGGTCGCGGGGTGCGCATTGGGTGCCGCGGTGAGCAGCAGCTTCAGCCAGGTCACGCAGCGCTTTGCCAGGCCCGCGCGGGTAATTCCGGCGGTGGTCGTGCGCCGTCGCGGTTCGCCGTCCGCCATCGACTCCGCGAGACTGCGGTAGCGTTCCACGGCGGAATCCTCCGCCGGCGCCGCCGGGCTCGCGTCCGAGAGCACTGCGCGCAATAGATCCGACAGCAGCAATGAGAGCGCCTCGGCCAAAAAACGCTGCGCCTGGTCGGGATCAGAACGCGACAGCGTCTCCCAAGGCGGGGGACTTCCTATTCGTCGGGCGTCCGGCGAGTTCGACATGGCTCCAGTGTAGCGGCTCCGGCATTCATCGCAACTATGTCGGATCACAACATGTCAGAATGGGTTCAATGGAGCCCCGGTCTGAATTGAGCCCCGGCAGGAGCGTGGCGCTGGCGCCAGGAGTGCGTCGCATCGTTGCCGGCAATGCGGGCCTGATGACCGGCCCGGGTACGAACACCTACCTCCTGGGGACGCGCGAGATCGCGGTGCTGGATCCGGGACCCGACGATGCGCAGCACCTGAGGGCGATACTGGCGGCCGCCGCGGGCGCAATTCGCTGGGTCATCGTCACGCACACGCATCGTGACCACTCGCCGTTGGCCGCCGAACTGGCGCGGCAAAGCGGTGCGCCGCTGATCGGATTGCCCCCGCCGCGCGACGGCCGCCAGGACGAAAGCTTCGTACCCTCGAAGCTGCCGGCCGACGGCGAATGCTTGAGGCTGGGCGAGCACCGCTTGGTCGCCATCCATACTCCCGGCCATGCCTCCAATTGCGTGTGCTACTTGCTCGAGGCCGAGCGGCTGCTGTTCACCGGCGACCACGTGCTCGAAGGGGTGACGCCGGTCATTCTGGCGCCGGATGGTGACATGTCGGCTTACTTGAATTCAGTCGACAAGCTTGCGTCCTACGATTTCGAACGCATCGCTCCGGGCCATGGCGGCGTGATCCCGGACGGCAAGAAGACCCTGGCCGCACTGCGCGCCCATCGCGTGAGGCGCGAGCAGAAAGTACTGCGCGCGCTCAGCGCCCTGGGCACTGCGACCCTCGACAGCCTGACCCCAGCGGTATACGACGACGTCGCGGCGGATCGGCATACATGGGCGCGGCTGACCCTGGAAGCACATTTGATCAAGCTCGCCCGCGAGCGCCTCGTGACCGAAGACGGCGGGGTCTGGCGTCGCGCGGGGTCATGAGCGGCGGACTTGCGCTGTCGCTGCACGCGATCAGCGTGCGGCGCGGCGGCAAATGGATCCTGCGAAACATTTCCCTGCGCTTGAATCCCGGTGAACGCTGGGCACTGATCGGCGCGAATGGTGCCGGCAAAACCCAGCTGCTCAAGCTGCTGAGCGGCGATGTCTGGCCCACGCCCACCGGGCGCGAACGGCTCAGCTATCGGGTAGGACGCAGTCGCCTGGACGCTGTCGAGGCAAAAAGCCGCATCGCCTATATCGGCGCTGAGCGGCAGGACAAGTACGCGCGCTACGGCTGGGATTTGCGGGTTCGCGATTTGATCGCCACCGGCATGCATCGGACCGATTTGCTGCTGAACGCAGTTACGCCGCGGCAACGCCTGAGAGTCGGCGAGATCCTGGCGGCCTGCGGCCTTGGGGATAAGGCAGGGCGGCGGTTTCTGTCCCTGTCGTACGGTGAAAAGCGCATCGCTCTGTTGGCGCGCGCCCTGGCGCAGGACCCCGACTGGCTGTTGCTCGATGAGTTCTACAATGGCCTGGACACGCAGCATCGCGCGCGCATCGATGCCATCCTCGATGCCGCGCGGCGCCGCGGCCAATCCTGGATCGCAACGGCGCACCGCGCCATCGACGTGCCGCGCGGCACGGCTCTGTTGATGGAACTCAACGACGGCCGGCTGCGCCGGATCGGGCGCATGCGCCGCGCCGATCTTAAGAGCTTGGCGCGTGCCGCCGACGAACTGCCGGCGCGCGCGGCGCTTCGAGCGCGGGGCGGTGCTGCGCGCGGCGCCGCGGCGCGCAGATCCGGCGAGCCTCTGTTACGCCTCCGCCAGGTCGACCTGTACGTCGAGTACCGTCCGGTGCTGCGCGATGTGAGCTGGGAATTGCGCAGCGGCGAGCATTGGGCGGTACTCGGCGCCAACGGCGCCGGAAAATCCAGTTTTCTCAAGTTGCTGTACGGCGATCTGGCGCCCGCGCTGGGCGGCAGCGTCGAGCGCAGCGGGCACCCTAAGGGCACGCCGATCGCCGAGTGGAAGCAGCAGCTGGGATACGTGTCGGCAGAACTGCAATCCGATTATGCGCTGGATGTGAGCCTGCTTGACCTGGTTGCCAGCGGCCGCCACGCGAGCATCGGGCTGGTGGATGCGCCAAGCGTTGCGGATAGGCGCAGCGCGCGCTACTGGCTGAAATTCTTTGCCCTGGGCGGGCTCGCCAAGCGCCGGCCGCGCGAGTTGTCGTACGGGCAACTGCGCCGCGCGCTGATTGCGCGCGCACTCGCCGCGAATCCGCGCATTCTGCTGCTCGATGAGCCGCTGACCGGCCTCGATCCGCGTCAGAGAGGCGCGATGAAGCGCCTGCTCGAGAAGCTGATGAAGCAACGCCGCAGCCTGGTCATCGCCGTGCACCGTGTGGAAGACCTGCCGCGAGGCATGACGCACGGATTGCATTTACATAAGCGGCACGCCCGGCTTGGGCCTGCGTATTCTGCGGATTGAGTCCACGGCAGAATCCCGCGCAACGGGCATAACACCCATTCCGGAACTTAAGGATGGGAAACGATTATGTCGCATGAATCGGCCACGGCCTTGACGCTGGGCGCGTTGACACTGGGCGCATTGATGCTCACTGCGTGCGGCCACTCGGAATTCGCGGTGCGGCCGATACCGCGAATCGCGGCCGACAATGTCGGTCAGCCGATCGAGCGTCTGCAGGAGGCTTTCGGCGAGCCGCGAAAAATCGACAAGGCGCCGATGAAGCTGCTGTACGTATGGTTCATCGCGCAAAGTCCTGCCGGTGCGCCCAGCGGTTTTCACGGCTGTGAAATGGAAGTGAGCGTCGATCCGCGATCGCAGCGCATCCTCGGCTATTCATTGTCCAATATCGGCTGGTCGAAATGCGCCGACGTCGAGCGCAAGATCCGCGTCGCGAAGATCTAAGCCCGCGGCATTTTCTGGCTACAATAGGCGCGCTGCCCCGATGGTTGCGCGCGGCCGGAGACCAAATTGCCGTTGTTCCTCATTTCAATCCTGTCGATCGCCGTTCAGGCAGCCCTGATCGTGCATGTAATCAAGACCGGGCGAAGTTGGCTGTGGATCTCGGCCATCGTGTTTCTGCCTCTGGCCGGCGCTCTGGCCTACTTCGTGGTCGAGATTTTGCCGGAGCTGAGCGGCGGCGCATCTGCGCGGCGCGCCAAGCGCGGAATGCAGCGCATGATCGACCCGAACCGGGATTTGCGGCGCGCCCGCGAAGAGGTGGAGATCTCGGGAAATGTCGATGCGCGCCGCCGGCTCGCGCAGGAGTTATTCCAGCGCGGTGAATTCGATGCGGCCGCCGAGGTATCCTCGGGCGGCCTGAAGGGCGTGTTCGAACACGATCCCACCCTGCTATTGGCCCTGGCCCAGGCCTATTTCGCGAAGGCCGATTTCGCGGCGGCGCAAGCAGCACTGGAACGCTTGCGGACCCACAACCCCGAATTCAAATCCACCGACGCTCAGTTGCTGTTCGCGCGCAGTCTCGAAGCGCAGGATTCCCTGGAGGAGGCTGAGCGCCAGTATGCCGCCGTGGCGCCGGAATTTCCCGGCGCCGAAGGCCGAGTGCGTTATGGCCTGCTGCTCAAGCGCCGCGGCAAGCTCGAAGATGCGCGCCGAGTGCTGCAGGATCTGTTGGACGGCGCCAGGCTGGGACCGTCGCATTATCGCAGAGCGCAGGCCGAATGGCTGGAGCGCGCGCGCCGCGAGTTGGGCTAGAATACACCCATCCGCCGAGCGTCGGTTTTCGTTTGTGGCAAATCCCAAGGAGCCTTTCCATGTCATGGTCGAGTCAGCAAGTACGCAGGTTTGCATTGATGTCCCTTGCGGGAATTTTGCTGGCGGCCTGCGCGAGCCAGAAGGAACCTGCCCAAAAGGCCATCGCGGATATCGAGGCCACGGTCGCCGGCGCATCCGCCGATGCCCAGAAATATGTGCCGGACCAGCTGAGCGAAGTGCAGGGCAAGCTGGCCGACTTGACCGCTGCCTACGACAAGCAGGACTATGCAGCGGTTGTCACCGGGGCGCCGGCCGTGATGACCGAGGCTCAAGGGTTGGCGAGCGCCGCCGCCGCGAAGAAGGACGAGACGATGAAGGCGCTCAATGACCAGTGGACCAGCCTGTCCGCCTCACTGCCCGCGACCGTCACTGCAATTCAGACCCGCATCGATACCTTGAGCAAGAAGACCAGCAAGAAGGCCGCCGCCGGAATTGATCTTGCCGCGGCAAAATCGGCCTTGGGCGACGCGAGCGCGCTATGGTCGAAGGCGCAGGCGGCCTTTGCGACCGGCAATCTCGACGAGGCCGTGAGCACCGCGAAGGACGTCAAGTCCAAGCTGGATGCACTGACAGCGACCTTGAAGATGGATGCCGCGGCGCCGGCCGCGCAATAAGCGCTCTGTTGCCGCTAGCCCGGTCTATGCGGCCAGCGTGCCTTCGCTGACGATGACGGCGCTGCCGCCGATGTGGACGGCGACCAGGCTGCCCTGATCGATCTCGAGTCTCACGCCGACCTGGCCGGGCCGCTGGATTTGCCGACCCTGATGACCCGTGAAGCCCGGCGTGCTCTTGCCGAATTGGCCGAGTTCCCATAGGTAAGTGGCCAGCATGGCATGCGCATTGCCGCTGACCGGGTCTTCCGGGATCCCCAGGGCGGGACAGAACATGCGCGATTCGGTCGACATTTCCTCGGCGCCGCGATTCAGGCCAAAAACAAAAAATCCCTCCACTCCCAGCTCAATTCCCAGAGACACGAGAGTGTCGAAATTCGGCGCAATTCCCGCGAGGCTGCGCGGATCGGCAATCGGCACCAACAACCGCGCGCTGCCCTTGCGGGCGATCCGCGCCGGCATCACCTCGTGCAATTGCGTCGCCGGCAGGCGCAATGCTTCCGCGACGTGCAGCGTGGTCTTGAACGGCAACGGGTTGTCCAGTTCAGGCAGCGTCTGGCGAAACTCGATCAGCGCGGGTCCAGCGGCAGTGGAATTTTCCCGCACCGCCACCTCGATGACGCCGGTCCCCGAGAGCTGCCGGCACACGCCGGTGCCGCGGCGGCCGAGTGCGAGCAGCACCGCGTGCGCCGCCACGGTGGCGTGACCCACGAAAGGAGATTCCTTGTGCGAGTTGAAAAAGCGCAGCCGCACATCATGGTCCGGGCCGCTCGCGGCGAATACGAAAGCGACCTCGGCGTGCGGGAATTCCTGGGCCACCGAGAGCATGGCGGCGTCGCTTTGGCCATCCGCGTCGAGGATTACCGTGGCCGGGTTGCCGCTAAAGCGGGTGTGCGTGAATGCGTCTACCTGGAATATTCGCAAGCTTGTCTCCGCAGCCTTAGACGCGCAGTTTTGCACGCATCGGGGCGCCAGGCTACACTTCTATGACCCCCGAGATGCGCGCAGCCGTTGAAATCAGCATGTACCCCTTGAGCGGCGACTATCTGCCGCGCATCAAGGCGTTTATCGAGCGCTTGAATACCCACCCGGAGCTCGTGGTGCTCACCAATTCCCTGGCAACCCAGGTGTGGGGCGAGCTCGATCGAGTGATGGCGATCCTCACCGAGGAAATCGCCCGCTCGGCGCAAGGCTCGCCGCAGCTGGTATTCGTCATGAAGGTGCTGCCCGGCTTGGCTGCGCCGTGACCCATGAACTTTCGGTCCAGCTCATCGGCGCCTGGCGCACGACGAGCGGGATCGAAGTTGCCGCGGCGCTGCT
>Ga0302326_10009631_pt1 | contig 21036 bp, 22 predicted proteins | sample Palsa_T0_3_FD_202264 | JGI IMG/M metagenome (GOLD analysis project Ga0302326, IMG submission 202264) | Peat permafrost microbial communities from Stordalen Mire near Abisko, Sweden - Palsa_T0_3 | ecosystem: Environmental > Terrestrial > Soil > Palsa > Peat permafrost | place: Sweden: Abisko... | reverse complement strand
CTCACCATATCCATATCGACACCGGCAAAAAAAGCCTTGCGCGCCGCGGTTCGATCATCCGCCGCAATACCATGCGCCACCAGTTCGCCGACCGAAGACCAGTCGCTGACAACCATCCCCTTAAATCTCCATTCGTTTCGCAGAATCTCGGTGAGCGCAAACGGATTCGCGGTGGCCGGAACAGCATTCAGCGAATTGAAGGCACTCATCACGGTTGCCACACCTGCATCGATCGCTGCATGAAAGGGAGGCAGGTAAAATTCGCGCAGAGTGTGCTCGGATATTTCGGTTGCGTTGTACTCACGGCCAGCTTCCGCCGCGCCGTATCCGACGAAATGCTTGGCACAGGCCGCCATGGCGTCGGGCGCGTCCAGCCGCGAACCCTGATAGCCGCGTACGTAAGCCGCCGCCATTGCCGAACCGAGGTAAGGATCTTCTCCAGCTCCTTGCGCAATGCGGCCCCAGCGGGCGTCACGCGCGATATCTACCATGGGAGAAAACGTCCAGCGAATGCCGATGGCCGAAGCTTCGACGGCCGCGACATGAGCTGCTTTTTCGACCAGCGCCGGATCCCAGGTGGAAGCCATTCCCAAAGGAATTGGGAACTCGGTGCGGAAGCCGTGTATCACGTCAAGCCCGAAAAGCAGCGGAATATGCAAGCGCGATTTCTCGACCGCTATGTGCTGATACTCGTCGAGCAATTGAGTGTCGACGACATTCAGCAATGAGCCTATCTCCCCGTGGGCGATCATGTCTTTGTAGTCGGTGCGACCGGTGCCTGGACCGGTGGGTTGGCCGGCGGAGTATTGCACCAGTTGTCCAACTTTTTCTACCAGGGTCATGCTCTGAATCAGGGATTCGATACGGGCGTCAAATTTTGGATCCGCAATCCCGGTATCACTCGCGCTTCGCTCGTCTGACTTCGAAATGGGAGCGCTCGCCTGAGCGAAACTCGGCACGTTTCCCTCGACCGCAAGAATCAGAACAAGCAGTAGGGCGCCAATTCTTCGGAGCCATGCATTTTGACCGCAAGATTTCGGCGGGGAATGAAAGGTCAGCGACACCAAGAAGCTTGCGGATTGCAACGGGGACCAAATCAAGCAATACCTCACGAATGCGATTTGCATTAACTAAGTCGCGCTTTGGGGCACCGACGGAATGTATCAAATATGTTTATCTCTCGCCATGTCAATCACGTACTTATTGGTAAGTCATCCGGCTCCGAAATCAGGGTCGTCAGCTCTATCGTTTTTCATAACTCCCTCTACATTTTCATAACCTCGGGAATGAGGCAACATCCTGAGGCCTAACTACATCCTAGGCCCATCTAGGTCTACTGTTTTAATTCGAGGAGATTCCATGAAGCACTCCAGTTTGGCAGTCCGTGTCGCACTGCTGATCGTAGGCATCATTGCATTGACCACGCTGGTCGAAGCGCAGTATCGAACTTCCATTCAGGGCGTTGTAACCGATGCTACCGGCGCAGTGGTGTCAGGCGCGACCCTCACGCTGACGAATCCAGCAACCAACGAAAAGCAGGTCAGGACGAGCGATGGCAATGGCGTATTCAACTTTAATGCATTGAGCGCAACGCTCTTCCGGCTGGAAGCGGAGAAGAAGGGCTTCCAAAAGCAAGTTCTCGACAATGTCCAACTGATTCCGGAGCAGCCTAATGCTCTCAATGTGCTGCTCGCGGTCGGCTCGGAATCGATGACCGTTAACGTCAATGCTGCGTCGGCCCCGTTACTCGAAACCGAGACCGCCTCCCTCAATGGGGTCGTTTCCGATAACCAGATCCAGCACATGCCATCTTTGGGCCGCGACGTCACCAAACTCACGCAACTGGCTCCCGGCATGTTCAACGATGGTTCGCAAGCCGGTGGTGGCGGGCAATACAATCTTCCCGGCACGCAGAGTGCACCTACGTCTTCGGCTGGATCGACTGGAATCTTCGCGACCGAAAATCTTGTTCAGGGCTATTCCAACGGCGGCCAGGCTGAGAACACCGGTGTTTCAATTGACGGTATCAGCACTACCAGCGCCGTCTGGGGAGGTGCAACTGTCATCACCCCGTCAGAAGATTCAGTCGACGACGTAAAAATAGTCACCAACAGTTATGACGCGGAAGACGGCCGTTTCACAGGCGCCCAGGTTCAGATCACATCCAAGAGCGGCACCAACGACATCCACGGCAGCCTTTTCTTCACCGCTCACCAGCCGGGTCTGAACGCCTTCCAGCCATATTTTGGCTATGGTACTAAATCACTACGGGATAACAGCAAGTTCAACCAGTTCGGCGGCAGCGTCGGCGGCCCCATTTGGAAGAATAAGATCTTCGCCTTCTTCAATTATGAGACCGTGCGCGAGCCCAATGCCGATGTCATCGGCAGCGGATGGTACGATACTCCGCAGTTTGATGCCCTGGCGACCTCTGGGGGGCCCATTGCCGCGAAATATCTCACCTTCCCTGGGAATGGCGTGGTCAATCTCGGCCTTGTCCCGAATACTTCGTGCGCGAGCGCCGGCCTGATGGAAGGTGTAAACTGTGCAACCGTAACGGGCGGGCTCAATCTTGGCACGCCGTTAACCACGGGTGTGGGTACGCAGGATCTGGGCTGGACGGAGCCTGGCAATCCGGGCTGCGGCGGAGCTGGCACAGGCTGCGGAACGCCGGGCAGCCCCTTAAGTACTACGCCAGATATTGCGGACTACATCACGTCGAATCCGACCACCTTCAATGCAGCGCAGTACAATGGCCGCCTCGATGTGGATGTCACCGCCAAGGATCGGATCGCGTTCGCCATGTACTGGGTTCCACTGACATCCAGTAGACTCAACGGCAATCGTGCCTACGACACCCTCCATCACAACCAGATCAATGATGCGTTTTCCGTCATCTGGAACCACACGTTCTCGCCGACCTTGCTCAATGAACTTCGCGCAAATGCTGCCGGGTGGCGCTATAACGAGGTCGCAAACAACCCGCAGTCGCCGGTTGGATTTCCGGTTGACGACATCGGCCAAATCGGCAGCGTCACGGCGGCACAATTCGGACCGAGTGTCGGCAACATCGACAATCAGTGGACTTACAGCTACAAAGACGTCGCTACCAAAATTTTCGGACGCCATACCATAAAGTTTGGTGGTGAGGCTACTCGTCTGTTTTACCTGCAAGAGCAAACTTATAACGGCGTTCCCAACTATAGCTTCTACAATATGTGGGACTTCCTGAACGATGCGCCGCACAGCGAGGGCGGGGGCTTCGATCCTACTACCGGTGTGCCCACTACGTTGCGCCAGGACGACCGCGAAAACCTTCTGGGTTTCTTTGGCCAGGATGATATTAAGCTACGACCGAACCTCACGATCAATCTCGGTCTGCGCTGGTCTTACTTTGGCCCACTTTCGTCCAAGGAAGGCAATATGTTTGTCGCCACGCCCGGCGCGGGCCCTGATTACTTGACTGGATTGGTCGTCCACAGGGGAAATTCCTGGACCGCACAGAAAAATAACTTCGGCCCCGAAATCGGCTTCGCCTGGAGTCCGGCCCATTTCAACAGTAGACTCGTGTTCCGCGGCGGTTACGGTTTGAACTATAACGAGGAAGAGATCGCAATCTCGGCCAATATCTCCGGAAATCCCGGGTTGGTGGTGTTTCCGAACATTACCTCGCCATCGCCGTCCGCGATCAATCCCGCAATTTACTACGCCCTTTCCAACAGTCCGACCAACCTTTACGGCTATCCGCCGAACCCGAACACGAAGTCCCCTCCTGGTTCCAACGGGCTGCCGACCACCGGGTCGGTTGGCATAGACCTTTTCCCCAATACCCTTCCCACCGCGCGTACCCACCACTACTCATTGGACATGCAATACGATCTGGGTCACCAGTTCGTAATGAGCCTGGGATATCAGGGCAGCTTGTCACGTGACATCTTCTTCAATGAAAACCCGCTTGCCGTTCCAGCCACCCTCGGCTACCCTCAAAATCCGCAGATCAACGGGGGGGATTTATATAACTCCAATGGACGCGGCAATTACAACGCCATGCTCGCGGAAGTGAAGCATCAGTTCTCGCACCAGTTTATGGCTGATGCTCAATACAGCTGGGCGAGGAGCATGGATACCAGTTCCGCACCCTATTCGGAGCAGCCCTACCCGTACAATCTCAGTCTCGACTACGGACGCTCCGACTATAACGTCACCGATGCATTCAAGCTTTTTGGAATGTGGCAACCGACCTTCTTCCGCGGCGGCAACAGTTGGGTCGACAAAGTCGCCGGCGGCTGGTCTCTTAGCGGTATCTTCAACTGGCACTCCGGATTCCCATGGAATCCGTTTGTAAGCGTTGTGGGCGGAAACCTCTATTGCGGAAATTGCGGTTATTCCAGCTTGTTTCCTGCCGCGTATCTGGGTGGGGCTGGCCATAGCACAAGCAATGCAGCCTTCGAAGAGACTGCAGCCGGTCCGAGCCAGAACTTTCCCGGCGGTGGCGCGACCTATTTCTCGACGCCGAGCTATACCGCCTTCAACTGCAACACGTGCGCAGGGACCGCCCTCCCGCAGGGCCCCGGCGTTTATCGTAACTCGCTTACTCTTCCTGGATACAAGGACGTTGACTTGACGCTGATGAAGGGCTTTGGGCTACCGAAAATGCCTGTTCTCGGAGAAAGCGCCAGGATTGAACTCCGAATGGATGCTTTCAACGTCTTCAACAATTTGAACTTGAACCCGGCTAGCATCTCGAACAACATCGCCAGCTCAAACTTCGGCACACTCAGTAGTGCTCTTGCTGCCCGCGTCCTGCAGATAGGGGCGCGCTTCAGTTTCTGATTTTTCTGAGCGGTTTCGCGCCAATCGCGAAAATTGCTCAATCTTCGAGGAGAGAATCAAACAGGCACGCGATCAATCATCCGGCGAGCCAGAATGTTGGATAGGAACGAGGATCTTGCGCAAAACAGGCGGAAGATCTTGGTTCAATCGCATGTCTGTTCAAGACATGCAATCAGATTTGCTGGTGTTGCGCAGGGCTTCGTTTCGCCTTTCGGCGAGCACATCTGCTCCCCTCTTTGGGTCTTCCTTTTGAGGGTGTTTCTTTTGATTGATTTTCCTGAGTGCAATTAATTGCGGCTGGAGTTCAGCGACGGGCTCTGTCGGGAACTCGCGCTGGTGCAGAACGCGGCAGTACAGTTGATAACATAGGGGCTGACTAAGCTGACCAGTGACGACGATGGTTTTCCGGGGATCAGTCCCGGGAGGCAGCCGGCCAAAAATCAAAATAATTCATCCACTGATCGTAATGGGTCGCCAACGTTTTTTCCAGAAACCTGACAGCCTGGCACATAGCCTCGTACAAGCCGGCATCATCGTCACCGCATGTGACCCGGGACGGAACTGCCGGGATCAAATCTCCCATCAGAGTGCGGTAGCGCAGCCAACCTCGACGGATCACGAAAACGGGCAGTACCGGCGCGCCCGAGACCTGCGAAAGCAGGAAAGGGCCAAGCGGAAAGCTGGTGGGTTGGGAAAAAAACGGTACATTGAAAGTGTGACGCTGATAAACGCGGTCGCCCTGGATTGCCACGATCTCGTTTCGACGTAACGCCTGCAACAGTTCTAGCGTAGCCGGCACACCCCCTTTGAGATCCACAATTTTGAGCCGTTCGCTAGCCATCAAATTCCGCAGCGTGATCTCCGCCGGCTTGTCCTCGACCACCCGCGCCACGTTAACTCGGCCGTAAATTGCCAGCAGCCGCGACGCGAATTCCCAATTTCCCACATGCGCCGTCCACACGATAAGCTCGTTGCCTTCGGCCAGGCATTGATCGATCTTCGAGCCGCCGTCCTCCGAGTCGACCAGCATGCCGAGCAGTTGCGAAGGTGTGGCCTGCGGGACAAAACAATAGGAAACCATAAGGTCGCAGAAAGAATAGAAGACCCAATAAACTTTCCATCGCAGTGCGAGCCCGCGCTTGCCCGAGACCCGGCGCAGATTTCCGGTTACCGCCTGGCGTTCCCGCTTCAACATGAGGAAGAAGACGAGCGCCGTCACGGAGTAACTCTGGCTGCCCTTTAGCCGCAAAGCCGCTCTGAGCCTATCCAGAGTTGAGCCAGATCTCTGAGGTTGTCTTTGTATGTACGCGCTACCAAGTATTCCTTCCCGCCTTTTACACGCAGCCTGTACTCTCCCGTCGGTAAAGGTTGGATCTCCTCGACTGCTGAAATATTCACGACGACCGAGCGATGAATGCGAATAAAAACGTAGGGTTTGAGCTTCTCCGCCATGGACGAAAGGGACTCATGCACTAAATAGGCATTAGGACGGTGTCGCAACAAAACGTAGTTACCTTCGGCTTGCACGGCCAGGATGTCGGCTAAATCCAAGAATAGGATTCTACCCTTTGCCTGGAACGCGATTCGTGGCGCCTATCGATTTGCTAAAACCTCCAACTGCCGCAAGACTCGCATGAGGTTTGCAGCATCAACTCGGATTACCGGAGGCAATGATGTATCGGCAGCTTCGCGGAACTCGTCCGCTGTCGATTCAAGAGGGTAGTCGCGTCTAGTCTTGGTGGAGGAAATCTTGGTCGAGCAAATGGCAACTCCCCGGAGTGGGCTGGTTGAAGCATCCGCATTAGCGTGACCAGCTTGTTGAACAAACATCTCACGTGCAATGGCCTTCTGATCCTTAACTTCGCGGGCGCTCATCATAGAACCTCTTGTTGCCTTCCATGCCCTACCTTCCAGGCCCGTAGGTTACTTCTGCCCAGCGCTCACTGCTGACGGAAAGCTTGATTGCGCGCCGAAATAACACTCAATCGATTGCAATTTTCCGTTCTTTATTCGGAGATACTCTACGTTGCGGAACGATTTACCGTTCGTGGTGTGGCAAAGATACTTCACAAAAGCATCGTCCGCTCCAGTCGAGATCCGCTCCAGGTCAAAATGTTTGATGAAATTGATCTGCGTTTTCCAGCATTGCTCTTTGAAAGCGCTCTTGCTGATGTGGTCATCGCCGGCCGCGCTTGAAAAGGTGAAGTCGTCGGCGAGCAGGCTATCCACGGGGCCCCAGTCCTTCTGCTCCCAGGCTGCGTACCACTTCCGGACTATCTCCTCGTTCGTTGAGTTCTGTGCTGCCGATGCCCTGGCACTTGCTGCTCTAGGCAGATTCATGGCTCCAACCAGTGCGCAGGCTCCGGTTGCGAGGAGATTCCTTCGGGACACTGCGACCTTTGTCGTTGTCACTGTCATAGTTCGTTCTCCTTTTCACGATCTAGTTCATGATGTTGTTTGAAGCGCTTTACCCGATCCTGCGATCCCGATTATCCGACAATACGAACCGGTTGGTATGTAACAATGGCAACTGCTCCTTTGCTTCTTGAGACACGATGCGATCAACCTCGCTTGCGGTTGCCCGGCGCGCGAAGGGATCGCAGCCAGTCCACGATATTTCTGATCCCCGCTTTCATCACCTTTGGATCCTGAGCATTCTTTGCGAGGGACGCATAGCCTTCGACCATCGCGATCAGTAAGCCGGCGGCGTCAGCGGGTTCCACGTCGCGACGAACGCTTCCATGAGCCTGTCCCTCTCGCAAAACGGAGGCAACGGCGTCCCGCCAGGCAGCGAATATCGTCGCCAGCCGCTTCCGGAATCCGGCATCAAGAGGAGACATCTCCTGAGCGAGGTTATTCAGTTGGCAGCCGCCCCTTACATCCGCCGGCCGAACAGGTATACCTTGAACCGCGCCAATCAAAGCGTCGATAGGGTCCTTACCTCTCTGTAGAGGGCGCACCCACTTGCCGCGAACGTCGGGAGCGATGACCTCATCGACCACGGCATATCCCAAAGCTTCCTTGTTGTCGAAGTGGTGGTAAAGCGCGCCCTTGGTGACTGCAGCTATGGCCAGAATGGTCTCCAGGCTGGCACTCTGGAAACCTGATCTGTAGATCTCGCGGGATGCCGCCTGCAGCAATCGCTCCCGCGTGCGCGCAGAGTCACGGAGACTGGTCGCTCTACGTCTGAGGCTCTTGCGTACTGCCGACATACCGACCAGTATGTATGTTAAATAATCTGAAAGTCAATCCCGATTGAGCGATTTGGTTGCTGACCTTTTCGAATTTCGTATCCTCGCGCCAGCGGGTGTATGGAAAGTTGGAGAATCAGTCGCCTTAGCCGTTTTGGCATCGCCCCAGTGGGTTGTTAGTCCGCCATTCGTTTTTCGACTTCTGAAATGTCGTGCCTGTAGTTTCGCGTAATCGTTGGGAACATGGAACCCCACATGCTCCCTCAGTTCTCACTCAGCAGGAGTTCGTGAGGTTGTGAGCCAATTTCGCTCTCAATTACACGCTAACTGTGAGAGAGCCGAGTGGTACCTGACGTAAATCGCCAGTCATCCCGGCACCACAAATTTATCGGAGGAATAGAGGACATATGATCACGCTTAGACAGTTGCGGAATTTCTGGATACTCGGGGTTGCGACGATGGTTCTGGCTTGCTTCAGCAATGCGGTCGCGCAAGCGAGGTACAAAGTACAGGATTTGGGCGTTGAGCACCCGGAGAACTTGGGCATGGTCATGGGCCTCAATAATTACGGCGTGACGGAGACCATGGATCAGCTCCTGGATCCTTTCAGCGTTTCCCTTTCCGCCCACCTCGTGCAAGGCACCGTGAGGATCAGCATCGGGGAACTCAACCTCGAACTCGGCACGCTTGGAGGAAAGAACAGTTCGATCAATTGGAACGGAATCAACGACCGAGGGGAATCTGTCGGTATGTCGGAAACATCTGTTCCAGATCCGACCGGCGAAGACGTTTGCGGCTTCGGCACACACCTTACGTGTCTTCCGTTTCTTTGGCAAAACGGCACCATGAGGGCTCTCCCAACCGTGGGCGGGAATAACGGGCAGGCCAGCGCCATCAATAACCGCGGGCAAGTCGCAGGTTATGCGGAAAATGGTCTCGTGGACTCCACCTGCCCGCCCGGCATCACTAATAATCGGGTTGACCTGCCGGTGTTGTGGGACAAAGGCAAAGCCCAAGCTCTTCCTACTATCGGTAGCGATCCAGACGGGGTCGCTTACGGCATCAACAATCAAGGTCTAGCCGTAGGTTACTCGGGAACCTGCACCGCGGCGAATTACGGCGTACTGTGGGAAAACGGCACTGCCACCGCGCTTCCCGACCTCGGAGATCCGGGCGCCGTAGCCTACGCCATTAACAGCCTCGGCCAAATTGTTGGGCAAGCCGTTAACTCTGACGGCACACCCTTGGCCGCTCTTTGGCAGAACAATACAGTCACAAGCCTCGGCCCCCTGCTGCCGGGAGATGTTGCCTCCTTTGCCACCAGCATCAATAACCGGGGCCAGGTGGTGGGAAGTTCATTTAACTCCGAGAACAGCTGGTCCCGCGGCCTCATCTGGCAGAACGGCGTGACGACCGACCTCAACACCTTATTTCCGGCAAGTTCTCACCTGTTCGTAATCTCGGCTAGCAACATCAATGAGAGCGGACAAATCGCGGGTATGGCGCTGGATATGGCCGGGCCGCACGCGGGAAATATCGTCCACGCCTTTCTGGCAACCCCGGTAGACGAAAACCTGGGCAAGTCGGTTGCAGACGTCGTACTGACGCATCCGAAAATCAATTTGCCCGCGGCGAATGTTGGCAAGCAGCTTTCGCCGAGGTCCGCACACTGCTCAATCCACGATAAAGGCATTTTCTGAGCTTCCGCACCATGCATTTCAGCCATGCTGCGCCAGGGCGCAACATGTGAATGTGAGGTTTTGCGGGACATTCTGGGTCACGCCTGCCGAGGAGGAAAGTCGGAGTTGAGCGAAGCCAACCACAGATGTAAACGGTTTTCGGAGTCAGTGGCGGAAAAGACAACCTGCGTGCCATCAGGTGAAACGTCGTAGTCGGACACTAAGGTGTCCGGTAGAAGGCGCGCGCTGTGTCCCGTCTCCAGGTCCGCGACCCAAAGCTCTCGGCTGGAAGACTGGCCTGAGACGTCTTTACGATGGACGAGGTAATAGAGTTTGTTTCCGTCACGGGAGAAATTTGGGAACTCCGCGAAACCCTCGGAAGAAATTTGGCGTTCGTCCTTGGCATCGCGCACCCAAAGCGTGCTTTGGGTGAGTCCCACAGAGGTGATCAATGAAGAGCCGTCCGGAGTTACGGCGATGCCTTCTTCTTCGGTGGCGCCGGAGGTAAGTTGCTGCGGCTCTCCATCGGGAAAGCGCTGGCGCCAGATATGGAAACGGCCACTGGCGCTGGAACTAAAGTACATCCACGCTTGATCAGGAGACCAAGCCACGTAGGTGCACGCGGCTCCCGGCGGTCCAACAGGTTTGCTGGAGGAGTTGGCATCGAAGGGGACAAGCCGGCAGGGCAGCCAGCCACCGTTGTCCATCTCTACGACGAGCAGCCACTTGCGGTCGGGAGAAAGCGCAGAGCGGTGGGCCATGCCGCGTTCGTGCGGAGGAAGGTAGATTTGGCGGACTTGTTCGCGTGGATGTGGAAGTGACAACCCCCATGTGAATACCCGATACGAATTCGGAGAAGAGGAAATGCCCGGAGTCGATCCAAGTGAGACCCTCGGTGTTGGGAAACAGCAGGCGAGGTTCGCCACCCAGCACGGGAACGGTCCAGGTATTGAATCCGCTCAAATCGAAAACGGTATAGAAAATGATGGAACCGTTCGACGAAAACTGCGGACTCATCTTCGCAAGGGAGTCGTGGGTCAATTGCACAAGCCGGCCATTCGGAAGAAGCTTGGCGTAGATTTGCCCGGTGCCGATGAAGGTGTCCGGGCCGCGGATGAAGGCGAGGATGCGTCCATCCGGAGAAAGCGCCGGGGAAACAGCCGAATCGGCGAAATCTGTGAGTTGGATCAAGCTATTTTGTGAAGCAGTTTGGATCGAGGTCTCTCGAGAGGCGGCCGGGGCTGGCGATCGCTTGGCACGAAGCCATGCAACAGTGCCTGCCGCGAGCAAAATGAGGGCTAGCGCAGTCGCGCTGAGAGCGAGCCAACTCTTGCGGCGGTGCGCCGCTGTCGAACGCGCAGGAACTGCGGCAGCCGGTGTGATCGCTTCCAGCGCCGGCCGAGACTCGGAGACTCCTTGAGAGCGCTGCTGCTCCGTAACCTTAATTTCTACGGGCGGGTTGAGCTTGATCTTACCTATGAAACGGTAACCGCGCTTAGGAAGCGTCTCAATATAATGGGGATTGTCGGCGGCGTCGCCCAGAGCCTCGCGAATCTTATTTACTGCGGCGGCCAGGCTGTGTTCGAAATCAACAAAGGTATCCGCAGGCCATAATTCGCGGCAAATCTCTTCGCGGCTAACCACGTCTCCGGCATTTTCCAGTAACAAAACCAACAACTGAAAAGGCTGCGCCTGCAAACGGATTCGGGAACCATTCTTGCGAACTTCGCCAGAGCGCAAATCGACTTCGAAACTGTCAAAGGCAATCCGTCGAGGTCGTGGTGAGGGCGAGGGAGAGCCTTCGCGAATCTTAAAAGCCATGGGGAGATCCCAAGCGGCTGGATAGCGCAGTTTCGATTCCATCCGCTTCAAGTATGTTACCGACTGTATTTAGGGCCGACAAGTTAGCGGGCGACGAAAGGTAGCCAGTCTGAGCTGTAACCTGGGTCCCCAAGCGCGAACTAATCCAAAATCGAATGCTCTCGCAGGTGATTCCGCGGATGCCAGCACCCGCGCGAAGGTGAGGTCAAGCGCGAGAATGCTCAGAAAAAGCTTTTGATATCAGTGACTTACCTGATGACAAAGAATTAAACCCGAAGTGAGGGCATAGGCATTGCGCGCAAGCGCCTTTTCGATGAAATTGCGTGAACTCTGCTTTGCTCCACCCTCCGGGGTTGGGAATAAGCATGTGGACTTTAGCTCAACTAAGAGGAGAAAGATGATGAATCAGATCGTAAGAATGACTTTGAAAATGCTACGGAGCAGACGGTTCTCCGCACTCGCTGTATTGGTAGGATTGGGACTCTTGTTTACTGCTGCAAGTGCAAGGGCTGGTTGTGGCATTCCCTACAAAGCTGGAGCCGCCCCAGCACCGACAATCCCTTTTGTCAGCCCGCACGCGGATGACGATTGGCCCGAGCAGGGTAGCATCGTGGGTTTGTGGCACGTGCTTTACACAGGAAATTCCGATAATAATTTCCCCCCGGGAGGGCCTTATCCCCCCACACCTTTCCCGTTCCTCGAATCTTTCAAAACATGGCACGCGGATGGAACTGAATTTGAAAACGCGTTTTTGCCCCCCACAGGCGGAAACATCTGCTTCGGGGTGTGGAAAGACCTGGGCGACCACCGCGTCAAGCTGCACCACATCGGTTTAATGTTTGCCGCGGACGGCAGCATCTCAGCCATCTTCACCGACGACGAAACGATTACGGTCGGGTCAGACAGAAAAACCTACCAAGGATCATTCGATTTCAAACTGTGGCCGCCCAGCTATGATGCGGTCGGCGTGGGGACACCGACATCAGAAGTGAAGGGAACCGTAGCCGCAACGCGCATCAGCGTCGATTGACCGATTGACCGATTCTCAATCGGAAAATGCATAACGCTCGCTGTGGCGAAGGGGATTGCATCCCTCCCCTTTGCCACCCCCTAAATCGGCTTCCCGCAATACGATTCTTTCAGGGAGCATTCGCGCAGTTCCGTCATTCCGATTCCCGGCTGCCGCATTTACATATGGATCAATCGTGTACTCGTACAAACGTTCTTCACTCCCCAGAAACTCCCCACTCCTTAAATGATCGGTTGCGACAATCCAAAGATCGCGCCCCTAGCCTTGCCAAGCCACATAGCGAATGATAAAGGACGTTATCACGCGCTTATGGATTTCCGATGGTAGCCAACAAAAAGAGGAAGGAAATCATCTTGGAACTCATCGAAGATGCACGGAAGTTCCGTTTCTGCACGGGCTTGCGAGACCGCGCGCTCATCGGCATTATGATCTACACGTTCGCCCGCGTCGGCGCGGTGCTGCAGATCAGGAAAATGGGGTTTTTCAACACCCACGTCCTTTATCATTCACCATTTTTGGGTGGTAAGCTCAAGGCTACGCTCTCTGTTCTGAACAACGATGATCGCGCGATCTTCGCGGCATCCGCTTAGGCGCAACGTTAGTTCATTACTCGGCCGCATCGAAGGCAGTCCAGAAACTCTGCGCTGACTTCATGAGCGCCGTCAATGAGGGGCGGTTGGGGGTGAACCTTTCAAGGTGTCGAACGAAACCTTTGTGCTTTAATTCTTGAGTGTTTTTACCGTTTGATAGTATTGAACGTGGAAGGCTGAGAATGCTTTGTACATGTGCCCATGCTGGTATCGGCTCATATGCAGGCCTCCGACAGGTCTCATTAGGCAAACGGCAGATGAAAAGCCGATTGCACGAATACCGCAGCCGTGTAAGCCTTTTGTTTGCAATGTGGCGGTGTAGCTCAGGTGGCTAGAGCGACGGTCTCATAATCCGTAGGTCGTTGGTTCGAGTCCAACCGCCGCCACCAGACTTAAGATTTTGTTTTTAATGGGATAGGCTTTTACTCTCCCAGTAGGGAGTCGCGAATTCTGGTGACTGTAATTGAAATTGTAATGAAAACGTAATTGTCGTTGTTGCCTTCTCCATACTTTCCGTTGGATGAACGGTTCAGTTTACGAAGGTTGGACCCTTCTCGTGGAGCCCTTCAATGGCTTCGATTTTAGATACCCCAGACAATGCTATCTTGACGCTTCGCAATTGATCCAACAGATCGATTGCGTCTCTGAGATATTCCGGAACGCGCGCTGTGTAGAACCGGAGGACATCTCGTCGGGAATGACCGAGAAGCTGGTCGATGATTGTATCTGACACGCCGAGTCCGGCCAGTCGGATCTTACCTTGCTGGATCTGAACATGCCTAGCATGGATGGCCGCGAGGTTCTGGCTCGCATTAAGAAGGATGACGGCCTGAAAACCCTCCCTATCGTGATCCTGACGACATCGGACTCGGACACGGATATCGCGAAAAGCTATCAACTGCACGCGAATGCCTATGTTTGCAAGCCCCAAGAGTTGAGCGAGTTTGAGGCCCTGGTGAAGAGCATCTATGATTTCTGGCTGACCACCGCCAGGTTGCCGCTCGCAGAGAGTTCATAGAACTGTGTTGCTTCCGCTATAGTTGCGTCAAGGTGTTTCGAAAATTCTGCTGAATAAGGACGCTAACTAAATGTTTTCAGAAATTTAAGAGCTCAGGCTGTTTGTTCGCAGGCATGGCGCGTATGAAGTCCTTGGTCCCCGTCGATTCCCTGGGCAGCAAACATTCGCGCAACGCCAAGCTGTTCTCGAAACAACTTCTTTAGCTGAGCGATGATTTCGGCGGTCTCATGATTGATTGTAAATCTTCTCAGCCCCACCAAGTTATCCCTCGGCATGGTATTGACCGCGAAGAGTCGGTCGAAAACTGGCTGGCGTGATGCTCTGAGACCGATCCGTCCACAACTCCACGAGCTTGTTGTTCAATTCCGTGTCCGATGGCTCCAGCTCCAACGCCATAGGGATTGTTCGCTCCCGTCACGAGCACAACTTTCTCTTTGAGCCCTGGGTCAAGCACCGCGATTCCCCCGAACTAAAATCCGCGGTCTATGGTACAGCAGTCAACCCTCTTGCCGCGCAGATTCGCATGTGCTGGCCGCATCAGAAACGGAACGGCAGCCAGTCGGGAGTCGGTCGCTGGGATATTGACTTCGTATCTCTCACGCGGCTTGCTGTCGGCGGAGTTGTCGCTGCTGCCTGGCCGCTACCAACTTCGGGTCGCGCTCGCTGTGGATCTCGTGCCGGCGGCCAGCAAGCGCGGCCTTCCATCGTGAGAACAGTCCAGCCTGCTTCAACACTCGCCAAACGCTCGCCGGACTTACGGCCACAACATCAGAATCGAGCATCATGAACGCCAACCGCCGATAGCCCTCCAGCGGATTCTTCAGATGGAACGAAAGTCTGGGATCAGGGTTTAACGAAAGCATCCCCGCGGTACAAGAACGGTACAAGTTGAGCTTGTTCCTTCGCTTTCTTAGCCGTTCCTTACAGGGCATTGCGTTTTGCGACCGCTACCTTGTAGTCACAACGTGATCCAAAATGGAAGCTGCGAAATTACGGACCGCTTGAAGGTTCTCTTTTTCGAACTTACCTGAGGAGTCCATCGAGCGAACCAGATAATAGGCGCTGTGGACTCCGGTCAGCGCTGGTCGGAGGGAAGCCGGGCGAGGCAATCACCCTACAACGTCGGTGTTGGGAGCGGCGCGCGGCTGCAGAAATTCAGGGTGCCTGAACCAGACAACGAACTGGCCACCCGGCCTTCTAAAGACCCTCGAGAAAACGTCCTCCGATGTAGCCTGTGGCTCTAGTCAGCAGGACGAGCGGACGGCCACCGGAATCTGATGAGAACGCCATCGCCAGGATCCGTCGCTTGAATGTAAGCGATCAGTCGGAACCGAATTATCTCTTTGAGAACCAAGGAAAAAACACGTTTGTTCTTCTTTTATACTCTGCGAAATCCGGATTCTCCGCCATCTTCTTTTCAAGCATTGGAATCCCGGAAACCTTCAGGATCACGAAGGTGATGGTGAGGGGCCCGACAATGCCCAACCAGTCGCCCGGAATACCGAGCGATAACAGCCAAATGCCCCACCACTGCAGGACCTCTCCGAAATAGTTGGGGTGTCGCGTGTACTGCCACAACCCGCTTTGCAGTATCTTGCCCCGATTGAGGGGATCACTTGTGAACCTCGCGAGTTCCGCATCGCCTACCGATTCGAAAAGGAATCCAAACAGCCAAACGCAAAGGCCCATGACTTCAAGAAAACCGAATGTGCCTCCAGGGCTGCGATTAATTAGGAGCACCGGCACTGCGACGAGGAACAGGAACGCGCCCTGCAGGAGGTACACCTGGGCATACGAGCGAGCACAGAACCACCTTCCCCATTCCCGTCTCCAGGCCACGTAGCGGAAATCTTCCGGCTTGCCCCGATGGCGCGCATGAATGTGCCACGCCAGACGCAGGCCCCAGATGCTCACCAAGATGCCCGCCAGTACGCCTCGCGCTCCCGACCTGCCAGATAGAAAGAAAGATGTCCAGGCTAGAAGGACAAAGCCCAACCCCCAAGCTACATCGGCAACATCGTTCCTTCTCTTGATCAACGAGATCAGGAACCAAAGGGTCATGTATCCCCAAAGCGTGATACCCAATGTCAAGTAGTAGTTCATAGGCCGAGCGTGCGCGCGATGAGGTAGGTTCCGACAGATACAGAGCTTGCCAATATCGTGCCCCAAATCAGGTCCACCACCGTCAGAGCAAGCGGCCAATCCTTGAGCGTGGCGAGATTGGTAAGATCGTAAGTCGCATAGGTGATGAGACCGAACAAGGCTCCGAGTATGAGTGCATGCACCCATGAATCTTTTTCGACAGCTGGAGCAATGACGAAAACCACCAGGCCCGCCTGGAAGAGTAGGTAAAAGAGTATGGCGGCCGCCCAATGGATCTTGGGCGCCATCAACAATCCGATCTGTTTCGTGTAGAAGTTCTTTGCTGCTACGCCGAGCCACACCATATCCAAACCAAAGAAAATCGGCAGGGCAATGCAATAGAGTTTCAGAAACATAGCGTCACCAATTGTGGTTCAAGTCATCATCTACAATATTCCGCCTGTGACTCTGCGTGAAACAGGCCACCACTAGAGCGGTGGATTCCGTTGAATATACTTCTTGCTGTCGAATCTCTTCCCCGTGCTCGCGCCGGACATGTATCGAATCTGCCCGAAGATTGGTCGTTCAAACCAGGGACGGTCGAACTTTCCTACGATCGACCACGCAATTCCTGCATAGCCGTTCGGGTCGCGCCCATCCAATTCGTACTTGTCATTCAGTCGCACTGCGATCTGGTACGCCTGTGCCGGCGTTGAACTCCACTCCAGAATCTTTTTTGCCCAGTACATCCGCACATAGTTGTGCATCCAGCCGGTCGTGACCATCTGCGCCTGCGCTGCGTTCCAAAGTGCATCGTGGGTTTCTGCTTGCTCCATCTGCTTCTCGGTGTAGAGTACCGGGCGATTGTCCTTCGCGTGGTTGGCCAGCGTGCGGTGTGCCCAAGGCTCGGCGCACTCGAAATTGTCATAGTTGGAATTGAATCGGACGAGGTTCACCGCCAACTCGCGCCAGGTGATGAGTTGGCCGAGAAACGCTTCTTTGTCCGCCGTGGGCACGCCGGCATTCTCCACGGCGAGAGCAACGGTAAGAGAACTGATATGCCCGAAATGCAGATAGGGCGACAGCCGGCTGGTACCGCCCACCTCCGGCTTGTTGCGGTTCGTGCGGTACGTGGGCAACCCATGCTCGATGAATTCAGCGAGAAGTCCGAGCGCTTCCTTCGTACCCCCGCGAAAGCCTGACACCGGGCCAACCGAGGCATCGAGCGGCCAGCATTGTGTGATGTCAAACTCCGTATCCAGCGATTGCAGCCCCGCCGGTCTCTTCCACGCTACCTTTGCTTTTGTATTGTTCTGCGGGACCAGAAACCGTCGCAGCTGTGCCTGCAATCGCGGCCTGATGATGTGCGCCGCGTACTGTGCCTTTTCCAGCAGTTTCGAGGGAACGATCACATCGGCGTCCACGGTCCAAAACGGCATCCTGAGTTTCTTCTCTGCGGATTGCCGCCAGGACTCGGGTTCCCGCATCGGATTTTCATCGCCCACGACAAGCGACGGCCTGACTTCGTCGCAGAACTTGATGAGGCTGTGCTCGGGGAATCGCCGTAGCACGAAGCCAATATTGCGCTTTCTGAGTGACTCCGCGATATCTGGAATACCCTCGGCTAGAAAGCGGTAGTGGCGAAGGTTGGCGTGCAGATAAAAAGGTACGGGCGCGAAAAATACGACTGCGGGCTTGCCCAGTGCGTTGGCGGCCTCAACTGCCACGTCTAGTGCTGGATTGTCCAGGCCCCGTTGCGCCCGCTGCATCCAGTAAACGACACAGGTACCAGCGGGATCGGGCGGTCCCGGGCGCCTTACGGTTACGCGAGGGTTATCGACTAGTCGTAACAGTTCATCCATGGGGAATTGGCACTGTCCGGAGTTGGGATTGAGCTACTTCCGTTGAAGCTCCTTGATGGTTGCCATCTCTACATCCTTCCCTTCGATGATGTCCTGCAAAGTCGCGGTGACGAGGATATCCGGAGCGAGACCTGCATCGGGTTGGGGCGAAGCCGGGAAGCTCCCGATCAACGGCAAGTCCATCTCGATCTGTGTCTTGGGCAAGCGGAGAAAGAAGAACGCTCCGCCATTGATGCCGCGTTGATTACCACCCGTCGGTTGTCCGATGAGAGTTCCCAGTTTGTTTTGCTGCACGGTCTGGGCGAACTGGAATGTCGCCGAGCTATTGTTCGCGTCGATCAGGACATAGAACTTGCCGCGAAATGGCTTGCCCGCTGGACGGACCACGTTTCCTCCGTCGTCGTCATATTTTGTTAGTGCGAAATATTGAACTGGCGGAGCGGTGGGCCAGGGTTGCTCCAGCTCTGCTGCGGCCGTTCCCCAGTTCTTGAACCTTGGATCCCAGGTTTCGAGATAGGGATCCAGTTCGGCCGGAGTCTGGCGATACCGGACCAGGCGGCGATACGCTGAAACTCTTATATCGCTGCGAACCAGGCGCTCCAAGATATCGTCGCCAATATCGTCACCGCCCTCATTGCCCCGCAGGTCGACGACGAGCGCGGGAGAATTCTTCTCGGCGATTTCGTCCAGCCGAGCATTGAGCCAGGTCTTCCAGTTCCACTTGCTGTTGTAGAGAGCCCATGTCGGCATGCGCAGATAGGCGGTGCCGTCGTCCAAGTATTTCCATTCAAAAACGACGACGTCGCCACCCTTTCGGCCAGCCTCCCTTTCTTTAATTGGAGCGATCCGTTGCTCAAAAGTCAGCGCTTCCAATTCGAGAGGCTGCGGCTTCGCCTCGCCGGGCCGCTGTGCGACTAACTGCATCGCAGCGCTCTTTTGAGGGAAGAACATGGGAAAGTACACATCGAACGCTTCGTACATGCTGCCTCCGGTGACTTCCAGATATGCGACCCGCCTGGCATCGTTCGATCCGTCTGCCCGTGCGATGGTCATGAGCCGATCGAGGATGGCTCGAACCGGAGTTCCGTTGATCGAGAGCACCCGCGTACCACGCGGAAGCTTGTGGTCTGGCGTAAAGTCCTTGGTCACGACGATCTCTTGATCGAGCCAGCGAAAGTAGAATGGAACACGGTTATGCCCTTGAAACAAGGCGGTTGCAACCGAACTCTTCTGATTGAAAAGGTTCGGATAAGTGTGGCCGCACTTCACCTGGGCAGCGAAGACAGAAAAGGCAATGTAAGTGTCCTGTAGAGACAGATCGTGCGAGAGGCTCCTCAGCAGCGCGTCAAACTTCGCATCCATCTCATCTTTGCTACTGTAGCGATAAAGGCCTGGGTGCAACACTTCGTATGCTTTGCGAAGGATTGCCGCGTCACCTTCCGAGTCTGCCGACTTAATGATCGGATTTCCTGTTGGGGGAAGCGCCTGCGGGCTCGCCATCTGCGCTGCAAGCGTCAGGGCATGAAGAAGTCCCGCCAACAGGACACTCGTCATTCGGGTTATTCGCGGCATGCGGCCTCCTCCTCAGAACTTGGTTTCCATACCGACGCGCAATCCGTAGGAGGACACGACTTGGCGAAGTACTCTGGACAGCAGGATGTAAAGGAGAAAAATCGCGGGCGGTCCAGTCAGCAACCAGGCGAAAATGGCGTGCACTTCCGCTAGCCACAGCGTCGAGACCGCATGAGGCAGGTCGGCGCGCACCATAGTCAGAATCTGCGCTAGAGAAAACTGGAGACGTGCAGCGCGAAAAAGCTTTTCCCCCATGCGGATGTACGGCACCAACAAGAACAACTGCATGGGATAGATCAGCCAGTTCACCAACTGGATGGCAGGCAGGTTCAGCCCGAAACTCACGGCTGCGGCCGCACACAGAACGGTAGTTGAACCGAGAAGCGGAAAGATGCCCACCACAATTCCGAAGGCCAGGCTCAAAGCAATCTTCTCCGGCGTGATCCCCTGGGTAAGAAGGGCGACTATGGGTGCAAGGACTCGGCGATGAAAGAACCCGCGTTTCATGCTTGGGTGTCGCGCTCCGCTAGAACCTCGCCCCCCGAGCGGCCAATTGGTGTTCCAGCGCGGAAAAATCCTTAAGCACCAGCCAGCGAGATCCCTCAACAGCGCGATCCAAATGAAGTTCCGGAGCGCCACCGAGCCACAGAGCAGTGGAGCGCGGCACCTTGCGGGCGATGTAACTGAGATCGTCGCGCACCTCTGAACTTGGCGCGAACGAAAGGCTGAGTAAGACGATGTCAGCTTCACTTTTTCGGGCGGCCACGACGATGTCCGTCGCCGGCAAATCTGTCCCGAGATAAATGGCGCCGAGGCCTCCTGCCGCAATCAGCATGGCAGCGGCGAGAGTAGGGAACGCGTGGCGTTCATTTGTTGGTGTGGCCAGCAAAACCCGCGCCGGGGGATTCGACGGAGAATAGGTTCGCACCAGCGAGGCCAGCACGCCGGTGAGCAGATTGGTCAGCAGGTGCTCCTGGGCGATGCTGCACTTGCCCTCATGCCAGCGTTCGCCGACCGTCCGCATCAGAGGCAGCGCGGCTTGATGAACGAAGTTACGAGGGCTTCCCATGGCCGCCGCCAGGCGGTTGATTTCACGGTCGGTCCCGGCATAGTCGAAGCGGTCGAGGGCGTGCAGAACCGGCGCCAGGACGTCACTCGAATCGGGTGCCTTGGTAACGGATTGCCCGGCCGCGATGGAAGAGCTTTTCTCCAGAAGTTCCCGCAACTGCCGGTCACCGAGCGCGGCAACTTGTCCGATGGAGTGTCCCTGTTCGACCGCCCGCCTCAGCAGGAGCAACTTCTGGATCTGTTCCTCGGAATAAAGACGCCCGCGTGCAACCCGTTTGGGGATGACGGTC
>Ga0302326_10009626_pt1 | contig 21039 bp, 19 predicted proteins | sample Palsa_T0_3_FD_202264 | JGI IMG/M metagenome (GOLD analysis project Ga0302326, IMG submission 202264) | Peat permafrost microbial communities from Stordalen Mire near Abisko, Sweden - Palsa_T0_3 | ecosystem: Environmental > Terrestrial > Soil > Palsa > Peat permafrost | place: Sweden: Abisko... | reverse complement strand
CGCTGGAGAGCGGTGATCCGGCCGCGCTGCGGGAGGAGCTCGGCGACGTCCTGCTCCAGGTGGCGTTCCACGCCAGGGTCGCCGCGGAGCGGACCGACGGCACGGGCTACACGATTGACGACGTCGCCGACGGCATCGTCGCCAAGCTGGTGCGCCGGCATCCGCATGTCTTCGCCGACGTGAGCGTCTCCGGCGCCGACGAGGTGAAGCGGAACTGGGACTCGATCAAGGCCGAGGAGCGGGAATCCCGCGGCGGCTCGCCGGCCTCGGCGGTCGACGGCATTCCGCTGGGCCAGCCGGCCCTGGCGCTGGCCGCGCAGCTGCTGCGGCGGGCCGAGCGGGCCGGCGTGCCGGATGAGCTGGCCGACCTGCCGACCGCCGCGGACGTCAGCGATATCGGCGCCGAGCTGTTCGCGCTGGCAGGGCGCGCCCGTGCGGCGGGGCTCGACCCCGAGCTGGAGCTGCGCAGCGCCGCGCGGGCCTACCGGGACCGGGTGCTCGCCTGGGAGCGCGAGCAGCGAGCCTGACCTGCCTGCCCGGTTACGGCGTGGCCCCGGCGCCGGCCGGGCGAGGTCGGCTAGGCTCCGATGCGGACATGTCGCCGCAGAATCAGTCGGGAGTTTCCACCGTGGCCGCTATCGAAGCCGTTGACGCGAGGCAGATCCTGGACTCGCGCGGCAACCCGACCCTTGAGGTCGAGGTTCTGCTGGATGACGCGACACTCGGCCGGGCGGCGGTGCCCAGCGGCGCGTCCACCGGTGCCCTTGAGGCGGTCGAGCTCAGGGACGGCGGCGCCGAGTACGGCGGCAAGGGCGTGCTGAAGGCCGTCGCCGCGGTCATCGACGAGATCCAGCCGGAGCTGCTCGGCTACGACGCCGATGACCAGCGGCTGGTCGATCAGGCCCTGATCGACCTGGACCGTACGCCGGACAAGTCGCGACTCGGCGCCAACGCGATCGTCGGGGTCAGCATCGCGGTCGCCAAGGCCGCCGCCGAGTCGGCCCAGCTTCCGCTCTTCCGCTACCTGGGTGGGCCGAACGCCCACCTGCTTCCCGTGCCGCAGATGAACATTCTCAACGGCGGCGCGCACGCGGATAACAACGTCGACGTGCAGGAGTTCATGATCCTGCCGGTCGGGGCGGGCACCTTCGCCGAAGCGCTGCGCTGGGGCGCGGAGACCTACCACGCGCTGAAGTCCGTGCTGAGGCAGCATGGCCTGGCCACCGGCGTCGGCGACGAGGGTGGCTTCGCCCCGGACCTTGAGCACAACAGGGCCGCGCTCGACCTGATCGTGGAGGCGATCGGGAAGGCCGGATTCACGCCGGGCCGGGATGTCGCGCTGGCGATCGATGCGGCCGCGTCCGAGTTCTACTCCGACGGGGCGTACCGGTTCGAGGGCACCGCCCGGACCGCCGCGGAGATGACCGGGATCTACGCCGGCTGGCTCGATCAGTATCCGATCCTCTCGCTGGAGGATCCGCTGGCCGAGGACGACTGGGCTGGCTGGCAGCAGCTGACCGCGGCGCTGGGGGACCGGGTGCAGGTGGTCGGCGATGACATCTTCGTGACCAACCCGCAGTTGCTGCGCCGCGGCATCGACGAGCGGACGGCGAACGCGCTGCTGGTCAAGCTCAACCAGATCGGCACGGTGACGGAGACGCTCACCGCGGTGTCGCTCGCGCACCGCAGCAAGTTCAGCTGCGTGATCAGTCACCGCTCGGGCGAGACGGACGACACGACGATCGCCGACCTGGCGGTGGCCACCAACTGCGGCCAGCTCAAGACAGGCGCGCCGGCCAGGTTCGAGCGGGTGGCCAAGTACAACCAGTTGCTCAGGATCGAGGAGCTGCTCGGCGACGCGGCCAGCTACGCCGGCCGGGCAGCCTTCCCGCGCTCGGCGGCCGGCGGCAGATGACGGCTCCGGCTGACCGCCCGGCCGCGCCGCAGCGCGCCAGGTTCACCAGCAGGGCGGCCGTCCTCGCGGTGGTGATCTGCGCGATCGCGCTGAGTCTCGCCTACCCGGTGCGGGAGTACATCGGCCAGCGCCGGCAGATCGACGAGCTGACAGCGCAGCGGCAGACGATCGAGGGTCAGCTGAGCAGGCTCGCGGCTCAGCACCGCAGGCTGACCGATCCGGCCTATGTCGAGCAGCAGGCGCGGAACACGCTGCACATGTGCCTGCCGAGCCAGACCTGCTACGTGGTCATTGGCACCAAGCCGTTCGTCGGCCCGGCCGCCCCGGCCCGCGGCCCGGTCACGCCATGGTACGAGCGCCTCTGGGGCTCGGTCCGCGCGGCGGACAAGGCGTCGTGACCGACGTCACCGAGACTGACGTCGCCGAGATCGCCAGCCAGCTGGGCCGTCCGCCGCGCGGCGTTCTCGGGGTCGCCCACCGGTGCCCGTGCGGCCTGCCCGATGTCATCGAGACCGCGCCGCGGCTGCCCGACGGCACCCCGTTCCCGACCCTCTACTACCTGACCTGCCCGCGCGCTACCGTGGCCATGAGCAGGCTGGAGGCAGCAGGGCTGATGCGGGAGATGACGGGGCGGCTGGCCGCGGACCCGGAGCTGCGGCGGGCGCAACTGGCCGCGCACCACGACTACCTCACCCGGCGGGATGCGGCCGCCCGCGCCGCGGGCGTCGAGCCGCTGCCGCCCGGGACTGCCAGCGCCGGCGGGATGCCGGACCGGGTGAAGTGCCTGCACGCGCTCGCCGCGCACGAGCTCGCCTGCCGCGGGGCGAACCCGCTGGGCGGCGAGGCGATCGGGGCCGCCGGGAAGTGGTGGGCGGCCGGCCCGTGCGTGAGCATCCCGTGACCGGGACGCCCGGCGTGATCCGGGTCGCGGCGATTGACTGCGGCACCAACTCGCTCCGGCTGCTCATCGCCGACGCTGACCCGCGCCAGGCCGGGCTGGCTGACCTGGTCCGCCGGATGGAGATCGTCCGGCTCGGCCAGGGGGTGGACGCGACCGGCCGCCTGGCCCCGGACGCACTGGCCCGGACGCTCGGCGTGCTGGAGGAATACGCGAAGGTCATCACCGATTACTCAGCCACCGCCGTCCGGATGGTGGCGACCAGCGCCACCAGGGACGCGGCGAACTCCGGTGACTTCGTCCGCGGGGTCACCGCGATTCTGGGGGTGCCGCCGGAGGTCCTCAGCGGCAGCCAGGAGGCGTTCCTGTCCTTCACCGGTGCCACTGCCGAGCTCGACAGGCCGGGGGCGGACGGGCCGGGGGCGGACGGGCAGCGGCTCGCCCCGCCGTACCTGGTGGTCGACATCGGCGGCGGCTCGACGGAATTCGTACTCGGCGGCGACCACGCTGGCGGCATCATGCGAGACAGGGAATCAGGCGCGGGCGGCCCTGGGGAGAACCGCGCGGGCGATGCGCTCGCGGCTGTCTCGGTCGACATCGGCTGCGTCCGGCTGACCGAGCGGCACCTGCACTCCGACCCGCCGGCCGGGGCCGAGATCGACGCGGCGGTCGCCGACATCGACGCGGCGATCGACCTGGCCGTCGCCACGGTGCCCGCGCGGCGCGCGCGCACGTTCGTCGGGCTGGCCGGTTCGGTCACCACGGTGGCCGGCCTTGCCCTCGGCCTGCCCGGCTACGACGCCGGCCGGATCCACCACGCCAGGATCACGGCCGCGCAGGTGCATGCGGTGACGCGCATGCTGCTCGGCCAGACCCGGGCGGAACGCGCCCTGCTCCCCGTCATGCACCCCGGCCGGGTGGATGTGATCGGCGCGGGCGCACTGGTGCTCGACCGGATCATCACGCGGCTTGGCTTCGCCGAGGTGGTGGCCAGCGAGCATGACATCCTGGACGGCATCGCCTGGTCCCTGGCGGGTCGCCGTGGCCGGTGAGCCCGCGGTCGCTGGCGGCCTGAGCCCGGTGCCGCCGGGGACCGGCTGGCCGGACGATCCGGCCACGGCGGCAACTCCGGTGGCGGCCGATCCGGCCGCGGTGGAGCGCCTCGCCGCGACCGCCGGCACCCTGGCCGAGCTCGCCGCCCGGCAGTCGGTCTGCCGCGCCTGCCCCCGGCTGGTCGGCTGGCGCGAGCAGGTGGCGCTGACCAAGCGCCGGTCGTTCGCCGCGGAGCGTTACTGGGGACGGCCCGTTCCTGGCTGGGGCGACGAGCGGCCGGGCGTGCTGATCGTCGGCCTGGCGCCGGCCGCGCACGGCGGGAATCGCACCGGGCGGATCTTCACCGGGGATCGCAGCGGAGACGTGCTGTTCGGCTCCCTCTGGCGGTGCGGCCTGGCCGCCCAGCCCGCCAGCCTCGCTGCCGGGGATGGCCAGCGCCTGCTGGGGACGCGCATGGTCGCCGCCGTCCGCTGCGCCCCGCCGGAGAACAAGCCCTCGGTCGCCGAGCGGGATGCCTGCGCGCCCTGGCTCGCAGCGGAAATCGCCCAGATCCGCGGCTCGCTCCGGGTCATCGTCTGCCTTGGTCATTTCGCCTGGCAGGCCATCTGGCCGCAGCTGGCCCTGGCGGCCTTCAGCCTGCCCAGGCCGCGGCCAGCGTTCGGGCACGGCGCTGAGGCCCTGCTCGCCCCGGCCGCCGGCAGCGGTACTGGCGGCAGCAACGGCCCGGACAGCGGCAGCGGCAGCAACGGCGCCGACAGCAGCGCCGGCGGGAGGAGCAGCGCCGGCCGCAGCAGCGGCAGCGGCGATGTGTTACTCATCGGCTGCTATCACCCGAGCCAGCAGAATACGTTCACCGGCCGGGTCACCGGCGACATGCTGGACGCCGTGTTCCAGCGCGCCCGGGTGCAGGCTGGCCGGTAAGTCTCGCACCATCTTCGGCGATCTGCTTACAGAGCGTAGATCAATGTAGTGAAATGGTTACTTGGCGTATCGGTGCCCTCAGAGAGAGAAATTAAATTGGTGACATTAAGGACGAATTCAACCCATAATAATCCGCCGTCCGGTCGTTTATCCGAACGGTTAGGGGTATCCTCAGGAAGCGCCCCCGTAGCCCAAAGGAAGAGGCCGGCCCCCTAAAAGGGTCCCCAGTGTCGGTTCGACTCCGACCGGGGGTACATAACGTGGCAGAAGCGTCATCGGGTTGCGGACGATCCGGTTTTGACTATTCGGTGCACTGGTCCGAGTTGCCGGCCAGGTGGTGCCTGCGCGTCGTTGATCACTTTACTTTGACATTACTTTTACATTACCTTAACTGACCAGTCGGTCAATCATCAGCGCTTGCCTTGGCCGCCTATCTGTCGCTCGCCTATCTGTCGCTCGCCTATCTGTCGCTCGCTTGACGGAGCTTCGCCGGGATGCCCCGGTTGTCAATCCCCCGCATAGGTGATCTTGCCGTCTGCCGACAATGGCTCCCGTACGTCCGTTAATAATCGTCGGGGAGCCCGGGCAGGATGGTCGCCGGGCTCACGGCCCGCCGCGTCGCCGGGCCCGGAATGCCGCCGTCAGCCGCTGATGTCCGGGCCGGCCCTGGTCAGGGTGATCCGTACGATGACCCGGCGGTCGCGCTCCATCGCGGCGCGGTAGTCGGCCCAGTCCGGGTGCTCGCCCGCCACGCTCCGGTAGTAGCTGACCAGTATCTCCATCGCGCCGGGCAGCGAGATGACCTCCGCCGTGCCCTCCGCCTGTATCCAGTCCCCGTAGAAGCCGTCATTCAGCACGCACAGCGAGGCGCGGGGGTCGCGCCTCAGGTTACGCGTCTTGATGGCGCCTTCCCGGGTGCTGATCAGCACCCGGCCCTCGTCATCGACCGTGGCCGCCACCGGCGAGAGCTGCGGTCGGCCGTCTGCCCGTGACGTGGCGAGCACTGCCCGGTGATGGGCGCGCAGGAAGTCGCGAGCGGCGCCCAGGTCCATCTCAGGCGCTGTTGAGCCTGCTGCGGCGCTGCAGCTCGTACTCGTGCACGATCGCGCTCGCGTAGCCGTGCGTCAGGCCGTGCTCGTCAGCCAGCCAGTAGGCGCGTTCCTCACAGCGAAGGAACGAAGGGCCCGATTCAAGTCTTCTGAACCACTCACGAAGGTCTCGTCCTGTGACGATCGGGATGCGCGCGATCAGGCTTTTGTGCATCTCCGGAGAGTGGGTCATTGACAAGGGGCACCTCCAGGGGCGAACTCCTATTGCTGCCGACACTGCACCACAGTCGGGCGTCTGACAACCCCCCAGGGCCAGCTTTCCCATATGCCCGCTATGTTCCGGGTCTCACTCCCAGGTCCAGAGTGACCCGCGGGACGCCAGGGATCCGCGCCCGGGTGGTGAGCGGCGCCGGGCCGGTCATCGGGCCGGTCATCGGGCCGGGCACCGGGCTGCTCAGGAGAGCCGTTCCAGGATCATCGCCATGCCCTGGCCGCCGCCAACGCACATCGTCTCCAGGCCGAAGCTCTTGTCGTGGAACTGCAGGCTGCTGACGAGTGTCGAGGTGATCCGCGCCCCGGTCATGCCGAACGGGTGGCCGACGGCGATCGCGCCGCCGTTGACGTTCAGCTTGTCGAGGTCGATGCCGAGGTCGGCGGCCGACGGGATCACCTGCGCGGCGAACGCCTCGTTCATCTCGACAAGGTCGATGTCGTCGATCGTCATCCCGGCCCGTGCCAGCGCCTTCCTGGATGCCTCGACCGGCCCGAGGCCCATGATCTCCGGCGACAGCCCGGTCACGGCCGTGGCGACGATCCTGGCGAGCGGCGTGATCCCCAGTTCGGCCGCCTTGCGGTCGCTCATTACGATCACCGCGGCGGCGCCGTCGTTGAGCGGGCAGCAGTTGCCGGCGGTCACCGTCCCGTCCGGCCGGAAAACCGGCGGCAGCGCCGCCACCTTCTCCAGCGTCGTGCCGGGCCGCGGGCCGTCGTCCGCCGTCACGACCGTGCCGTCGGGCAGCGTCACCGGGGTGATCTCCCGCTGCCAGAACCCGTTGGCCAGTGCCTTCTCGGCAAGGTTCTGCGACCGGACGCCGAACTCGTCCTGCTCGGCCCGGCTGATGCCGCGCAGCTTCGCGACGTTCTCCGCCGTCTGGCCCATGGCCATGTAGAGATCGGGAAGCGCGCCGTCTTGCCGCGGATCATGCCAGACGTCGGCGCCGCCGAGCGCCTGCCCGGCGGTCCGCTCCCCGGCGGCGGCGAAAGCGGTATTCCTGGTGTCCGGCCAGCTGTCGCTGCTGCCCTTGGTGTACCTGCTCACGCACTCCACCCCCGCCGAGATGAACGCGTCGCCCTCGCCGGACCTGATCGCGTGGAAGGCCATCCGGGTGGTCTGCAGCGATGACGAGCAGTACCTGGTCACCGTTGTGCCGGGCAGGTGATCGTGGCCGAGCAGCACCGCGACGACGCGGGCCATGTTGAAGCCCTGCTCGCCGCCGGGCAGGCCGCAGCCGAGCATCAGGTCATCGAGGACGGCCGGATCAAGCTGGGGGACCTTCGCCAGCGCGGCGCTGACCATCGCGACGGTCAGGTCGTCGGGCCGGATGCTGGTGAGCGAGCCCTTGAAGGCCCGGCCGATGGGGGAGCGGGCGGTGGCGACGATGACGGCCTCGGGCATGGCGGACTCCCTCGGAGCTGGTAGTTAACCGGAGAGTAGCTTACCGGCCGGCCACCCGGACCCCGGCCCGGCGGGCGTGGCGCAGCGGCCCCCCTGGCGGCCGCCGTGGGATAGCGTCGTCAGCACCCGAAGCGAGGGGAAACGACATGCAGGTGCACGAGTCGCTGGTCGAACTGGTGGGGGACACCCCGCTGGTCAGGCTGCGTAAGGTCACGCGCGGACTGGGTAGCGGCGGGCACGGTAGCGGCGGACTGGGCGGCGGGCACGCCCCCGCGGTGCTGGCGAAGGTCGAGTACCTCAACCCCGGCGGCTCGGTCAAGGACCGGATCGCGCTGCGCATGGTGGAAGCCGCCGAGCGGTCAGGCGCGCTGCGGCCTGGCGGCACGATCGTCGAGCCGACATCTGGCAACACAGGCGTCGGGCTCGCGATCGTCGCCGCGGAGAAGGGGTACAAGTGCCTCTTCGTCTGCCCGGACAAGGTGGGCCAGGACAAGATCAGCGTGCTGCGCGCGTACGGGGCGGAGGTCGTGGTCTGCCCGGGCACCGTTTCCCCCGGCCACCCGGATTCCTACTACTCGGTGTCGGATCGGCTGGCCGCCGAGACGCCGGGCGGGTGGAAGCCCGACCAGTACGCCAACCCGGAGAACCCGGCCTCGCATTATCACTCCACCGGGCCCGAGATCTGGGCCCAGACGGACGGCCGGGTCACCCACTTCGTGGCGGGGATCGGCACCGGCGGCACGATCTCGGGCACCGGCAGGTACCTCAAGGAGGTGTCCGGCGGGCGGGTGCGGGTGATCGGCGCCGACCCAGAAGGGTCGGTGTACTCCGGCGGATCCGGCCGCCCCTACCTGGTCGAGGGCGTGGGCGAGGACATCTGGCCGGAGACCTACGACAAGACGATCTGCGATCAGGTCATCGCGGTCAGCGACGCCGAGTCGTTCCAGATGACACGCCGGCTGGCTCGCGAGGAAGCGCTGCTGACCGGCGGGTCGTGCGGCCTGGCCGTGGTGGCCGCGCTGCGGGTCGCCGCGGCGGCCGGGCCGGACGACGTGATCGTCGTCCTGCTGCCCGACGGCGGCCGGGGCTATCTCTCGAAGATCTTCAGCGACGAGTGGATGGCTGACTACGGCTTCCTGTCCTCGGAGACCGCCGAGCCGAGGATCGCCGACGTGCTGGCGGGGAAGCGGAGCGGGCTGCCCGAGTTCGTGCACGCGCACCCGGAGGAGACCGTCCGTGCCGCCATCGCCACCCTGCGCGAGTACAACGTCTCGCAGCTTCCCGTGATGAAGGAGGAGCCGCCGGTGATGGCGGCGGAGGTGATCGGCTCGATCGTCGAGCGGGATCTGCTCGACGCGCTGGTGTCCGGCCGGGCCAGGCCGCAGGACCCGCTGGGCGAGCACATGTCGGCGCCGCTGCCGATGGTCGGCTCTGGCGAGCCGGTGAGCGCGGCGGTCACGGCGATGGAGAAGGCCGGCGCAGCCGTGGTGCTCGTGGACGGCAAGCCAGCGGGCATGATCACCCGGCAGGATGTGCTGGCGTTCCTGTCCGCCGGCAGTGGCTGACGGCCTGCGACTAGTGGCGGGAGACGGAGGCCCGGATCTTCTGCATCAAGCCCTGAGCCAGGAGTCTGCGCAGTTCGCTGTGCCGGTACATCAGTCCGCGGGCGAGCAGCTTGCGCATGTCGCTTTTTGCGGGCTCGTTATAGATGATGAAGTCGTCGAACGTGTGGACGCCTCGCTCGGCCGCGACGGATGCGGCCGCATCACGGACCGCAGTGAGCTGGCCGGTGGTCATCTCGGGAGCGCGCTCGCCGGGCTGGTAGGTGGCGCCGACCGGGTAGTCGCGGCCTGGCTGATCTGTCATTTCGACGTGGCAGCCGAGGACGCGGGTGACGGCACGGTTCCCGGCGAATGTGACCATCCGGTCCACGCTGGCCAGGAACATCGGGAAGTCCTCCACGTAAAGGCGGCCGGGAAGCACGGTGTCGCCGGTGAGCAGGAAGCCGCTCCACGGGTCGTAGATGGTGATGGCCGAGCGATGGTGACCGGGGCTGCCGGTTATCTCCAGCACCCGGCCGCCGAGGTCGAACGTCACGACCTGATCCGGCCAGCCGGTGAACCCGAAGAACTGCTGCACGGCCTCGACCTCGCGGCCGACCACAGTCGTATCAGCCCGGCCAGCGAACTGGTCATCGCCGGCCACATGATCACCATGCCCGTGCGTGTGCGCCACGACAAGCTCGTAGCGTTCGCGCGGGTGCCTGCTCAGCCATTCGGCGATGAGTCGGTCAACGGTGTTACGCAGCGGGAAGAGCCCGGGGTCAGCGGTGGCACCGGTATCGAGCAGCAGTGCCCGGTCGTTGCCGAACAGCAGGTAGATGAACGGGGCCTCGTAACTCACTGACTTGCTCTGCCGCAGGATCACGGTGTGCTCGTCGTAGGAGTGGACCTGGATCTTCGGATCATGGGCGCGCCGCCGGGAGGACGCGCCATGAATCCACCTGACGTCGAGGGAGCCGGTGGCCGGGGCCGCGGTCACGAAGTCGATCAGGCTGTCAGTCATCAGATGCATCCTCGTTGTCTCCCGGGTGGGGCTCTGGTAGCAGCGTCGCCGCAGGCTACTTTGGGATTGGAAAATGTCAAAGAGTCATTTGGGGTCGTGCGCTGAACCCGGGCCGCCGGCGAACTTCCAGACGCACCCATTAAGGTTGGCGGATCACCTGTCCCGGCCGGCCGGGCGGCGGCCAGGCCCGCGATCAGCCGGGCCCCGCGGTACGACGGGGCACGCGGTATGACAGGGCCCGGGCTTTACCGGGGCCCGGACACCTAGCCATGCCCGGACACTTAACCAGGACCAGAGACTTAACCAGGACCGGACACCCGGCCAGGACCGGAAACTCACTAGGCAGGGGCGGCGACGCTATGCAGACGCAGCGCACCAGCGGCTTCGAGACCCAGGCGATCCATGCCGGGCAGCAGCCTGACCCGCTGACCGGGGCCGTGGTACCGCCGATCTATCAGGTGTCCACCTACAAGCAGGATGGCGTGGGCGGGCTGCGCGGGGCCGGCCTTGGCGCGGGCGCAGGCGGCGGCGTCGGCCACGGGCCAGCACGCTGGATCGAGGGGTATGAGTACTCCCGGACGGCGAACCCGACCAGGGGCGCGCTTGAGGAGTGCCTGGCGGTGCTGGAGGGCGGGGCCCGCTCGCTGGCGTTCGCGTCCGGGATGGCGGCCGAGGACTGCGTGATCCGGACCGTCGCCCGGCCGGGGGACAAGGTGCTGATCCCGCATGACGCGTACGGCGGCACCTACCGCCTGTTCGACAAGGTGCTGCAGCCGTGGGGCGTGAGCTACCTGCCGGTCCCGGTGTGCGACCCGGTCTCCGTCCGGGATGCGCTGCGGGACTTCCCTGCCCGGGTGGTCTGGATCGAGACGCCGACCAACCCGCTGCTGTCGATTGCCGACATCGCCGCACTGGCCGAGATCGCGCACGCGGCCGGCGCGCTGCTGGTCGTGGACAGCACCTTCGCGTCGCCCTACCTGCAGCAGCCGCTGGCGCTCGGCGCCGATGTCGTCGTCCATTCGACTACCAAGTACATCGGCGGGCACTCGGACGTGATCGGCGGCGCGCTCGTGGTGGCCGACGCCGGGCTGGGCGAGCGGCTCGCGTTCACCCAGAACGCGACGGGCTCGGCCGGCGGCCCGTTCGACGCCTGGCTGACGCTGCGCGGGGTCCGGACCCTCGGCGTCCGAATGGACCGGCATTGCCAGAACGCCGCCCGGGTTGCCGACATGCTCGCCAGCCACCCCGCGGTGAGCCAGGTGCTCTACCCAGGCATGGCGTCTCATCCCGGCCACGAGACGGCGGCCAAGCAGATGCGTGACTTCGGCGGGATCGTGTCGATGAGGGTCCGCGGCGGGGAGGAGGCGGCGGTCGCCGTGTGCGGCCGGACCCGGCTGTTCACGCTCGGCGAGTCGCTGGGCGGGGTGGAATCGCTGATCGAGCACCCTGGCCGGATGACGCACGCGTCGGTGGCCGGCTCCGCGCTGGAGGTTCCTCCCGACCTGGTCCGGCTCTCCGTCGGCATTGAGAGCTGCGACGACCTGCTGGAGGACCTCCGCGCTGCGCTCGGCTGACCCCGTCGCCGCTGGCATTGTCTCTGCTGGCCCCGGCCCGGCTGGCCCGTCTCCGGCAGCCGGGGCTGGCGGTCAGTTGTACGCGACCATCAGTACCAGGATCACCAGGTAGATCAGCGCGACCACGCCGCCCATCGTGGCAATCCGGCCGCGCTCGACGGTGGCGACCTGAGCCGCGGGCACGGCAGGACTGCCTGGCAGGTTCGGCGGGGCCGGCTCGGCATCCTGAGCCGCTTCCTCGTCGGTCGCGTGCTCCTCGGCGGAGACCGGCACCACTTCCGCCGCTGCTGGCACAGAGCCGGCCGCCGGCGCCTCGGCCGCTGCTGCCAGCTCGAGCGCCGCGATCGCGCGGTGCTGGTCGCGCATGACGAGCACGAGCAGGACGATGGCCACGACGAAGAGCGTCAGCGAGACGCTCAGCCACGGTTTGGAGAAGTCCTTGTCGAGCTGCGCGAGCACCACTCCGAATATCAGCACGCCCAGGGACACCAGGGTATAGATCCGGGTGGTCCGGTAGAGATATCCGACCACGGTCAGGTTGCGGGCCCTGATATAGCGGGGCGTCGAAATGATCGCCACCGTGACCGGGCCGATCGTGAAGATCGCGAAGCCGATGTGCAGCCAGAGCACGAGGCGATCGGTAAACGACATGCCATGATCCTAGGAGTCGGCCGACCGGAGAAGCCGGCCGGCCTGGCGTCCCGCTGATCTGCCGGGACTCGCCGGATGACCCGGGTCAGCAAAGCTGGGTCAGCAAAGCCGGGTCAGCTACAAGGCGGCGGGTTTCCTGGTGACCATGAACCACCCTCCGCCCAGGGCAAGGACGCCCACGATGAATGAGGCAATCGCGCGATGATCATGGTTGGTCGTGATGAAGACGATCCCGACGATGCACGCGACGACCCCGAAGCTCAGCACGCCCCAGGAGATCGTGCGGTTCGGGCTCCCTCGTCCGGTCGTTTGCGACACCGTTTCCTCCAAGTTGGCTCATCAAGATGGCTCATCAAGCCTGGCCAGCCAGCCCGAACGCTGGGCTCATTCGCTGATGCGGATGAACGGACGCTACTACCCGCCAGCGCGGGGCGCGGGCTATTCCGGTCATCGAGGGCGGAGCTTGAAATAGTGCTTGCCATCCCTTGGCACCGGGGCTCGCCGGGTCACGGCGCTCACCGGCCGCTTGCCCACGCCCGCCTGCTCACCGCCCGCCTGCTCACCGGCCGCCTGCTCACCGCCCGCCTGCTCACCGGCCGCCTGCTCACCGGCCGGGCGTTCCCGCGCGGCGCGCGCGCAGGAAGTCCCTGACCACGTACTCGCCGAGGCTGTCGGCCATCGCCCGGAGCACGCGGCCGCCGTTGCGCCTGGCCACCTCCTCGACGAACGCGGTGAGCCGCTCGTCCTCGGCGAGCATGAACACGTTGAGGGTCGCCCGCCGCCTGGTCATCTTGTCCACCTCGGCCAGGGTGAGCTCAATGGTCTCGGGGGACGGCGGCCAGTCGAACCAGGACTGCCCGTTCCTGCCCAGGTGCGCGGTGGGCTCGCCGTCGGTCACGATCAGCACCACGGGATTGTGCTCGGGACGCCGGTCCAGGAACCGGCCCGCCAGCACCAGGGCATGGTGCAGGTTGGTGCCCTGGACCATGTCCCAGCCCAGCCCGGCGAGGTCAGTCTCGCGCAGCTCGCGGGCGTAGTTCGAGAACCCGATGACCTGGATCGTGTCCTGCGGGTACCTGGTGCGCACCAGGGCGTGCAGCGCCAGGGCCGTCTGCTTGGCGGCGCTCCACGTGCCGCGCAGCGCCATCGAATAGGAAAGGTCCACCAGCAGGCAGACGGCCGCCGCCGTCCGCCGTTCGGTCTCGCCGACCTCGAAGTCGCGCACGGAGAGGCGAACCCGCGGCGCCCGCCGGCCCGTGCCCTCGCCCCGCGTGCCCTCGCGCCGCGTGCCCTCGCCCCGCGTGCCCTCGCGCCGGGCAACCGCCTCCCCCGCGCCGTCGCCCGGCGCGATCCGCATCCCCCCGCGCAGCAGCGCGTTGCGTACGGTCGCCGCGGTGTCGATCGCCTGCTCGTCACCGAACTGCCAGGGCCGGGTGCTCCCCGTGTACTCGCCCGCCTGCCCGGCGTCACGCTGATCGTGATCGCCGTGGCCGCCCTCGGGCAGATCGGCGAAGACCCGGCGCAGCGCGGTCTCGCCGAGCCTGCGGACGGCCTTGGGGGTCAGCTCCAGCTTGCCGTCGGACCGCTGCAGGTAACCCTGCCGCTCGAGTTCCCGCTCGATCTGGCGGAGCGCCGCCATGTCGTCGACCGCCTGGCGGCCGAGCGCGCGCCTGATCGCGTCCTCGTCAATGTCGTCAAGGCGGGCGCCGGGGTAGTCCTGCCGCAGCGCGCCCTCCAGTTCGGCGAGATCGGCGAGCTCCGCGAGCGCCGTGGTCGCCTCGCCGAGGCCGAGCGGCTGCTGGCCGCTCATCGGGTCGCCGGGCCAGCCGTCAAGATCCATGTCCGGCCGGCGGGCCCGCAGCGCGTCGGCGAGCCTGGCCATCTCGGCGGCGAGCCCGGCGTCCTCCAGGGTCTGCGCCATCAGCCCGGACAGCTCCTCCCGCTGCGCCTCGGTCAGCGAGCCGAGCAGCCGCTGGGCGGCGGACATCCGGCGGACCAGCGAGTCGACGAGCTGCTCCAGGTCGCGCGGCTGATCGGGGAACAGATCGCCGTAGCTGGCCATGAAGTCGTCGAAGTCCTGCTGCGTATGGGTGCCGCCCGCGTCCGCGTCGAGCATCGCGTTGAGCCCGGCCATCATGTCCTTCACCCGTTGCATGGCGGCCGGGTCGGGCTGCTGCAAGGTCTCCTTCATGCCGCGGAACTGGCTGTCCAGCACCTCCCGGCGCAGCAGGTCCTGCAACCGGGCGAAGGTCTCGCTGGCCGCCGCGGAGCGCCACTCGTAGTCGGCCAGCTGCCGGATCGCCTGGGCCGTGTCACGAGGCAGCGCGTCAAGCTCGGCCTCGCGCAGCCTGGCCTCGTCGGCCGGGTCGGGGAACAGCTCGGCCCGCTCCTGGCCGACCGCCGTGTCGAGTAGCGCGCGCGCCTGCTCAAGGATGCCGTCGAGCCTGCCCCGGTCGCGGATCTCCCGTCGCCGCTCCCGGATCCGCCGCAGCAGGTCGTCAAGGCCCTGATGGTCGGGCAGCCCGCGCCGCAGCAGGTCGCGCAACGCGCTGGACGGATCCGATCCGTCCAGGACCGACTCGCCCAGCGCGTCTACCGCGCCGCGGACGTCATAGGGCGGCTCCAGCGGGTCGGGCCCGTCGTGATACTGGCCGTACCGGTATCCGCTCACGGCTGCTCCCTAGGTGCGGTAGACGGAGCCGCCGCCGTCGACGGTGTCCTTGGACAGCCGCCGCATCAGGTACAGGCCCTCCAGGGTGAATTCGAGTGCGGCGGCCGCCTCCCCGAGTGACTCGCCGCCGTCCATGCCGAGCCGGTCCATGATCTTCGCGAGCCCGGGGACCTCGCCGATCCTGCGCAGCAGGTCGCCCGCGGCCGTCAGGTCGCCAGACTCCACGCTGCCGCCCTCTTCGAACCTGGCCAGCACCCCGGTGAGATCGGCGCTGCCTAGCGTCGCGCGGAACGTCTCGGCGATGGCCCGCCGCAGCAGGTGCTCGAGCACCTCATGCTCGCGGCCCTCCTCGCTGACCTCGAACTCGACCTTGCCGCGGAGCGTGCTCACGACCGCCGGAAGGTCGCAGATCCTGGCCACCGGCTGCTGCTCGCCGCTGATGGCCGCGCGCCGGACGGCCGACGCGGCCACCGCCTCGGCGGCCGCGATGGCGAACCGCGCGGAGACTCCGGACCGCGCGTCGACGGCCGGCGAGGCCCGGACCAGCCGGGTGAACCGGGCGATGACCTGCACCAGGTGCGCAGGCAGCACCGCGCCGGGCTCCTCGCCGCCCCAGGCCAGGTTGGATTCCTGCCGGATCAGCGCGAGCTCGGCCGCCAGCGATGTCGGGTAGTGCGTGCGGATCTCCGCGCCGAACCGGTCCTTCAGCGGCGTGATGATCCGGCCCCTGTTGGTGTAGTCCTCCGGGTTGGCGCTGGCCACGAGCACCAGGTCGAGCGGCAGTCGCAGCGCGTAGCCGCGGACCCCGATGTCGCGTTCCTCCAGCACGTTGAGCAGCGCCACCTGAATCCGCTCGGCGAGATCCGGCAGCTCGTTGAGGCAGAACACGCCCCTGTTCGTCCGCGGCACGAGCCCGAAGTGGATCGTCTCCGGGTCACCAAGCGTGCGGCCCTCGGCCACCTTGACCGGGTCGATGTCGCCGATCAGGTCACCGACGCTGGTGTCCGGGGTGGCCAGCTTCTCGCCGTAGCGGTCGTCGCGGTGGCGCCAGGTCACCGGCAGGTCGTCGCCGAGCTCGGCCGCCAGGCGGCGGCAGCGGGCGCAGACCGGGGCATACGGATGATCATTGATCTCACATCCCGTGACGGTCGGCGTCCATTCGTCGAGCAGCCCGGTCAGGGTCCTGATCAGGCGCGTCTTGCCCTGACCGCGCTCGCCGAGGAGGATCACGTCATGGCCGGCGATCAGGGATCGCTCCAGCTGGGGCAGCACGGTCTGGCCGAACCCGATGATGCCGGGAAAGGCGTCCTCGCCTGAGCGCAGCCGGGCGAGCAGGTTCTGCCGCATCTCCTGCTTGACGGTGACGAACTCGTGGCCGCTGCCGCGGAGCGCGGACAGGCTCGCTGCCGATGGGGGGGCTGACCGGGCGGCCGGGGCCGCCGGCTGCGCCGGGGACTGGGGTTCGCTCTTTCGTTCCACCATTCGACACTATGTGCAGGACGGCGTGACGCGCACCTTGGGAGGCTGGCCGTGGAAACTGACCGACCGGCACTCGCCATCGACATCGGCGGCACGAAGCTGGCCGCCGGCGTGGTTGAGCCGGGGGGCAGGCTGGTCACCTGGGAGCAGACGCCGACCCGGCAGGATCTGGACGGCGAGCAGCTGTGGCGAAACGTGGACACCCTGATCAGCCGGGTGCTGGACGCCGCAAAGCTCGGGCCGCGAGCCTTGGCCGGGGTCGGCTGCGGCTGCGGCGGCCCGATGGAGTGGCCGTCCGGCCTCGTCTCCCCGCTGAACATCCCCGCCTGGCGGGCGTTCCCGCTCCGCGGCAGGCTCGAGGAGCGCTTCGGCGGCCTTCCCGTGCGGGTGCACAACGACGCGATCTGCATGGCCGCCGGCGAGCACTGGCGCGGCGCCGGGCGCGGCACGAGCAACATGCTCGGCATGGTGGTGTCCACCGGCGTGGGCGGCGGGCTGATCCTGGAGGGCCGCCTGATCGAGGGCACGTCCGGCAACGCCGGGCACATCGGTCACGTGGTGATCTACCCGGACGACGGCCCGCCGTGCGCCTGCGGCGGGGTCGGCTGCCTGGAGGCGATCGCGCGCGGGCCGGCCCTGGTGGCGTGGGCGCAGGCCGAGGGCTGGCGGCAGGGGCAGGCCGGCGCCACGGCCAGGGACCTGGCCGGCGACGGCGCGGCGGGCCACCCCGTCGGCGTGGCCGCGATGCACCGAGCCGGAAAGGCACTCGGCATCGCGATCGCCTCCGCGATGTACCTGTGCGACCTTGAGGTGGTCTCCGTCGGCGGCGGGCTGTCCCAGGCCGGCGCGCTGCTGTTCGACCCGCTGGAGGAGGCGCTGCGCGCGCATACCCGGATGGCGTTCACCAGGGAGGTCCGGGTGGTGCCCGCCGAGCTCGGCCAGGGCGCCGGCCTGGCCGGGGCCGCCGCGCTGATCTTCGCCGCCGACCGCTACTGGTCCGGCGGCTGAGCCGCCAGCTGAGCCGCCAGCTGGCGGGGGGCGAGCCGCGGGCTGGCCCGGCGCAGGCAGCGGCTGGCTGAGCCGCGGCCCGGTGCGACAGACTGCTGCCATGACGATGGCGTCCATGCCGGTGAGCTTCGATGACGTGGTCGCGGCCGCCGACGCGCTGCGCGGCGTCATCTCGCCGACGCCGATGCTCGCCTCCCGCGCGTTGTCCGAGCTGGTCGGCGGGCCCGTTTACCTCAAGTGCGAGAACCTGCAGCGCACGGGGTCGTTCAAGGCGCGCGGGGCCTACCTGCGCATCTCCCGCCTCACCGAGGCCGAGCGCGGCCGCGGGGTGGTGGCCGCGAGCGCGGGCAACCATGCCCAGGGAGTGGCCTTCGCCGCTGCCCTGCTGGGCGCCAAGGCGACTGTCGTCATGCCGGAGGGGGCGCCGCTCCCGAAGATCGCGGCGACCAGGTCGTACGGGGCGGAGATCATCCTGCATGGCGCGCGGGTGGAGGACGCGCTCGCCTGCGCGATCGAGCTCGCCAGCGAGCAGGGGTCCGTCTTCATCCACCCGTTCGAGCACCCGGACATCATCGCCGGCCAGGGCACGGCCGGCCTGGAGATCGTCGAGCAGTGCCCCGGGGTCCGCACGATAGTGGTCCCGGTCGGCGGCGGCGGGCTGGCGGCCGGGATAGCCATCGCAGCGAAGGGAGCCGACCCCGCGATCAGCGTCGTCGGGGTGCAGGCCGAGGCGGTGGCGCCGTTTCCCGCCTCGCTGGCGGCCGGCTACCCGGTGCGGGTGGAGTCCGCGCCGACGATGGCCGACGGCATCGCCGTCGCCCGGCCGGGGGAACTGGCGTTCGGCATCCTGGCCGAGCTCGCCGACCGGATCGTCACGGTCTCGGAGGAAACGCTGTCCCGCGCGCTGCTGCTCTGCCTGGAGCGAGCCAAGCAGGTGGTGGAGCCAGCCGGCGCGGCCGGCGTCGCCGCGCTGATGCTGGACCCGCGCGCGGCCGAGCCGCCAGTGGTGGCCGTGCTGTCCGGCGGCAACATCGACCCGCTGCTGCTGGCCAAGGTGCTGCGGCACGGCCTGGCAGCGGCCGGGCGCTACCTCACGTTCCGCTGCCGGCTGCCGGATCGCCCCGGCGCGCTCGCCACCCTGCTGGCCGAGATCGCCGACCTCGGCGCCAACGTCCTGGACGTGGTGCACGCCCGGCTCACGCCGCACCTGCGAGTGGACGAGGTGGAGGTGCTGCTGCAGGTGGAGACCCGGGGGCCCGGGCACTGCGACGAGGTGATCGGCCAGCTGCGCAAGTCCGGCTACACGCTGATCTTCAGCTAGCCCGCTGCCGCAATGGCTGACTCCCCCTGTGCTGAACGGATCGCTCGCGGCCGGTCCCGCCGCCCAGGTCCAGTCCCCGGTCAGAGGTTCCCGCGGCGCTCCTGCTCGCGCTCGATCGCCTCGAACAGTGCCTTGAAGTTGCCCTTGCCGAACCCCTGCGACCCGTGCCGCTCGATCAGCTCGAAGAACACGGTCGGCCGGTCCTGCACCGGCCTCGTGAAGATCTGCAGCAGGTACCCGTCCTCGTCCCGGTCCGCGAGAATCCCCAGTTCCCGCAACTCGCCGGCCGGGACGCGGGTCTCCCCGGCCCAGCCGCCGAGCGCGTCGTAGTAGCTGCCGGGCGTGTCCAGGAACCCCACCCCGGCCGCCCGCATGGCGCGCACGCTGGCCACGATGTCGTCGGTGGCCAGCGCAATGTGCTGGACCCCGGGCCCGCCGTAGAACTCCAGGTACTCGTCGATCTGCGACTTGCGCTGGCCGGCTGCCGGCTCGTTGATCGGGAACTTGACCTTGCGGTCGCCGTCCGCGACCACCTTGCTCATCAGCGCGGAGTACTCGGTGGCGATGTCGTCGCCGACGAACTCCTTCATGTTGGTGAACCCCATGACCCGGCGGTAGAAGCCGACCCACTGGTCCATCCTGCCGAGCTCGACGTTGCCGACGCAGTGATCGATCTCGGTGAAGAAGGGCCGGTCCGGCGGGGTGACGAGCGGATCAGCCGCCACGTAGCCCGGCAGGTAGGGGCCCGCGTAGCCGGCCCGCTCGACCAGGGTGTGCCGGGTGTCGCCGTACGTCGCGATCGAGGCGAGCACGACTTTGCCGGCGGTGTCCTCGAACATCTCAGGCTTGTCCAGGCCGGTGGCGCCGCGGGCGACCGCGTAGTCGTAGGCGGCCTCCGCCGAGGGAACGCCGATCGCCAGGTCGATAACCCCGTCGCCGTGCGCCGCCACGTGCCTGGCCAGGTCGGTTCCCGTCCGGACCGGGCCGCGGAACACGAACCGTGCCTGGCCCGACTCCAGCACGTAGGCTGCCTCGTCCCGGCAGCCGGTCTCCGGGCCGCGGTAGGCGACGCACCGCATGCCGAAGGCCGATGAGTAGAAGTGCGCCGCCTGCCGCGCGTTTCCGACCGCGAAGACCACCGCGTCCATGCCGGTGACCGGGAACTCGTCGGTGCGATTCAGCCTGGTCAGGTCCGTCGCTGCGCTGTCTGTCACCGTCACCGTGCACGCTCCCGCCGAAGTGGTGGCCTTACCGAAAGGATCGACCTGGAGCGCAAGATGTGCAACAGTTACGTTAAATACTAAACATTTTGCATAGACATAGACCGCAGGGGATCGTTAAATTGCACATGTATTCCAGCATTGCATCACGTACTGCCCGAACGCGAGCTGCCCGGGGCGGTCATCGCGTGCCCGTCCGGGGCGGCTGGCGATGATCGACGAGCTGGACGCGCGGCTGGCCGGGCTGCTCGCCGCCGAGCCGAGGGTCGGCGTCCTTGAGGCGTCCCGGCGGCTGGGCGTCGCCCGCGGCACCGTCCAGGCGAGGCTCGACCGGATGCAGGCGCGCGGCGTGATCACCGGTTACGGCCCGGACATCGACCCGGCCGCGCTCGGCTACGGGGTGACCGCGTTCGTCACCGTGGAGATTCGCCAGGCGGGCGGGCACGACCAGGTGGCCGGCGGCCTCGCGTCGATCGCCGAGGTACTCGAGGCGCACACGATCACCGGCGCCGGTGACATGCTCTGCCGCGTCGTCGCCCGGACTAACGCCGACCTGCAGCGGGTCATCGACGCGATCGTCGACGTCACCGGGGTGGTGCGGGCGTCCACCGTGATCGCCCTGGACACTCCGGTGCCCTACCGGGTGCTCCCGCTGGTCCGCGCCGCCGCCACGGCGGCTGGCTAGGGCTGGCCGGCGAGGCGGCCGCCCTCGGCGATGCCGGTGGCGATGCCGAGGACCGCGGCGCAGAGTTCGTCGCGGTCCGGGACCTGGCCGGCGAAGAACATCCAGCCGACGCTCACGCCGCCGAGCGCCATGGCCGCGCGCAGCCGGTCGTCAAGCGCAGCGTCCGGCCCGGTGAGCAGCTCGATCAGCGAGGTCATCCGCTCGCGGAACAGGCCGCCGCGGTTCTTGGCGGCGGCCAGGCCGGTCACCGCGGCCTGGTTCTGGTGCAGCATCCGGAACACCTCGTCGCCCTCGGCGACGATGCCGACGTAGCGGCGCAGGATCTCGCCGCGCGTTGCCGCCGTGGCCGGCTGG
>Ga0302326_10009625_pt1 | contig 21040 bp, 20 predicted proteins | sample Palsa_T0_3_FD_202264 | JGI IMG/M metagenome (GOLD analysis project Ga0302326, IMG submission 202264) | Peat permafrost microbial communities from Stordalen Mire near Abisko, Sweden - Palsa_T0_3 | ecosystem: Environmental > Terrestrial > Soil > Palsa > Peat permafrost | place: Sweden: Abisko... | reverse complement strand
CGAAAATCCTGCAGCATTCCCATTCCGGCTTCATCCCCGCGCTCAAAATCGTCGAAGGCGGCCGCACGCATACGGTCTGGGACAGTCTCGCCATCTGCGAGACGATTGCCGATCTCCACCCGGCCGCGAAACTGTGGCCCGACGATCCTTATCTGCGCGCGGAAGCGCGGGCCTATGCGGCCGAGATGCATTCCGGCTTTGCGGCCGTGCGATCGAACCTGTCGATGGATTTCGCCCGCCGGCATCCCACGCCCACGCTTGACGACGAAACAAAAGTGCAAGTGGCGCGCATCGTCGATGCGTGGATGCATGCCTTGACGAATCACAGCGATGCGAACGGTTTCCTGTTCGGCCGCTTCTCGATCGCCGATTGCATGTATGGCCCCGTCGTGTCGCGCTTCCGCACCTACGGCATCGCGACGCCGCCGGAAGTGAGCACCTATATGGCGCGCATGCTCGCGCTGCCCGCGATGCAGGATTGGGAGAAAGCTTCGCAAGCCGAAGTGGACGCAGGGCTGGCGTGACCGAACGAGCGTCGAACGCTCTCCGCCTTTTCTCCCCCCGTTCACGGGGGAAGTGTCCGGCGAAGTCGGACGAAGGGGGCACGTCACGCGCGCCACCGCAGCCCGCCAAAACGCGCAAAATTTTTCGCTCGTGGAATCTTGCGTGGAATCAATAACTTGAGCTCGACGAGCAGGGCCTTTTTGCCCTGCCAAAAACGCTGCTTGCGTCCGTTTGCAAGCCGTCTCACCCCCAAAAAATCGAAAAATTTTTCGCTTGAAAAATCTCGTGAAGAATCAATCGCTTGAGTCCGCATAACAGGGCTATTGAGCCCTGTTATTTCTCCTGTTTTCGGTCCTCAAACGCGCTGTTTTTTCGGCACTTTTTGCGACCCAAGACGATACCGACGCGGATATTCGCCCGACGACTCGCGACTCTTGGGCAAGGACAAATTTCCTTTGTGCGAATCGCCGCTTCGCACGACCAGTGTGCGCGCAAAGCATGTGTGCACGCCCAAGCGGCGACTGTAGTCGGCCGCCATCCAGCGTATCTCGAAGCCTTCCATGCGCGCGCTCCATCGCGAGGCAAACACCCAACATGGCGCCGCACTTCGCGCCGCGCAATCGAACGAATGTTCGATTCGAAAATAAAGTTGAACAAACATCGAATCTTCGAGGAATTTCACGCGCGAATTTATTGGCGAGTCAGGAGGTTAGTCCGCGCAATTCTCACTCTGACCCCGAACTTGCTTTCGATCGAAGCTTGTGCCGGCAGATTAATCGCGGGGGCGCTGCTTGCTTTCGTCATAGACGTTGCGGATGGCATCGACGACGGCATCCGGCCGATCGAACTCGATATACTCCGAGCTCTGCTGCACGAACAGCTGCCTGGCATTCGACGACAGCTGCAGCCAGTGCGCCTGTGCCTGCCCTACGGCCTCTTCGTATTTGACTTGTTCCGGTGTTTCCCCGGCACCCGTCAGGTGATGGACGCCGTGATTGCCTGTGGTCAGGACGCGGATCGGACGCGAACCAAACGAGCGCACATGCTGTTGAAGGTAGGTTTCGTCCCACGGCACCTGTTCCATCTCGGAAATATAGGCGTCGTACAGTGCGATCTTCGTCTTCGAGAGTTCCAACAGCTTTGCGTTCAGTTCGGGCGACCACTCCGCCTCGGGTAGTCCGCGAAAGAATTGCTGGTTGCAGGTACGATCCGGCTGGCCGGAACGCGACGGCAACAACGGCAGCTTTTTGCCTTCTGCGACAGCATCTCGGCAATTGCGCAGCCTGGGGACGTGCGAAAGATTGCCCTGATCGTCCCTGGCTTGCATGTCCTTCGGCTCGACGTCGCTGGCATCGGCTTCGATCAGCACGAGTCCGGCGACCTCCGCCATATAGCGATCCGCAAAGGCGCGCACGTTGTCGCCGCCGAATGCATTTCCCACCAGAATGAACGGTCCGGTGATGTGAGCGTTGTGAAGCGCTGCGTGGAGTTCGTCGGCAATTCTGACGGTTGTCCGCGGCATCGGACCCGCATCGCTGAAGCCTGCGCCAGCGCGATCATAGCTGCAGACGCGTGTCCATTTCGCGATTCGAGGCTGCACGACGGCCCATGCAGGAGCCCAGTCTTCCCATCCGGAGTCGAACACGACTGCGGGCGAGCCGCTTCCCATGCAGTAGATGTTCAATCGCGCGCCGTCGCCCGCGGGAACAAGTTGACCCGGCCGCATATAGAGCGTGTCCCCCGGCGCAGCATCCACGTCCGTCGCCACGGTCGCGAAAACGGCGAGCGCCGCAAGCAGCATAATTCCGATCCGTTTCACGATGGCACCCTCATTTTTCCCGCTCTCGTCTGCCGCGGCTGCGATGGTACGCAACAATGGACAAAGTGACTCACCAATCTCGGAGTCATCACTGAATATCCGTCGTGAGATACGCGAAAATCGTACGCGGTCCGGGCCATTGGAAGAAGCCGGGCGTGTAGACGTTCGTCCACACGCTGGCACCCAAAGCATTCTGGATCTGAAGTCGAAGGGTGCTGTTCTCGCCCAAGGCCGTGAACTTGTAGCGACCTCCGATATTCACCTGCGTAGCGGCCGGCGAGTAAATACCGTTGTCGACGCTTTCCGGCGCGCTGCCAAAATGCGTTGCCGACACGTCCAGCGACGCCGCCGGCCACCACGGAAAATCGTAATTGGCGTTGGCCACATACATCAGACGCGGTTGACCGACGGCGATGGGACCCACCCCTTCGGCGGCCAGGTCCGGCCCCGTGATGCCCACTTGGCCGGCGAGAACGCCGACATTGATGTGCAAGTGCTCGACCGGTTCGCCCGCAATCGAGAATTCTGCTCCCTTGGCCTGTTGCACGCCCAGTTCGCGATCTATGTTGTTCCTGTCCAGGTCGAAATAAGGCTTCTGAAGCTCGAACACGCCGGCAATGATCTTCAGCTTCGGTGTCACGACGAAACGCGCTCCGGAATCGACCTGCCAGGTCAGAGACGCGGGCAAGACGGCTCCGCTGTTTTCCGCGGAATTGGGCGCAACACCGGAATTCTCGAGCCCCTGGGTATAGCCTGCGTAAACCGTCAATCGGGGCGTGATCGCGTAGGCTGCATTGGCGTAGGCGCGCAGTGGCTGTGCCGCGACCCTGGATTCCGGCGTCCCGGGAGAGACGACCGCCTCACCGTAGTTTTCCTTCTGGATGCCCATCTCGAACTCGGCGAGATTGCGCCAATCTACGTGATACGCGGCACCAACGCTCCACAGTTGGGCCCGGTCGATTGCGCGCGGCGAATACGCAAAATCCGGCTCCGGCACCTGGATCGGAATGCCGATGACGGCGGGACCCACATCGGCGACATCCTCGCCGCCATAGCGCGTTGTGGTATCGCGGCCTCGCGTCATGAAGATCAGCTGATGGCGCCAACTACCCGTCGTGAAGCGGCCTGTCAGGCGCACTTCTCCGGAGGTGGAAGACGCGGTTTGATCCGGGTAGCCGATAACCAGATGCTCGGATTGGCCGTCGGGTTGGATGTCGGCGTACAGGTCGGCAAAACTCACGGGATTGTCATTCGTCGATCGAAAAATCCCGGCTTTCAGCGACCACGCATCACTCAGTTGGGCGGAGACGAGTCCCCCCAGATTCATCGTCACGTTTCGGTTCAGGGCCCAATCCTGGCCCTGGTAAGTTTTGGGAATTGGGGGCGGAAGGAAATCGCCGGCGGTAAAATACAACGGAAATGCTTTCGCATCGCCGGTCTGTTGCCAATCGAACAGCGCGCGTACCGTAATCTTGTTGTTCGGCGTCCACTGCGGTGTGGCGCCTATGCTCGTGGACCGCGAGGTATATCCGGGATAGGACCCATAAGGTGTCCCCGTGCTGACTTCCGTGCTCACCCCGATCGGCAACACGAGCGACTTGCCGAGCAAGGGCACGCTGCCATCGATGCTGACGCCCCATGCCTCATAGGGGCCGACATTGGCGATGATGGTTGCGCTGGGCGTGTCGCCTCCGGGCTGACGCAGATTGTAGTCCACGATGCCGGTGGGCGCAGGAAACGCATAGCCGATCTCGGTAACGCCCACTTTAATGGTCGAGCCCTCGATGACGCGATTGGACGGTCCCCCTTGCAGGTCGAAATACATCCCGTCGATCCGCACATTGCCGGCCGTTTGGGGGCTGAAGCCGCGCACCAGTCCCGGATTGTAAAGGCCGACCGACTCCAGCCCGAGCGTGAGTCCGTAGGCGTCGTCTGCCGATGTGACGGGATTGTCGTCCGCGTGCTGGGCCCACACGGCGCTCGCGTGGAACGTCGCGAAAATGGCCGCGGCGACCATGGGAATTTCCCTGCTCAGAGCAGACGCCATGCGCACTCCAAACCCAAGCCGCTCGAGATCTCGAGCATGAGTATAGATGCGCCCGCCTAACGGACTCATACCGCTTACTGCACGGGGCCGGCGGTTCGCAGCATCGATCCTACCGCCATCCTGCTGACAACATACTGTCAGCACCGTTTGGTCGAAGTGGCGGCGCATTCCACGGGAGAATCCGGCATGAACCTCGGACGCCACTATGGTGTAGCATGACGATCATGACTCAGACCGGTGCACGTTCGACCCGATTGCTCTGGATCGCCGCGATCTGGTGCGCGGCCGCGTTGGTCGACGCGAGCCTGACCGTGCTCGTCCTGCAAAAGGAACATCCGCATCGCGTCTGGATGCCGCTCCTGGCGACCGAGTTTATCTCCTGGTTGCCATGGGCTCTGGCCACGCCCTTCCTCGTCGGCCTGGCGCGGCGATACCAGATCACCCGAACGACCACATTACAGGCGTTCGCCGCGCACCTCGCTTCATTTGCCGCCATAAGCATCGTCGCCGGGACCTGGTCGGCAATGCTCCAGGTGCTTGTCAATCCGTGGAGCGAGCACCCGCATCCGACATTCGTGGACACGTGGGTCACCTCGTTCCTCGAAGAGCTTGTGACCTATCTGATTGCTTACGCGCTGATACTCGCCGTGACCTTCGTCGTGGACTCGCGGGATAACGTCGCCCGCCGGATCGAGGAGGAGGCACGCCTCAATGAGGAACTTTCCAGAGCACAGTTGGGCGCGTTGCGCCGGCAGATAGAGCCGCATTTTATCTTCAATGCGCTCAATTCCATCGCCGGCCTGGTGCGCGACGAGAGGAACGAGTCCGCGGTCAGGATGATCGTCGGGCTCAGCGAGTTTCTGCGTCGCGCCACGGAAGATTCGCACCGATCGCAGGTCACGCTCGCAGAGGAAGTCGAATATCTGGAGCGTTATCTCGATATCCAGAAAATCCGGTTTGGCGAACGCCTCCGGGCGAGCGTGCAGATCCCGGCGACACTGCTGCGCGCCCAGGTTCCCAATTTGTTGCTGCAGCCCCTTGTCGAAAATGCCATCAAGCACGGCATTGCCAAGCGAGTCGCCGGAGGAACCGTCCGCGTTGATGGCGCGTGCCAAAATGGCGAACTCCGATTGAGCGTCTGCAATGATGGACCGGCTCTTGCCGCAGACTGGCAGGCGACAAACACGGGCGTGGGCATCGACAATCTTCGCACGCGCCTGCGAATCCTGCATGGCGACAAATCGAAATTGGAGTTGAGGAGCGCAGGCGTGGAAGGAGTCGAAGCGATCGTGACCTTGCCGTTTGTGGAGCTGTGAATGGCGCCCTCCGATAAGCGATCCGCGGCATTAAATGTTCTGGTCGTCGACGATGAGTTATTGGCACGGCGAAATCTGACGATCCTTCTGGGCCGCGACCCCGACATCGGTTCCGTCACCGAATGCGACTCGGGGCTAGAGGCCATTGAGGAAATCAGAAGATCGAAGCCTGATCTCGTATTTCTCGACGTGCAGATGCCCGAATGCGGCGGCTTCGACGTGCTCGAGTTCTTGGGCAGCGATTTGCCGCGGACCATCATCTTTGTGACGGCCTATGACGAGTATGCGCTCCGTGCCTTCGAAGTGGGCGCACTCGACTATCTGTTGAAACCGTTCGATGACTCGCGATTCGGTCGCGCCTTGAATCGGGCCAAGGACAGGCTCGCGCTCGCCACATCGCAGCAACCGCAACCACCGGAGCGACTCGTCGTCAAAAATCAGGGCCAGGTGCTGTTCCTGAATATCCCGGACATCGATTGGATCGAGGCTGCGGGCTATTACGCCTGCTTGCATATCGGCAATGACACGCACGTCATGCGCCGGAGCCTATTGGAACTCGAGCAGGATCTGGGCAACGGAAAGTTTATCCGTATTCACCGCTCGGTCATCGTGAACCTCGATCGGGTTCATGGGCTGGAGTTGCGTGACGCAGGCGACTACGAAGTCGTATTGAAATCCAAAGCTCGATTGCGGTTGAGCCGGCGCTTTCGGAAGCGACTTCAGGATCGAATGGGAGTGATACGGGAGGAAAATACGGGGACATGAGCCGTTCCTGCATCCAACGGGTTTCGGTGACACGGGCGATCATGCTCCACGATTCCGCAGCGACGCGCGTTCAGGTATCATAGCGCGCGTCGCCGTAATCGTGTCCCTCGGATTGGGAGATCCACCATGACAACCGCTTCATCGCCGGTTTTTGCATTCGGCACGGGAAACGACACTCCGGCGATCGCACTGTGGCGGCTTTATCTTCTGAGGACCGGATATCTCCTGATCGCCATCGGCATGGGGCTGCAGCAGGTGCCGGCCTTCCTGCATCATCAGCCCTGGGAACTGATGCAGGGCGTGGTCCATGCCATGCTGCTCGCGCTCGTGCTGCTTTCCATCTTGGGGCTGCGCTATCCGCTGAAAATGCTGCCGCTGCTGTTCTGGGAGATCACATGGAAGACCGCATGGCTTCTCGCGGTGGCGTGGCCTGCGTGGCAGAATCACACGATGGATGCAGATACGTGGGATACGACCTTCGCCTGCCTGATGAGCGCGATCTTCCTGTTTGTCATTCCGTGGGATTATGTCTGGCGGGTGGCCGCGCACGGCGACCGCTGGCGGTAAGCCCGCGCCGCCGATCTCCAATCGGACAACGAAAACGGTGCTCCGGTCAGGCTATTCGACCGTCTTTTGCGGCGGCGTGCACGAATTTGTTTGTCCCTCGTTCGCGCAGGAACAAAACGTTCGTTCCTGACCAAGCTCCGGGGCCGGGGCCTTATTAGGTTGCCGTCCGGATGGGCAGCACCGACACTGGCGCAGCTTCGGAAGACGACACTCCAGGCTCGCGGTCATTCTGAAAGGAAAATTCCATGCGTAAGACAACGCTTTCGCTTCTGTTCGCCTGCGCAACGCTTCTCGCATCGGGCGCCGCTTTCGGCTTCAATCCGCAACCCGATCCTCCGGGAAAGCAGAAAGCAATTGCCGGCACGCCCACCCACACGGAGTTCAATCCGCAGCCGGATCCTCCGGGCAAGCAAAGGGCGACCGGATGTCCGCAAGGCACGCAGCGCGATGCCGCCAGCGGTCTGCCGTCGGGAAAAAAGACGTCCGGAGAAAGGAAGTCCGGTGGCCAAATCAGCGCTGCCGGCGCGGGTAGCAGCGGCGGCGAAGCCTGCGGCTTCGAGCAACCCAAGTAATGCGCGCTTCGTGAGCTCGCCTATCGAACTTGCGCCTCGCGATAAAACCGTGCCGCACCCGGATGAAGCGGCGCCGGCAAAGTCGCGACGGCCGTCTGGAGCCGGATCCATTTCGCGCTGGGATGGGAATCGTCGAGCAATTCCCGATTCACCGGATTGAACAGCGCTTTCGTCACGCCATAGACGAGATCGGCGGATTCGGAGTCGTTGACGATCCAGATCGCGCGTTCGGCGACCGTCTGAACTGCTGCCGAACCGGGATAGGCATCGGGGGCGATGACGGCCGCCGAGAAGTTCGGCATTTGCGCGAGCAGGCGCTTGCGCCCCGCGCCGTCGATCTGGATGAGCACGGCCTGCCCCCGCGCGACGAGACTTTCGACCAGCACCACCGGCGCGCCGCCGACAAAGACGAAGGCATCGAGCTTGCCTTGCTGCAGCTTCTGCGCGGCGACATCCGGCGAATCGTTGCTCTCTTTGATGCGCCGTTCGGGAATGCGATAAGCGGCAAGCAGCGCGCGCGCCGTTTCGATCGTGCCCGAATCTTCCGCTCCGATAGAGACGCGCTTGCCCCTGAGATCCTGGATCGACGCGATATGCGCGGCCCGCGCGGCCACGACATGCACCTCTTCGGGAAACAGATCGGCGATGATGCGGATATGCGTTTGTGCGCCGAACTTTTTGAACGCGCCTTTGCCGGCCACGGCATCCGCCACCACATCCGATTGCACGAGCGCCGCATCGACGCGGTGCCCATTCACGTCGAGCACGTTTGCAAACGCGCCGTCGCTCGTGCGCGCCGATGCGATCAGGCCGCTGGGCCCGCATACGCCAGCCGTGTCGCAGCGCGCCACGCCGGGAGGATGGCTGACGATATCGGCCAGCGCCTGGCCCACCGGAAAATAAGTTCCCCCGCTCGGCCCGGTTGCGACCACGAAGGATGTGCGCGGCTGGTCCGTCTCGGCCGTGACGAGGCCGGCGCTCGCCACGATCGCGAGAGTGGCCGCGCACCCGGCCGCGACCAGGCCCAATCCTGCGAGACGCCGTTTCATGCCCCAGGATAGGACAGATTCATTGCGTCAACATTTCGACGCGCGCACGACGCGCAAATTCGCACGCAGTTTCCGAACATACTTAAGGGTTTGTTGACCCGGGGCGGTCATGCTCACCCCCGGATAAATTCGTCCCGAGGACAGCCATGGACCGCATGCTTGCCCGTTCCGCCATGATCGCTTTGTGTGCCCTTTGGGCCGGTGCTGCGAATGCGGCAGGCACCAATGCCCAAGCCACGAATGAAAGCGCCGCTCCCAGCGCCGATGTTCTGACCGGACCGGCCGCGACCGAGATTCAGCCTTCCGATCAGCCGGGCGCAAACGACCCCGACATCGCCGCGGTGATCAGGAACCTCCCCGCCAATCTCGACGGCGAAATCCGCCGCGCGCAGGTGCTGCGCGGCAAGGGCGACTACAAGGATGCTGCGAAGTCGCTGAGCCAGCTCATGATCGTGGCGCCGGACGATCCGCGGGTCGTGGGCGAATTCGGCAAGGTTATGGTCCAGGAAGGCCGCTCGCAGGATGCACTTGCATTCCTCAAGCGCGCCATCGAGCTGCAGCCCAACGACTGGACGCTCTATTCGGCGCTTGGCGTGGCTTACGACCAGGCAGACGACCACGCGCATGCCCGCGCGGCCTATCAACATGCTTTGACGCTCAAGCCCGGCGATCCGACCGTGCTCAACAATTATGCCGTATCGCGCATGCTGGCGGGGGATCTCGACGGCGCGCAGCGCCTGATCGCGCAGGCGCAGTCCGGCAGCGGCGACTTCCCCAAGATCGGCAACAATGTTGCGATGCTCGCCAGCATGCGATCCCCCACCGGGGCTTCTGCGTCCATGTCGGACGTCGCGAACGGCGCGGGCACACCGCGCCCGATCGTTCATGTGGCGACATTGCCGTATGCGGTGGTGGGTCCGGCCGTCAATGCGCCGCGCCCTGCCGGCACGCAAGTGGTGATGCAAAAGGTTCCGGTCGATCCTCTGGCCGGTCCCGTGGCGACGCGCACGGCGACGCCGCACAAATTCGCTGCCGCGCATCCCAGAAAGCCGAAGCCCGTCCTCGCCTCGAAAGATGCGGTGCCGGCTCCGTCCCTGCGCACGGCCGCCCAGGTGAACTGAACGCACCTCCCCCACTTCACCATGGCCGGGCTTGACCCGGCCTTGGTGAAATAACCCAGCTCCGCTTTGGCATGCGTCTGGAATGGTTTCCGTCGGGGCCTTCATATCCGACCCGGACTGAAGCGATTCCCGCCGCAACTGTTCCGAATCGAAACAGGTCATTTGCTTTCGCGACGGACTTTGCGGCCGAACGAGACATTATCCGGGCACAGCGCCACTCGGCGCCGGAAGGGTAACCGCGTGAAAGCGATATCGAAACTGTTGTCGTCGCCCTGGATGGATCGGGTCGTCGCATTCATTGCGATCATTCCCTTCGCCTATTCGCTGCGTCACGAGATGCACACCTTCGGCCTCAATGTGGCGTGGATCGCAGCCAACGGAAACTTCCTCCTGCTGGTCGTCACCATGCTGTTCCGGCGCGCGCCGAAACGCGTCACGACAAGCCCGGTTTATTGGGCCCTTGCCTTCGTGGCCACCTACTGGCTATTCATCATGGGCCGGCTGATCACGCCAGGTCCGGCGATCGCGCCCCTCTGGCTTGTCGATACGCTCAGCATCGTGAGCGGCATCGTGTGCATCTGGGCGCGCGTCAATCTCGGGCGCAATATCGGGCTGGTTCCGGCCCAGCGTCAGCTGGTCAGCGAAGGCGCCTATCGCTTTGTGCGCCACCCGATCTACACGGGCATCTACATTTCCTATGGCGCGCTCGCGCTGCAAAGCTGGTCGGCGCTGAACGCGGCAATCTTCGCGACCGGCATCGCGCTCTTTGTCGTCAAAAGCTTCGTGGAAGAAGGCTTCCTGAGCCACGATCCAGAATACGCATCCTATATGACGCGCGTGCGCTGGCGCTGGCTGCCTTATGTCGCGTAAGCGGCCCGACGCGTCTCAGTGATTCAGCGTGTGCATGACCCGCATGACGGCGGGCCCGAGAATGACCACGAACAGACACGGCAGGAAGAAGATGATCATCGGAACCGTCAGCTTGGCGGGCAGGGCCGCCGCCTTCTTCTCGGCTTCCTGCATGCGCATTTCGCGATTTTCCTGGGCCGCGACGCGCAGCGACTGGCCGAGCGGTGTGCCGTATTTTTCCGCCTGATTAAGCGAGGCGGCGACCGCCTTCACGCCCGAATGGCCGCATCTCTTGGCGAGGTTCTCGAAGGCCTGGCGCCGCTCGGGCAAGTATGAAAGTTCGGCAGTGGTGAGGCCCAGTTCCTCGGCCAGCTCGACGGATTGCGGACCGATCTCCGACGCCACGCGCGTAAAAGCCGCCTCGATCGACATGCCCGATTCCACGCAGATCAGCATCAGGTCGAGCGCGTCGGGAAATCCGCGCATGATCGATTTCTGACGTTTCGTGATGCGGTTGGAGACGAAAAGGTCCGGCAAATAGAAGCCGAACAGCGCCGCACCGCAGGCCGCGAGCAGCTTCATCCAGGGCGACCAAGTGAAGTGCGTGACCAGAAAAAGATATAGCAGCGCACCCACGAAAACGAGGGGCGGCATCACGAAACGGAAGAACATGAAAGCGATCAGAGGCGCCTGGCCGCGATAGCCCGCCTGGGTCAGCTTGCTGCGCGTATCCTCGGACTCGAGAATGTTGGAGAGCTTCAGTCTCTCCACAGTCTGCTTCATGAACGACGACGGTTCCGCGCGCAGCACGTTGCGCTGCTTGAGCGCGGCATGGTGCTTCTGGCGCAGTTCTTCGCGGCGTGCGGCCACGAACTTCATTCGGATGCCGAGCGAATCGCGCTGCAAGTAAGGCAGACCCAGCGTGACGATGCTCGCGAAGGCCAGGACTGCTGCGAGCGCCGTGATCATCAGATCCCGGTCGAACAGCATATTGAGAATTCCGATATCCATCTGTCCGGCCTTAGTGCTTGAACGCGATCATCTTGCTCATGACCCAGATGCCCGTCGCCATCCAGATCGCGCAGCCCACCAGCATCAGATTTCCCATGCGCGTGGTGAACAGCGATTCGATATAACTTGGCGTCGACATCCAGACGAGAAAGCCCACGACCGGCGGCAGCGAGCCGATGATCATCGCCGACGCCTTTGCTTCCGACGACATCGCCTTGATCTTGCCCTGCAGGCGCTTGCGATCGCGCAGCACGCCCGCGAGGTTCCCAAGCGCTTCCGAAAGATTGCCGCCCGATTTCTGCTGGATCGTCATCACGATTCCGAAGAAGCTCACCTCGGAAGTCGGCATGCTCTCGAACATCTTCTTGAGACCCTGCTCGAGCGTCACGCCCACTTTCAGCCCTTCGCAGAGCTTGAAGAATTCCGGACCGACGGGCGCGGCCATTTCGCGCGCGACGATCTTCAGCGCTTCGTTCGTCGGCAGGCCGGATTTGACGCTGCGCACGATCACGTCGATGGCATTTGCGAATTCGGCCGTAAACGCCTTGATCCGGCGCTTGATCAGGAACGAGAGAATCCAGCGGGGCAGCGCATAACCGAAAAACGGCGCGACGCCGAGCGCCACGTACCAGGGTCGATGGGTCAGGAAGCAGCCGCCCACCGCGACAAGAGCCGCAATGCCGCAAATGATGTAGTAGGTGCGAGGCGTGATCGTGAGCCCCGCCTGCTCGAGCCGGCGGCGCAACGACGGACGTTGCTTCTGTTGCGCCTGCTGTTTCTCGATGTCCTTGAGCAGTGCTTGAACACTGCGGCGGCGTTGCTGCTGCACGTCCGGACCGTTGCGCGCGCCCGAGCCAACGGCTGTTTGACGGGAAACGGATTGAAGCCGCTTCTTGGACGTACCCCCGGTTTCGGCAAACGCGAACACCGCGCCACCGACACCCAGTACGAGCAAAACCGCCACCAGCGCGAAAATCACGGACCCGCCCATCGCCGCCCTATTCCTGCAGCGCGTCGAGCGCCTCGGCGAGCTCGCGCTCCATGCCGAAATAGCGCGCGCGCTCCCAGAAGCTCGGCCGGACGATGCCGGTGCCGAGGTGTTTGCCTTTGATGTGGCCGGTCTCGTCCTCGCCCGTCATCTCATACGTCATCAGATCCTGGGTGATCACGACATCGCCTTCGGTGCCCACCACCTCGGTGATCTTCGTGATGCGCCGCGAACCGTCGCGCAGGCGCTCGGCCTGGATGATCACGTCGATCGAGCCCACGATCATTTCGCGAATTGTTTTGAGCGGGAGGGAGAACCCGCCCATCGTGATCATCGATTCCAGACGTCCCATCGCTTCGCGCGGCGAGTTGGCGTGGAGCGTGCCCATCGAGCCGTCATGGCCCGTGTTCATCGCCTGCAGCAGGTCGAACGCTTCGGGTCCGCGCACTTCGCCCACGATGATGCGTTCGGGACGCATACGCAGGCAGTTGCGGACGAGATCGCGCATGGTGATCTGGCCCTGGCCTTCGAGGTTGGGCGGGCGTGTTTCGAGCCGCACGACATGGGGCTGCTGCAATTGAAGCTCGGCCGCGTCTTCGCAGGTGATGATGCGTTCTTCGGTATCGATATAGGCGGTCATGCAGTTGAGCAGCGTCGTCTTGCCCGAACCCGTACCTCCCGAAATCAGGATGTTGCAGCGCGAGCGCCCGATGACGCCCAGAACGCGTGCGCCGGCGGGGCTGACCGAGCCGAAGCGCACGAGATCGTCGAGCGTGAGCTTGTCCTTGCGGAATTTTCGGATGGTGAGCGTGGGGCCGTCCAGCGACAAAGGCGGCGCGATGACGTTGACGCGGCTACCGTCCAGCAAGCGCGCGTCGCAGATGGGCGAGCTTTCGTCGACACGGCGGCCCACCTGGCTCACGATGCGCTGGCAGATGTTCATCAGCTGCGCATTGTCGCGGAAGCGGATCGACGTGAGCTGCACTTTGCCGCCGACTTCGATGAAGACCCGGCCTGCACCGTTGACCATGATGTCTGCGATGTCGTCGCGCGCCAGCAGCGGCTCGAGCGGACCATAACCCAACACGTCGTTGCAGATGTCCTGGAGCAGGCTTTCCTGCTCCGCGATGGACATCACGACGGCCTTGATCGAGATGATCTCGTTGACGATGTCGCGGATTTCTTCGCGCGCCGAATCCGGATCGAGCTGGGCAAGTTGTGCCAGATCGATGGTGTCGATCAGCGCGCTGAAGATCGTCGTCTTGATCTGGTAGTAATCGTCGGAGCGGATGTCCGGCAGCGGCGCGGCCAATTTCGACGCCGTTGGGACGGTTTGCTGACGTCCGCCAACGGAGGGGCCCGACGCCTCGGGCGCCGGCGCCGCCGCTTGTGCAGGCGCGCTGGCGACGCGCGCAGGCGACGGCTCGATCCGCAGGGGAGCAGCAGTGGCCCCGCGCGGCGCGTCTGATGTGGCTGAGCGTTTTCCGAACATCGCTTAGGCCTGCTTGCGTCCCTTCAGGAAGGAGAGGAAGGGCAGTACCGATTTCGCTTCGATTTGCGGCGTGCGCCCGGTCAGGATTTCCGCGAGCACTTTGATGCCTTCGGCCGTCGCGGATTTCGGCTGTACTTCGATCAGCATCTGGCCGTTGTTGGCCGCCGTGCCGTAAAGCAAGGGCTCGAACGGCAGAACGGCCGAGGGCTGCACGCCCAGTGTTTCGGCGAAATCCTTGAGTGGAATCTCGGGCCGCTTGGGCACGCCGACCTGATTGAGCACCAGCCGCGGCGGCGCATCGTTGGGCCGGTTCTGCTTCAGGAGATCGACATAGGCTTTGGCATTGCGCAGGCTCGCCAGATCCGGCGTTGCCACGATCACGATATCGTCGGCGGCCAGAATCGTCTGGCGCACCCATGGCGTCCAGGCATGCGGCAGATCGACGATCACACAGGGCGTCATCCGGCGAACCGCATCCAGCACCGCTTCATAGGCGGCAGGATCGGCATCGAAGCCGCGTTCGAGGATCGCGGGCGCCGTGAACAACGACAGATGTTCGCCCGATTTGAGCAACAGGCGGTCGAGCAGCACGTCGTCGAGGCGCTCGGGCGCGGTCAACGCGTCGGCGACGCCCTGGCTCGGCTCTTCGTTGAAATTGAGCCCGACAGTGCCGAACGGCAAATCCATATCCACGATGGTCGTGTTGATGTGGAGTCCTTCGGCGATGCACCAACCCACATTGTGCGCGATCGTGGACGAGCCTGCGCCGCCCCGCGCGCCGATAAAGGCGACAACACGGCCGATGGGCGCCGAATCCGCGCCGAGATAAAGACCCGAAATGACTTCGATCAGGTGCAACGGGTTGAGAGGTGCCACGAGATATTCGCTCACGCCCCGGCGCATCAGTTCGCGATAGAGCTCGACGTCGTTGACGCGCCCCACGATCACGACTTTGGTGGTCGGATCGCAGACTTCCGCCAGGCGATCGATTTCATCGACGGCCGTTTTGCCCTGCAACCGCGTTTCCACGATCAGTAGATTGGGCGTGACCTGACCCGTGTAATGCTCGACGGCCGCCTGAAGGCCGCCGAGTTGAACCGTGACATGGGCCTTGGAAAGACGACGATCGCCGGCGGCGCGCTGCAGGGCCGCGCCCGTATCGGGAAATTCGCAAAAGGCGTGGATCGAGATGCGCGGCACCGGCCGCTCATGCGGCGCCGCGCCGAACGCCTCCGCGCCGCTTATCAATCCCTGCTCAGGCGTTGGCTTCGCCATGACGATATCAACTCCGTTATTGGGCGACGTCCGAAACCTTGCCCGACTGGTCGTTGGTCTTCTGGGCAGCCGTGGGTTGCCCCTGCTCGTATTGCGTCAGCACGGTTTCGCGGCGTTTCGTGTCCGCATCGCCCATCGGGCGCGGCGCGACCAGGTCGCGCGGATCAGCCACCATCGCCGCGATATTGTGCTGTACGGCGCAACCGAAATTGATCGGCGGCAAATTGGTTGTGGTGGCATCCACGTCCTGCGACCAGTCTCCGCAAGAATCGGCGTGCGCCATATAGCTGACAAATCCGATCTCGACTCTTTCGTCGGCGCCGACAGGGTCATGCGTGCCGACCAGAATGCGCGCATGCGGCACGCCAAGTGCTGTAAGCTGCTGGCCGAAATAGGCGATCGCCGCGTTCGACCCCGGACCCTCGGGCGCGGACACGGTGATCGCGCCATTGCCGCGCGTGAGATAATCCTGGACGAACGAGGTGAAGCGGCCGGCATCGTCGGGCGAAAGATCGCCTGAATATCCCACTTTGATCGACTGATAGCTTGGCTCGACCGTGATGGGATGATTGACCGCGCCGTCCGCAAACAGAGTCGGCGGATCGTTGCTTGGCGCGGCGCAACTGCCGACAAGCATCACCGCCACGACAGAGGCCGCCCGCAACAGAGAGTTTGTAATCATGGCTATTGTCCTCATTCCACGATGAAGCCGACTTTGCCGTCATCGGCAGCCTTCAGGCCGTGCGCGTCTTTCGTGTAGACCGTGTTGACCTTGCCCATCAGAATTGTGTCCGCATCCGTGGCGGGCACGAAGCCGTCGGTCGGTCCGGCGAGCTTGGAGTTCATCGTCGGATTGACGAGATAGGCGCTGACGATGACGACGAGTTCCGTTTCGTTGTTCTGGAAATCGCGACTGCGGAACAGCGCGCCGAGCACGGGCATGTCCTTCAGGCCGGGAAATCCGTCGATGTCCTGCTTCGTCACATGCTGCATGAGGCCCGCGATCGCAAAGCTGCCGCCGGAGGGAAGCTCGATCGTCGTTTCCGCGCGTCGCACGGCCAAGGCAGGCACAGAAAGCCCCGCCGACGTCACGCTGGTGCCCGTTGTCGTGCCGCCCGACTGCTCGAGGAACGCGCCTTCATTGGTCAACTCGCTCACTTCCGTCGAAACCTGCAGCGAGATGCGATTGGGGCTCAGTACCACGGGCGTAAACGAAAGCCCGACGCCGAACTGCTTGAAGTCGACGACCACGTTTCCATACTGGTCGCGCGAGACGGGCACGGGGAATTCGCCGCCAGCGAGGAACTTCGCCGTCTCGCCGGAAACCGCCACAAGATTCGGTTCGGCGAGTGTGTGGACCAACCCGACCTGCTCCAGCGCATTCAATACCCCTTGCAGATTGTTGGGGCCTGGCGCTGCCGCCGTGCCGACATTGCCGAGCTGGAGGCCGGAGCCGGCGGCAAGCGCCTGACCCAGCAAACCATAAGGATTGGCAGTGGCGGCAATGAGGGGCACGCCGGCTGCACTGACCGCGGCCTGCAGATTGATGCCGAATTGCTTGGACACGTCGCGCTCGATCTCGGCGACGCGCACTTTCAGCAATACCTGCTCGCCGGCCTTGATCCTCAGCATGTTGAGGACCTTTTTGGGGTCGTCGACGACGCGCGATGCGAGATCCTGAGCGCGCGCGGAATCCTGTGCGTTTGCAACGGATCCGGTGAGCACGATATTGTCGTTCAGTGCGGAGATGTGGATGTCGGAATCAGGAATATCCACATGCATCATGTTGGTGAGGTCGCCGACATCGCGTTCGACATGAATGTCGATCGACAGAATCTGGTGGCCGGCGGCATCGAAAAAGAATGCATTGGCCTGACCGGTCTTCACGCCCAGCAGAAACACGCGGCGCGGCGTGCGGACGACGGCGTCGACGATCGCGGGATTGGAGACCATCACGTCGCGCGCATCGCTGTCGAGTTGCACGATCGCGGCCTTGTTGAGCCCGAGCGTGATGTGTTCGCTTGCGGGGCCGTTGCCCGAGGCGGACACCGAAATGACGCGGGCATCGTCCCATTTGCCGTGAGCGGTGGCGGCGCGTGCATCCGCATGGCCTGCCAACACCGTCAACGCGACTATCCCGATTGCAAGAAGGCGCATGACGCTATTCCCTCTGTTCGCCGGCAGGGCGCACGACGCCGTAGCGGATGATGTACATCGGCCCCGCGTCGGTCTGCCCGGATCCGGCGGCCGATTTGTCCTGAAGTCCGCTGTCGCCGAGCGCACGCAATGTCAGCGTGAGGGTGCCGGCGGCCTGGGCCATTTCGACCAGCTCGGCCTGCTTCGGCGCCAGTTCGAGCGTGGCCGTCTTGGCCAGCACGACTTTCTGATCCTTGTCTTCCTTGTAGGTCTGATCGACGGCAAGCACGCGCACGTCGCTGAGAATCGTCTTGGTGCCGAACCGCCGGGGCGTGTCCGAAACCTGACCCGTGACGAGGACATCGACGCGATCGTTCGGAAGAATGAAACCGCCCGCGCCGGATTCCGTCGAAATCCCGATCGATACTGCGCGCATCCCGGGCGTCACTTCCGCGGCCATGAATCCTGCCGCGTCGGCATGGACGATTTTCGACTCCGTCAGTGGCTCGCCGGCTGCGATCGGTTCGCGAGCAACCACACCGGAGACCAGATGGTCCACGTCAGGCGCATCGGCATGCGTGATGAAACTCGAATCGACCGACCCTTTCGGCCACACCTGCCAGCGCACCGAGCCGGGAAGCAGGGGCGCGCCCGCCTGGATGGCGTCGGCGGCCACCAGAACTTCGCTTGTTGTGGGCGGAGGCGGCGGCGCCGCTTTGACTTTTTCGGTTCCACCGCCGAGAAGGCCGCGAGCCAGAAACGCGGCTGCGCCAGCGGCGAGAGCCGCCGCCCCAAGAATGACGACGCGCGAAGTGTTCATGGGATACGGCTCCTTTGTGCCAATCCCACCACGAAACCCTTTAGAAATTGCTTAATGGATTGCTGCGGAATTGCCGTGTGCGGCCTCGAAGCGGAATTGAATCAGCCTAGCGCTCCGGAACGTAAACCATCTGTATACAGAACGATTGCAAGTGCGCCGGCCGCGAGCGCCACTCCGTAAGGAACGCCGGCCGCCTCGTCGTGCAGCCGCATGATCCAGTTCTGGCGCGCCAGAATGCCGGGGAGCGGCAGGCTGCGGAAACTCAGGAGCGCGAGCGTAAGCCCGCCGCCGAGCACGGATGCAATCAGCGCATAGCTCGGAAGAATGGCCAGTCCCAGCCAAAGTGACGCGCAGGCAAACAGCTTGGCGTCGCCGCCGCCGATATAACCCAGCGAAAAGAGCGTGAAACCCGCGACAAGCCCAATGAAGCCTGCAAGAAGATGGCCGCCGAACGCCGCGGCCGGCATGGCCGTCGCAGCCACAAAGAGAAGAAAGAGCGCGATCAGCGCGGCCTGGATGAAATTGGGGATGGTGAAGCTCGCGATATCCCAGCAGGCCGCAATCAGCAGCAAAACGGGAAATGCAACGAGAATGAGAATTTCAGCAATCACGATCGATGACCTTGCCCGAAAAAGGAGACGGCCGCCTTTTTGGGGGCGGCCGCCTTCGATCTGTCGAACGATCGTCGCACCGTAAATTACGGCGCTGCGACGGCGCTTGCGACCTTGGTGAACGTGCCGGTCAGGTTCGTTCCGACAAGCTGCACGGCCGCGATAATCACGACGGCAATGCCGGCAGCGATCAGGCCGTATTCGATGGCCGTCGCGCCGGATTCGTCGCGCAGGAAACTAGAAAAGAGATTCTTCATGGTAAGCCTCCGATTGATTGACACCCTAGGATGTCCAGCCTGTGCCGATCTATAGACAGCGGCGCATTGCATGGACGAGCCGTCAGACTACGGCAGTCCGATTAACGGCAGATTAAATGGAGATGCCGCGCGCCTTGGTATCTGTGCCGCCACGATACGGAATCGGGCAGTTGGAAATAATGCAAATATCGACGTTGAAACTTCGTTTACCATCAGCGGCGATATCGCACGATTTGAGCCTTGAAGCGTCTTTTTCGCTTTCCCTAATTCGCCGAGCGCACCCATTTGCGCGTCCGTCATTTAATTGCCGCGTCAGCAGGCTGTTGCGGTGCGGAGGCCAACGGATCAGATCGGCGCGCCGGCGGGCTTGCGCTTCGCGCGCCAGATGATGGCGTCTGTGATGAAATGGTTGAAGTTCAGGGTCTGCGTTGCGACAAGCGCAATCATGATGCCGCCGGGGCCCCAAAGCACCGAACTGCCGATCGGAACGAAGATCGCGATAGCTGCAACCAGACATGCTCCGAAGTAAAGCGGCGCGCGATTGCCGCGTGTCAGCGACCAAAACCAGCCTTCGCTCCTGGCAGCGGTGTTCTCGTTGAACATCCACACCAGCATCAGATATTGCCCGGTATGCCAGATATTGGTGACGACCCAGCCGCCCGAAATATCGTCCATCAGAACGTAACCGACGATGAAAATCAGATAATGGCTGGCCGAGAACAGCGTGTAGGTGAGCGAGAGCTCGCCGTCGATCGCTTCGCGCACGCGGCAGAACACCCACCAGGCCAATCCCGTGCACGCGAGGGCGCCGACGCCATTGGCAAGCGCGATCGGAACATGCGGCACGACGATGGGAAGGTTCGGATATAGAAAATGCGTAGGCGCCGTTGTCAGCCGGTGCAGCAGACCCCAAAGCGGCACCAGCGCGAACAGCGCTTCGGCGAAAACGGGATTCTCCCGCACCGAGCCGCCGGCCTTGCGGCGATAGAGCTGCGCCACGCCCCAACTCTGGCGCATGGTATGGTACCACTGCCAGTAGAAATAGATCGTGGCAACGAGCGCAACGCCGATCCCGATCGCCAGCGATGCGGTCACAGCGAGCACGACAAGAGGCAGACCGAACACCAGGAAGCGATGCTTCTTCAGGCTTGCGCGGTCGGGCGCGATGCGCGCGAATGTCGACATCAGATGCGGCATTCCCAGCACCCAATTGTCCGCGATTAAAATCAGCATGAGCGATGCGGGCGCGATGGCGACGACGACGCCGGCGCTGAGCGCAAGCGCGGTCAGTCCAAAGATCAACGTACAGTCGAATTTCCGTCCGCGCAGCCAGACGGGCGCGGAAGACCCCACGCGATCGGAAATAAACGCCATCACGAACCCAATGCCTGTTTGGCGGCGACTATGGGGCCGTCGTTCTAAAGGTTTTGTTAATGTGCGGCTTGCGGCTTCGCCGCACGGTTCCCGATCTGGAGCAATCGGCTACGCTGCACTCGGCAGGCATCGCTCGCCGCAAACAGGGATGCGATCGGCACGATGGGTCCCGATGTTTTCGAGAGGTGAAGCGGAAAACGCATCGCAACTCGTTGCGATATGATAGCCCGATGCCGCGGCGCCCGAGAGCGGCAGCCCTCATCACCGCATTTCCGCTTCCACTAGCGCGGAAAATATTGCGGCATCGTCCTGAAGAATTGCGGGACGGCAATGTCTTCGGAAAGCGCACGCTTCACGACGACCGCGGCCACAGCCACGCTCGCAAAGAGAGCGCTCGGAATGGGCAACCAGAGAAATGCGAACACACAGGGCGCCGTCGCGGCCAGGAGCCAAAACTCGGTGCGATC
>Ga0302326_10009624_pt1 | contig 21042 bp, 13 predicted proteins | sample Palsa_T0_3_FD_202264 | JGI IMG/M metagenome (GOLD analysis project Ga0302326, IMG submission 202264) | Peat permafrost microbial communities from Stordalen Mire near Abisko, Sweden - Palsa_T0_3 | ecosystem: Environmental > Terrestrial > Soil > Palsa > Peat permafrost | place: Sweden: Abisko... | reverse complement strand
GCTCTTACACCAGGAAACCGCAAGCCGCAACAGCCGCCGCCTGACTTATTTAGCCACTGTTAGGCTCAAATCCATCGTCACTTCGCTGCTTCCGGCGAAGCGTGGGGTTCGCCGCGCCCTAGCCACCGCTCTTGGCAGGCCGCCAATCCAAAATCACCTCGGTGCCTTCCGCCAGGTCAATCGGTTCGTCCGGCACGAAAGCGCCCTCAGCAAATCGCGCGAGGATCCGCCGTGATGGGCTTTTCATATTGCCCGCCGGCGCTTGCGGCCGCGCTTCATGCACCGGGCCCGAATCGAGCGCTACGTTGGCGAGCGCATCGGCGTCGCGATTCTGTTCGCGCCGCACATGCTCGATCGTGAAGTACGCGAACTGCCGTGAAACCTTCTGGGCGCGTTCGTGGAGCGGCTTCAGCTCCGGACTCTTAACCTTGTAGCGCCCCTGCATCTGACGCACCAGCAGTTCGGAATCGCTCCGCACTCGCAGCGCGCTGATGCCGTTCGCTGCGGCATAGTCAAGCGCCGCCAGCAGCGCGTAGTATTCCGCAACGTTGTTCGTCTCGCGCCCCAGCCGCTTGGCGAGTTCCAGCGCTATCTTGCCATCCGGATCGCGAATCACGACCGCATAGGAAGCCGGCCCGGGATTGCCGCGCGAAGCCCCATCAATATTGGCGATGTGCACCCCAGCCGGAGCCGCGGCGTGCGCGTCGGAAAACAGCCGCGCGCTCGACGGCACGGGAACTCTGGTCCTCATTGTCATTCCCTGGGAGTATTCGAAGAAGTCGAATTAGAACCGGAACCACCAGCGCCGGAAGATGCCGCCGAGGTGTTATTGGAAATCGCGTTATAGGTCGCGTCGCTCAGATACAAAATCCGCGTACAAGTCTCGCAGTGAAACATCTGATCGTTGCCCTCGCGCCTCATCTCCTGGAACACATGGGGCCGCACGATCATCCCGCACGCGCTGCATTTTTCATTGCGCACTTCCGCCAGCGCCACATTGTTGTGCCGCTTGGCGATGCGTGCGTAATGATCGAGCAGATTCTCGGGGATTCCCGCCACCACACCGGCGCGTTCGGCTTCCGCTTCGGCCAGCTCTTTTTCGATTACCGTGCGATCCCGCTCAATTCCGGCGCGCTCGCCGCGGGCCGCCTCTTCCGCTTCCTTTACGATTTTTTCGCCGGCCTTTACCCGCCGATCATACTCCTCGGCGTTGACCATCTGTTCGAGCAAACGGTCCTCGGCCTTGGCGATTTCATCTTCGGCCATCTGCACTTCGTGTTGTAGCGCCTTGTAAGCCTCGTTCGTCTTTACTTGCGAGGTTTGGTCGCGGTACTTGCGCACGCGTTCTTTCCACTGCTCCACATCCAGCTCGTATTTCTTGCGGTCCTTGAAGGTAGCCAGCTGCGCGGCCTTACTCGCGTCCAGCTCGGACTTCGCAGAGGACACCCGTGCCTCGCTATCGGCAATTTTCTTGGGGATTTTCGCAAGGCGAGCGCGTAGATCGTTCAGCCGCACATCCACGCTTTGCAGTTCCAGCAGGTTCTGGACGACCTTCTGCACGATTGGCTGATTCTAACACACTGACGGAGCGCACCCAGCTTCGCCGGCACTTTGTGGAGTGCGGGAACGCGTTTACCCTGAGCGGAGCCGAAGGGCTCCCGCTGTATTTCGCGGAGTGCCCGGCAAAGCCTTGATTCGCTATGGCCCGGCTTGCACGGTCATAGTCTGGTCGATTGAGTAGTTTGTGCATCCGGGAGAGGTCGCTGCGGGGCAAGTTGCCGTTACGTGGAAGGCATCGGTCGAGAACTCCACGCCATAAGTATAGCCGTCGCGCTCGGACTTCTTGACCGCGAGCGCGCCGCTCGAAACCAGGTCATCGAGCGATCCATACGAGGCATGCCCCGCCTGGTAGATGCGCTCCGCCTGGCCGATGGCCAGCAGATCGTTCTTCACGCCGATCGTATCGATGGTCTGCACCGGGTGCTGGAGGGCGGCGCCCGAAGGCGACTGCGCGAAATAAAACCGGTACACCAGCGCCACGATCAGTGCCACGACCAGAAGCCCAAGCATGCCGCCAATGCCTCGCATGCATACATACGAACACAGCCGGTCTCCCGGCCGCAAATCTTACCGCCCCTGGATTAACCAATCGAGAAACAGCCTTTCCTTTCTGCATGGAAGTCGTCCAATCAGGATTGTTGCGCCAGGGGCGAACTCGGGCGGAAGCTGCTATATGGACTTTTGCCCTGGCCCCCAGGATTCGCTGAACTCTTCGTCACCGGAGAACACACATGATCGACGCCTACAATCTGTCCATGCAACACGAGGAAGCGCCCAATAGGCAAAATATTCGCACGCGGGACGTTGATATGCGGCATAGGCGCCCGGAGCGGAGAATCGGGCTAAGGGTATCTTGTGCGGCCATGGCCTTTGCCTTGTTTCTTCCAACCCTCTTCGCCCAGGAACCGCGCGCGGATTCCCCATCAGCCGCGCAAGCTAAGCCCGCGGACACGAAAACCGCGCCCGAGGCGAACCCACCAAAGGAAGAATCCTCCTCGACCGATCACACCATTCGCCTTGGCGCGCAAACCGTCCCTTACAAAGCGACCGCCTCCACCACGCTCCTGAGGAACGACAAGGACGAACCCGTGGCCAGCATCTTTTCCATCGCCTATACGCGCGCCGACGTCAAGGATTCGTCGCAGCGTCCCATTGCCTTCATTTATAACGGCGGCCCCGGCTCCGCTTCCCTCTGGATGCACATGGGTGCATTCGGGCCGCGCCGCGTTGTCACCCAAAATGCAGCGTCCACCGGATCCGGCCCTTACCAGCTCGTAGACAATGAGAATTGCCTGGTCGACAAAGCCGATCTGGTTTTCATCGATCCCGTCGGCACTGGATTCAGCCGCACCGTAGGCAAGGGCGATACCAAGGATTACTGGGGCGTCGATCAGGACGTTAAATCGTTCGCTGACTTTATCGGCATCTTCATCAGCCGCAATGGCCGCTGGAATTCCCCGAAATTTCTCATCGGCGAAAGCTACGGCACGTTTCGCTCCGTTGCCCTCGCGAATTATTTGCAATCCCAGCGGGGCATTTACATCAACGGCATCGCCCTGGTCTCGACAGTACTCGACCTCAACGCCCTCGGTTTCAATCTCGGCGACGACCGCTCTTACATTTTCTACGTGCCAAGCTATGCTGCGTCGGCCTGGTACTACAAGACATTGAAGAACCGTCCCGACGATCTCGGAACTTTCCTCGCAGATGCGCGCCATTGGGCGGCCACGGACTATGCCGCGGCGCTGATGAAGGGGGACGCGATCGGCGACGCCGAAAAATCCCAGATCGCGAAGAAGCTCTCCGATTTCACAGGGCTCGGCGAAGATTACATTGTTAAGGCCAATTTGCGCGTCAACCTCGCGCAGTTTGAAGTCGAGCTCCAGCGTAGCCGCGGGATCACCGTCGGCCGTTACGATTCGCGCTACTCCGGCCCCACGTACGACCTGCTGATCGAAAACGCGCAATATGATCCGTCGTACGATGCCGTCAGCGGAGCCTTCACCGCGGGCATCAATAGTTACCTCCGCCAGGACCTCAAATTCCGCACCGCGCTGACCTATGTGACCCTAAGCGACGAAATCGAGCCTAAATGGGACTGGAAGCGTAAAGGCGCCGATCCAGGCTCGGTCAGCGTCAGCAACGATTTGGTGCAGGCGCTGATCACAAACCCCGACTTGCAGGTGCAATTCGAAAACGGATGGTTCGATATGGCCACGCCATTCTTCGCCACGGAATTTCTGGCCGACCATCTGTTGCTTCCACCGGCTCTGCGCAGCCGCCTGACTTTCAAGTATTACGATTCCGGCCACATGATCTACTTGAACGAGCAGGATTTGCCGAAGCTTAAGTCCAACATCGCGGATTTGATCGACGCCACGACGAAACCGCGTGATGCCGTGAAGAAGTAGCTTCATGAGGTACTCTTTCACTGCTCTGAGCGTCTAAGGAAAGGGTGGTCAGTCTTCCGCCATCTATTGGTACCGGCGTTTGACACGCGCCCAAGGCGCCACGATACTGACAAGATGGATACTGGCAAGATGGCCCGCAGCAACAACGGCCGCTGTTCGGCGAATTAAATTTTCGCGTTGAGGGAGTTGCCACGGATGAGTAATTCGATTCGCATCGCCGCCGTTGTTTTGTGCGCGTCAATCGGTCTTATGTCTATGGCCGCCGAATCGCACGCGCAAACTCCTGTCGCTACCGAGGCGCGACCGCCGAGACTGAACTTCACCGCCCACAAGCTTTCGAACGGCCTCCAACTTGTTTTTCTGGAGGATCACTCCGACCCCATCGTCGCATTGCAACTCTGGTACCACGTGGGATCGAAGGACGAACTCCCCGGACACTCCGGCTTCGCGCATCTTTTCGAGCACTTGATGTTCAAAGGCTCGGCACACGTGGGGGTCGATGAACACTCCCGCATCATCGAAGCGGCCGGCGGCTACGACAACGCCGAGACCAACGACGACACCACCAACTTTTTCGAAGTTTTCCCCAGCAACTACCTCGAGCGCATTCTGTGGCTCGAAGCCGACCGCCTCGGCAGCCTGAACGTGGATGAGGCCAATTTCAAGTCGGAGCGGCAAGTCGTAGAAGAGGAGCTGCGAGTCCGCGTCGAGAATCAGCCGTACGGAAAGCTCGAGCAGGATCTTCGCGCCGCGGCATTCACCGTGCACGGCTACCATCACACGCCAATCGGCAGCATCGAAGATCTGGATAAAGCCACGCTCCAGGATGTTCGCGATTTTCACGACACCTACTACAAGCCCAATAACGCCACGCTGGTGCTTGCCGGCGATTTCAACGCCGCCGCCGCTCTCGCCTGGGCGACAAAATATTTCCAGGGCATCCCTGCGTCCGCCAAACCGATTCCCCGGCCGAGTAAGCCGGAGCCGCCACAAACGAAAGAGCGTACCGTCGAAAAGTCATATTCAAATACGCCCCTTCCCGCTGTGGTGATCGGGTTCAAAATTCCCGCGCGTTACGCCCCGGATTCCTACCCGCTGGATTTGGCCTCCAATATCCTGGCGGCGGGTGAGAGCAGCCGTCTTTATAAATCTCTCGTCTACGATCAGCAGATCGCCGTGCAGGCGGCCGGCTTCGGAAGTTTCACGGAAGATCCCAACCTCTTTTGGGCCTATGCCATCATGAATCAGGGTCACACGCCGCAGGAGGGAGAAGCCGCCGTCCTAAGTATTCTCGACGACCTGAAAACCAAACCGGTCGGCGCAACTGAACTGCAGAAAGCCAAGAATCAGGAAATCGCGTCGTTCATTCTGGGCCGCGATACCGATAACGAAAAAGCTGAAGCGCTGGCCGAGGCTGCGACCATCGGTAAGAACCCCGATTTGGTCAACACGGAACTCGGCCGTTACCTCACCATTACGCCAACCGATCTTCAAAACGCGGCGAAAGAATATTTCGCCCGCGATCGCTCGACGGTGCTGTTCGTCAAGCCCGCAGCTCAGGGTCCGCCACCGACGCAAAATGACCAGGAGCGTCCGCGATGACAACCATGATGCGCCGCTCGAGCAACTGGATTTCTCCCGCAGCAGCCCTAGCGCTGGCGATTTTGGGTGCGCTCGCTGCCACGCCGGCGCCTGCTCAATCTTCTGCCTCACAAGAGCCGGCGCAAGCAACATCCCCCAGCGGCAAGCCCGCTGCGTCCGGGAAAGGTGGCGATGCCGTCATCCCGCCTGGTGTGAAGTTGACGGCGCAAGAACCCCCGGCTGCGGCCCCAAAGCCGTTTCACTTTCCGCAATCGGCCACCAAGACTTTGCCGAATGGCTTGCGGGTTTTTGTGGTTACCGACCGCAGCCTGCCTGCCGTCGCCGCGCAGCTCGTGATCCTTTCCGCCGGCAGCATTAAGGATCCCGAGAAATTGCCCGGAGTGGCCAAGATGACCGCGGAACTTCTGACTCAGGGCACGGAAAAACGCTCCGCACAGCAGATCGCCGAGGCGATCGACTTCATCGGTGGGTCGCTGGACGCTTCTGCCGGCAAAGACTCCACGGCCGTTACTCTCGACGTGGTGAAGAAAGACCTGTCCACCGGCCTCGACCTGATGTCCGACGTCGTTCTGCACCCCGCCTTCAGCGCCGAGGAACTCGATCGCCAGCGCCAGCAGCTTCTCTCCAACATCACCGTGCAGTATTCAGATCCGGACTACCTGGCGACGCTCGTCTTTGGCCGGACGCTATTCGCCAACTCGCCGTACGGATGGCCGGGGGAAGGCACGCCGGCCAGCGTGAAGCAGTTGAATCGCGACAACTTCGTCAAGTTCCACCAGGCGAACTATGCGCCCAATCAGTCGCTTCTTGCACTGGCGGGAGACATTTCGCCGGAGGAAGCCTTCGCCGCGGGGGAGAAATATTTCGGCTCCTGGCCCAAAAAAGACGTCGCCCCGTATGATGCCGCTCAAGCGCAGTCCTTGCCGGGCGTCCACATCTGGCTCGTCAACAAGCCAGACGCGGTGCAAACCCAGATTCGCGTCGGGAAACTTGGCATCCGCCGCGGCGATCCAAATTACATCCCCGTACAGGTGATGAACCGCGTTTTCGGCGGCGGCTACAATAGCCGCCTGAACACCGAAGTGCGCGTGAAGAAGGGGCTTACTTACGGGGCCTACTCTTCATTCGATCCCCATCGCTACGCCGGTTCGTTTGCCGTGGGCACCTTCACGCGAACCGCCGCAACCGTCGAAGCCACCAAACTCGTGGTCGATCTCATCGCCCAGATGGCCAAGGGCGACATCACGCAACCCGAACTCGACTTCTCGCGTGACTACCTCGCCGGCGTTTATCCAATTCAATCCGAAACCGCGGAGCAGGTGGCCAACCGCGTCCTCACCGCCGCGGCCTTCGATCTTCCCGCCGACTACAACAGCACCTATCCCGATCAAGTACGGGCTGTGACACCCGACCAGGCCAATGACATGGCCCGCCGCTACCTGGCTGCCAATGATCTGGATATTGTTTTGGCGGGAAATGTCGACGCGTTTCGCGACGCGCTGAAGAAGGCTTTTCCGGACGCCATGTACCAGGAGATTTCGTTCGATAAGATCGACGTGCTCGCGCCGGACCTGCGCGCCGCGGCGCCCGAGAAATAGTCTCTACCTAACCCACAGGAGCACTTTGCCGACGTTCTTCCGGTCGTGAATGAACTGGTGCGCTTCGGCGCCCTGCTCGAGAAAGAATTTCTTGGAGATTACCGGCTTAATCTCGCCCGCCCCATACATTCGGAAGAGATCGTCGAGTTCCCGTCTCACCAGCGCGCCGCGCGTTTCCAAGACGCCCAGGTTCACGCCAGAAACGGAAATGTTGTCGCGCATCAAGCGCAGCGGGTGAAATCTCGCCGTTTGCGCCAGCGCCATCAGGCCGCGCATCCAGCTTTTCTTTCCGTCGCCGCCGGCCGCCGCCGAAAAGCCGTAAATCACCAGCCGTCCTGTCGGCCCCAGGCATTTGTAGCTCTCGGCGAACGATTTGCCGCCGATGGGGTCCATCACCATTTCAATTCCGTCCGGAGCAAATTTGCGGACTACCTCGACGAAATCGGCCCGCTCGTGGCTGATGGGATGGTCCACGCCAATCTTCCGCAAGAAATCCTGCTTCGTCGGCCCAGCGGTCCCAAAAATGACCAATCCCTTCCGTCGCGCCAGTTGAACCGCGGCGATGCCCACCCCGCCCGCCGCCCCGTGGATCAGGATACGGTCTCCCGCCTGCACATTACCCACCGCAAACATCGAATGATAGGCCGTGAGATAATTCACCGGAATCGCCGCGGCATCCTCGAACGAAATCCCTGCCGGGACGCGGAACACGTAGCGGGACGGAACGGCAGCCCACTCCGCATAAGCGCCGAATGGAACCAGCGCTACCACCTGTTCTCCCGCTCTTAGGCCATCCGTTTCGGCGGCCGCGGTAGCTCCGCCCACCCGCTCTACCATCCCGGCCAGTTCCATCCCCGGCACAAACGGCGGCTTCGGCCCGCCAGGATAAATTCCCATGCGCTGCATCAGGTCGCCAAAATTCACTCCGATGGCCCTGACGCGCACCAGCACTTCCCCCGGTTTCGGCTGCGGATCGGGCTCCTGGCGTATCTCAAGATTTGTGGGCGGCCCATACCGCCCTACGACCAGAGCGCGCATCTAATCTCCTCAGTAGCGAGTCGTCGAAAATCGCTGTTTTCCGGCGCTTTTTGCATCGCTCAACCGGAGCGGTAAAGCGCGCCGGTTTTTTACTGGGCTTCGGCCTGCATCTTATCTTACACTGTGGAATCCATCCTACGATGACCTCCCGATCGATGAAGAAAGCTTTTCTGGCCGTGCCCGTGATGGCGGCCCTGATACTTGCCGCTGCCTGGGCTGCTTCCGCCGCCGCCCGACCGGGCGCCACTCGCCCAGCTGCCGCCCGTCTTACTGCGGGGCGAGCCGCGGATACGCCTGGCGACCCGGCCGTGCTTACGGCCATGCAGCAGGAGCTCGACCGCTCGATGACCATCCTGCCGAAGGCCGACCCCGGCGTCTATTTTCTCAGTTACACCGTTTCCGATCGTAGCTTCGCCAACGTCTCCGGCTCGAATGGCGCGCTGCTGAACAGCAGCGAGGCTCGTGGCCGCTGGCTCGAGGTGCAAGCACGCACTGGTGGCTATCAGCTGGATGACACCCACAAAGTCGGCGATCGTCCCAACTGGACGAGTCCCGGGACCTCCGTCGCGCTCGATGACGATCTGTCCGTGCTGCGCCGCGAAATCTGGCGCGAGACCGACCGCCAGTTTCGCGCCTCCGCTGAGGCTCTGATCCGCGTGACCACCAGCCAGAAAGTTCAGGTGCAGACCACCGAAGGCGCTGCCCCGGATTTCTCGCGGGAGAAGCCGCATACATCGATCAGCCCGCGCGTAGACATTCACGTGGACCGCAAGCCTTGGGAAGAACGCGTTCGCCGTTACACCGCGGCCTTCAGCAAGTCGCCCGACGTGCTCAATTCCATCGCCACTTTTACGGCGCAAGCGGTCAACCAATATCAAATAAATTCCGAGGGAACCAAGCTCGCCTTCGGACAGATTCACTACCGCCTCGAGCTTTTCGTGCAGAGCAAAGCGCCTGACGGCATGGACATCAACCGCTTCGCCAATTTCGACTGGCTCGATCCCAAGGACGCACCGGACGACAAAACCGTGATGGCGCAGTTGGAAACTCTGGTGCATGAGACCCAGGCGCTCGACGCGGCTCCGCTGGCCGATCCCTTTGCAGGGCCGACCCTGCTCACCGGCCGCGCCGCCGCTGTTTTCTTCCACGAAGTTTTCGGCCACCGCGCCGAGGGATTCCGCCAGAAGGACATCGCCGAGGGCCAAACCTTCACCAGCAAGATCGGCGAAAAGATCATGCCCGATTTCATTTCCATCAAGGACGACCCGACCGAATCGAACATCAACGGCCAGATGCTGCTCGGCTATTACCCCTTCGATGACGAGGGGGTGCCGTCACAGAACGTCTCCCTGGTCGATCACGGCGTCTTAAAAACTTTCTTGATGTCGCGTTCGCCGCTGGTGAAAGTCCCGCAGTCGAACGGCCACGGCCGACGCCAGTTGGGCTATGCGCCTGTCGCGCGCCAGGGCAATCTGATCGTCACCAGCTCGCAGGGTGTCACCAACGCCCAGTTGCGGCAAAAGCTCATCGACCTCGTTAAGCAGCAGGGGTTGACCTACGGCCTCATGATCGATGACATCGAGGGCGGATTCACCTTTACCGGCCGCGGCCAACCGCAAGCGTTTCAAGTCACGCCGCTCGTGGTCTACCGTGTTTATGCCGACGGCCGCCCCGATGAAATGGTCCGCGGCGTCGATATCGTCGGAACGCCACTCGTTTCGCTAACGAAGATCGTTGCCGCCGGCGACAAGCCTGAAATTTTCAACGGTTATTGCGGCGCCGAATCCGGCTCCGTGCCGGTGTCCGCTGTTGCGCCGCCTATCCTCATTTCCGAAATGGAGTTCGCCAAGAAGGAAAGCTCCACGGACCGTCCCCCGATTCTGCCTCCTCCAGCACACGATCCGGATGCGGGGAGGCAGCAACCTTGAGAAAGTCCGCTCTGTTATCCCTGATGGCGACGCTGGCTCTGCCGTTTTCCGCTGCCGCCGGGAATCCACGTGCCAATAATTTGTCCAATGGGATCACAAGCCGCGCGACAAGTCGCGCGGCGTTGCGCCCCATTCCGCAAGCGCCGGTTCCCGCCGGTGACAACGACCAGACCCTGCGCGCCATGCACGACGAAATGGAACGCGCGCGCACGCGTCTCGTGCTGCCCGACGTGGACAAGCCTTTCTACATCGAGTACCGCCTGGTGGACGTCGACGTCCGCGCGGTCACGGCTTCGTTCGGCGCTCTTATTTCCAGCACCGTTTCTCGCGACCGGCTCATGAGCGTCGACGTACGAGTCGGCAACTACCATCTCGACAGCTCTAATTTCATCAGCGATAACGATTTTCAAGGCTTCCTCGGTTCGAACGGTCAAGTAGGCATCGACCGCGATTACAATTCGCTCCGACAGGACCTCTGGCTCGCTACGGACCAGGCCTACAAGCAGGCCGCTACGCAGATGGCCGTAAAAACGGCGTTTCTGCGCAGTCTCACCATGCCGCCGGAAATTGACGATTTCTCCCGAGCCACACCGCTGGTGAAAGTCGATCCGCGCATTGAGCCCAATTGGACCTCCCGCGACTGGGACGCGGAAGCCCGCGCCTCATCCGCCATCTTGAAAAAGTCCGAGGAGCTTTCGGGCTCGCGCGTTAGCTACTACATGGTCTACGCCACGTCGTACCTGATGAATAGCGAAGGCACCACCATCCGCACGTCGCGCAGCGTCGCCGCCGTGGAGGCTGCCGTCGATACGACGGCCGACGACGGCATGCCGCTGCACCATTATTATGCGGCGTACGCGGCCGACCCCGGGGGCCTGCCCAATGTACCGACCGTCTCCAAGGGACTCAACCTGACCGCGAGCGAGCTCATGGCCCTGCGCGTCAGCCCGATCGTGTCGGACTACAACGGTCCAGTGCTTTTAGACGCGCCTGCCGCTTCCGCTTCGCTGGCGCAGATGCTTGCGGCGTCGATCTCCGGCGCGCGTCCGCCGCTCTCCATGTTGGCCTCTTTCGACCAGATCATGGCGCGCATGGGCGGGCGTAACGAATGGTCGGGACGCATCGGCACGCGCGTCTTCCCCACCAGCGTTTCGGTCACCGACGACCCCACGATGAAAAGTTTCCAGGGGCAGCCGCTTTTGGGCGCCTATGACGTGGACGATGAAGGCGTAGCGGCTGCGCGCGTTCCGCTGATCGAAAATGGCATTCTGAAAAACCTGCTGATGTCGCGCCGCCCCGGCCCGGACTTCCAACTTTCCAACGGACACGCCCGGTCCGCGCTGCTTTCCGATACCAAGCCGCTCAGCAGCAATCTCATCCTGCAATCCTCCGAAGGGCTCGGAGCTGCGGATCTTCAGAAAAAATTCATCGCCGCCTGCAAGGACGACGGCCACGCATGGTGCATCGAGGTCAAGAGCATGGATAACCCCGCGCTCTCGTCGATCCGGCAGGAAGATTTTTCGGATTTCCTCGGGGGTATGGCGGACGGAATCGCCACCGGCCAGCGCATGCCTCTGATGATCTACCGCGTATACGTTGCCGACGGGCATCAAGAGCTGGTGCGCGGCGGCATCGTCGATGGGCTCACGCTTCGCTCGCTCCGAAGCATCCAAGCGGCCGGCAACGATCCCTCGGTCTACACCTATATGCAGAATCCGCAGGACGGCTTCGCCGGAACCGCGCTCGGCGCGTTCGGCTCGGCGCAGGGCGGCATCCCCAGCACGGTCATCTCGCCTTCACTGCTGCTCGATGACGTCGAAGTTCGCGGATTCCACGGCGAGCCTCGCCGTCTCCCGCTCGTCCCCGCCCCGCCTCTGGCAATCCACTAGCCGTCAGGAGCCGCCGTCAAAGCATGCCAGGGCACCCCCAGTCTGGCACGGGCGGTCGGTATCGGAAAAGTCCTGACGCGTGAGAGCACCTCAACGAAAATGGACTCCCTTCCCGTTATAATCGCGCGACGCGGAGGGCGTTGATCGGGATGACGGACGTACTTTCACAGGCAGCGCGAGAGAAGCGCTTGGCCGCGCTGGGCTCGGTGGGCTCGGCGGTGGTGCTCGTCGCGCTGAAGGTATTTCTTGCCGTAATTACCGGCAGTCTGGGAATTCTCTCCGAGGCGCTCCACTCCATCCTGGACCTGGTGGCCGCCGTAATCACCTACCTTTCCGTGCGTGTGGCGGACAAGCCCGCCGATGCACAACACCTCTACGGGCACGGAAAGGTGGAGAGCTTTTCGGCATTCGTCGAAACCGGCCTGCTGCTCGTGACGGCGGTGTACATCATCTGGGAGGCCTTCCAGCGGCTGCTCTTCAAGCACGTGGAAGTGCGGCCGAGCGGCACGGCAATCGTCATCCTGCTGCTGGCTATGGGAATAGATTTCGTTCGCGCGCGGGCGCTGACGCGGGTATCGAAGAAGTATCCGAGCGAAGCGCTGCGAGCCGACGCGCTGCATTTTTCAACCGATGTATGGAGCACGTTCGTCGTGGTCCTTGGAATCAGCGGAGCGATGCTGGGCCAGCGCCTTGGCATGCCCTGGCTGGCTCAGATGGACGCGGTGGCTGCGCTGGGCGTCGCCGGCGTGATCATCTGGATCGGCTCGCGGCTCGGACGCGAGACCGCAGAAGCGCTGCTAGACGTGGCGCCGAGAGGATTGCGCGAGCGCATCGTCAGCGCCGTGGACGAAACGGAGGGCGTGCTACAAACCGAGCGCGTGCGCGTGCGACGCGCGGGTCAGCGGTATTTTGTGGACGTCACCATCAGCGTACCGCGGACCGCGAGCTTCGAACGGGCGCACGACACGAGCGAGGCGGTCGAGCGGAACATCGAACGCATCGTGCCCGCCGACGTGGTAGTACACGTCGAGCCGCGCGCGCGCCAGAACGAGCACCTCTTCGAAACCATTCACGCTATCGCGCAGCGGCACGGGTTGGCGATCCACGAGCTATCCGCGCACCACCTTGAAGGGCGGCTTTTCGTCGAGCTGCATCTTGAAGTGGACGAGCACTCGAGCCTCAGCGAAGCGCACGCCCAAGCCACGCAGCTGGAAGAGGATATTCGCGCGGTCACTGAACCGAACGCCATGATTAACATTCACATCGAGCCGTTGGGGGGCGGAATTCCGCAAGCCGAAGAGATGAAGGAGTTGGGCCAGGCGGTGCGGCAGTTTCTGAATTCGCTGCCTTCGCGCCATCCTGAGCTGATCGATTGCCACGAAGTTCTGGTGCGCAGCGTCGAGCACAAAATTTTGGTTTCCTGCCACTGCGCCATGCGTGGAGATTTACCCATCACCGAAGTGCACGACCTCACCGCCGCGCTGGAAGACACCGTAAAAGAGCACTTCTCGCAGATTTTTCGGGTAACCGTTCACCCCGAACCGGTGGAGGAAAGCAAATGAGTGCCCGACTCATAAGCCGGCGCGTGTGGCTTGGCGAAGCACTGCGCGCCAAGCGCAAGCACCGCAGGGAAACATTCCAGCACATAGCGGGGCTCGGGCGTATCGACAAACGTCGCGAAGAAGATGGTCCGTATGCCGACAAACAGAACTAGGAACGCCCACCCGGGGCGAGCGCGCGCCATCCACGCACCAGCCAGCGCCAAGACGGTGTAAAACGCGCTCACCGCGACGAGCAACAGAGTCGCCAGAAAATCTTTGCGGTCGTCCTGCCATTCGCAGGCGAGCGGCCAGAGGTGGCCGGAAAGCGGCAGCAACTCCACGCGCGGCGTAAACCAGAGCGTGAACGAACGCAGCAGGGGAATCTGCAGCCAGGTGCGCAAGGGATGGCGCGCAGTACGTACGCGGGCGATCTCGCGAAAAGCGGCATCCTGTTCGCGCGAGAGGGTGAGTGTGTCGTTGTAGTCGTCGAGTATCTGCGCCACTCGACCGCGTTCCTCGGACGAATCGAAGGCGCGCGCGGGCAACGAATCGATGGGAATCCCCTCGACGTTGACCTTCCAGTCCGACAAATAGACGTCGCCGAAGCGCCATAGCCATGTGTCCGTCCACTTGCTGAACCCCAGCGGGGTGAACTCGCCGGGCAGCTCGCTATAGCGCGGCGCGAGGAACTGCACCTCGTGCAGGGTGCGCCAATTGCGCGCCGCCCACGGAACGAGCGGCAAGAGCAAGCCGATTGCCATCAACACGCCCGCACGAAACAGCTTGGCCCAGTCGCGCGGCCGCCACCATCGCGCGAGCAGAGCCAAACCGGCTGCCAGGAGCAGAAGCGGCGTTTCGGGCCGCACCAGCGTCCCGAAGCCCGCGAGGATGCCGCCCAGGAACCACGGATTCGCGAGCGCGGGCGCAGCGCCGGGAACAGCAGACGAGCCCGGCGCTCCCGGGTGCGGCCGAAAACCGTCCAATAGCACGAGGACGGCGAGAGCCGTTAGGAAAATGCACAGGGTTTCGGTGAGCACGACCGCCGAGTAGTTTGCGGTAAACGGGCAGAGCGCGGCGAGCCACACTCCGGCAAGCGCGACACGACGACGAGACGCCTCCGGGGCCAAGCGCGCGGCAATCAACGCAACGACGAAGCAGGTGGCGAGATCGAGGGCGGCTTGGGCTATAAACACGGCGCGGGTTGAATTCCCGAAGACCGAGAAAATCAGAGCCAGGAATGCGGGATAGCCCGGAACGCGCATATCCACGGGGGTAAGATGCTCGTTGATTTGAAAACCATAGACTCCATTCTTCAGCCAGTTCCAGGCCAGGTCGATATAGAATGGGGCATCGCCGGAGTCCGCCACCGGAAATCTGAGCACCAGCCAGAGGCGCAGAGCAAGGCCGGCACATGCAGCCAACGTCACATGTATGCGCATCTTAATAGAGCTAGCCATTGACAATTTGTTGCAATCCGTTTATTTGAAGCTTGTTAGCTTGGATTGACCGATGCCTGAACGCAAGCCCATTTTCTACGATGAAGAGCGCCGCCGCTGGCGCCGCACGCGGCTGGCGCTGGAAATCGCAGGCGGGCTTTTCACGCTGGTGTTGGTCGTGTTCCTGCTGAACGTGGGGCGAAATCCTGAACTGCCGGAAATTCTGCGCCCGGGCGGTGGTCATCCAACGCTTCGGCCGGTTCGAGGCGTGCAGCGCGTGAAAATTGGGCGAGGCCGGCACCGCAAAGTGGCGGCGCTGGGTAAGATTCCGCAGAATTACGATCCCCTCCGCGTTGGGTTCTATGTAAGCGACGACTACACCAGCCTCGCTTCCCTGCAGCTGCATTATCGCGACCTCGACTTGCTGGTTCCCGACTTGCTGCACGCCGTCACGGCGGATGGCGGACTTGACGCGGACCGCGATCCAAAACTTCCGGCATTTCTACAATCGATCAAGTCACGAAAGACGGATCCGGTCGATCTGCCAGTGATGTCCATGGTCAATAACTACGACGGCAAGAAGGGCTGGTGCCCTCCGGGCACGCTCGAGATGCTGGCCAACCCTGCATCGCGGCAGCGGCTGGCGACCTCTATCGAGGAGTACGCGGATACCGAGCACAATCCCGGAATCGTCGTCGATTTTGAATCGCTGCCGCAGTCGAGCCAGAAGGATTTTCGAGACTTTATCCACGACCTAGGAATGGATTTGCACGCTAAGAACTTGAAGTTGATGGTGGCCCTGCCGGCAGCGGATTTCAGTTACGACTACAAGTATTTCGCAGCAGAAGCGGATGCCATCATCCTGATGAACTACGACTTCCATTGGCCGACCTCGTCAGCCGGGCCAATCGCTCCACAGGATTGGTTCGAGCGAAACATCGACAACATGGTCAAGCTGGTCCCCCCGGACAAGATCATCATGGGCATCGCGAATTACGGTTATGACTGGCCGGCGAAGACCAAGGCCGATCCGCATCCCACGGCGCAGGCGGTGACTTTCCAGCAGGGCGTGATAACGGCGGTCGAATCAGAAGCGGATATTACCTTCGATCCCGAAACCTCCAACCCACATTACTCCTACGAAGACGAAAACAACCGCGTGCACACCGTGTGGGTGCTCGACGGCGTGACGGCCTACAACGAATTACGGGCGGCTGAGCGCGCAGGCGTGCGCGGCACAGCTCTTTGGCGGCTGGGCATGGAAGATCCTTCGATCTGGCCGATTTGGGACGCCACGCACGCCGACGATGCCACTCGAGCGAAGATCGCGGAGATCCCGCCCGGTTACGATCTGATTCTCGAAGGTGACGGAGACATCTGGCGCGTTACCGCCACGCCGCAAAGCGGGCACCGCACGTTCGAATACGACGCGGAGTCGGACGAATTCGACGATGAAAGTTTCCAAAGCTATCCACTTTCGTGGCGCATCCAGCAGATGGGTGCGGCTCCCGGCAAGGTGGCACTAACTTTCGACGACGGTCCCGATCCCCTCTGGACGCCGAAAATTCTGGACGTGCTGAAGCAGAAGAAGGCGCCGGCAACATTCTTTGTGATTGGCGAATCGGCGAACCAAAACGAAGACATCGTGAAGCGCGAGTACGCCCAGGGCGATGAAATCGGTAATCACACGTTTACGCATCCGGAATTCGAGTCCATTTCGAAGCCACAATTGCAACTGGAGCTGAATCTGACCGAGATGCAGCTGGAAAGCAGCCTGGGCGTCAAAACCACGCTTTTCCGGCCGCCCTACGGCATCGATCACCAGCCGGAAACGGCGAACGAAATTCAGATGCTTCCCGTCCCGCAGTTAATGGGCTACATAATTATTGGCGCGCGCATCGATCCGCACGATTGGGGAGAGGTTAACGGGGGCGCGCCGCCACCGGCCGACACAGTGGTACAGCGCGTGCTCTCCGATGTCGAAGCCAACAAGGGCAACATCATCCTGCTGCACGACGGCGGAGGCATTCGCAGCCAAACGCTGGCCGCGCTGCCGCAAATCATCGACGGGCTGCGAGCCAAGGGTTTTGAGTTTGTGTCCGTCTCCGATTTGCTGGGGCAGACCCGTGCGCAGGTAATGCCGACTCTCAGCCGTCCGGAATGGTTCCAGGTGCGCGCCGATGCGTTCATATTCGATGTGGTGCGCTTGCTGCGATCGAGTATTGGATTCATTTTCATCGCCGGGATCATGCTGGTCAGCGGGCGCGCGCTCATCATCGGCTTGCTGGCCCTGATCGAGAAACTAAGGCCGGGGCCGGGCGCGAATCCCGATTACAAGCCGGCGGTCACCATCATGATTCCCGCCTACAACGAAGAAGCAGTGATCGTACAGACGGTACGCGCGGCGATCGCGTCCGATTATCCGCACCTGGAAGTGCTGGTGATCGATGACGGCTCGACGGACCGCACTGCTGAGCTGGTGAAAGAGCTTTTCGGGCGCGATTCGCGCGTGCGACTGCTGCTGCAGACAAATCACGGCAAACCCACGGCGCTCAATCATGGGATGTCGGAAGCGACCGGCGAGATAATCGTCTCGATCGACGCCGACACGGTAATCGATCCCGACGCCGTCTCGCTGCTGGTGCGCCATTTCGCCGATCCTAAGGTGGGCGCTGTGGCCGGTAACGTGAAGGTGATCAACCGCAATCGATGGATCACGCGATGGCAGGCGCTTGAGTACATCACCAGCCAGAACCTGGAAAAGCGCGCATTTGATTTATTAAATTGCATTCCGGTGGTGCCCGGAGCGGCAGGTGCATGGCGCGCGGATCTGCTGCGTGCCAGTGGAGGTTTTTCGGGCGACACAGTGGCCGAGGATACGGACCTTACGCTGACGATCCGGCGAAACGGCTGGAAGATTGTCTACGACGAAGATGCCATCGGACGCACGGAAGTGCCGGAAACTGTGGACGCGCTGATCCGCCAGAGATTCCGCTGGACCTTCGGGACGATGCAGGCGGTGTGGAAGCATCGCGATACGACGGGCAATGCGCGCTATGGCACGCTCGGATGGGTCGCCATTCCTAATATTTTCCTGTTCCAGATTCTGCTGCCCCTGGTGTCACCGGTAATCGATTTCCTGTTTCTGTTGTCGCTCGCGCTCTGGGGGCTCGGCCAGCTTCATTTCACTCGTCTGCCGCAACTGTGGACCTCGCAGGACGTGGAGCGCTCCCTGATCTTCTTTGCCATCTTCATGGCCATCGACCTTTTTACTTGCGTGGTGGCTTTCGCGCTGGAAAAGGACGAGGACTGGACCCTGCTCGCACCGCTGCTGCTGCAGCGCTTCTACTATCGCCAGATGATGTACGTGGTGCTTTTCCGCGCGCTCAAGGAAGCCGTACGGGGACGTCCCGTGGGCTGGCGCGGCGTGGAACCACAAGTACCCGCGGCGCCTCCGCCGCCTGCAGCTGTCGCGCAGGTGTAAGCGCGAGCACTCACATCGGCGCCTCGCCTTACGGCGGCAGGAACGAACATGGTAGCCACAGGGACACAGAGGTACAGAGACTTCAAAGGAAAATCAGTCTTCGGGCAATAAGAGCAACAACCGCACCCTTGAAAAGCTTAAGGGTGCGGCACCCAACCTCATGCCGCGCTAAGAAGATGATCTGGATGCCAATCTAAATTCGCCTCTCGAAATCAAGCAGCGGGCAAGAACTAGAAGCGAGACAAGCGCTGCTAGCAGTGTCCACCACAGCATCTCTAGTGTTTCCACGATCCAGGCGGGGGCTTCTCCGACCCTCTTCAGCAGGAATGGTAGGAAGTTCCAGGTGGTGATGTGGACGTAATCCCACCTGTCGTCGATATCACCTTCGCTCATTAGTCCCCAGTCGCCCATCTTGCCAAGGGCGAACGCCAAAATGTTTTTCATGCGGAGCCATATCACAAAAGCGGGCCGGTTCGGCATGTCGAGTTCGTATCTCTCGAGCGGACACCAGAACGCAACCGAAGAAAGCTGGACGATGACGCTGATGAAGATCAGAGCCAGCCCTGCCCGCCAGACCATCCCGCCCAGATTCGCGCGGTGGCGAAGGAGCAGCGGAACAGCGATCAGGGCGACGATTTGGGCGGCGGTGGCGGTGTAGCGATCACCCCACGCCGTATCGCCGCTCCAGACCGTGTATTTCGCATAAAAGCTTACATAAGCCAACAACATCGGACCGAACGCCGCGAGATAGGCCTTGATCTCGGGGCGAAAGCTTTTCCACGCGAAAGCAGCCACGAGGATGGTAAGCAGCAGCAGAGGATCGAACAGGAAAATCGATTTCTCGGGCGTGAAGAGAGCGCCGAAAAATCCGACATGAAATGGAGTTTCAAACGGGAAAGCTGTGGGTAGAGCAGGGTTGCGATGCTTCCATTCCTCGCCAAAGATTTGTATGTAGGTGTTAAAGAGCGACCCAAAACGATAATACTGATACGCGCGTTCGATCGTGAAGAATATGACGTAAATGGGTAGTGCAATTTTTGCGTATTGAATGCTGCGCGAGCGCAATTCCTGTCCGCGCATATTTGAAAGCCACGCGGTAAGCAGAAGGAACAAGCCGACTGCAGCCAAATCCATCCCGGTGGTCAGCCGTGTGAGGAGGTTTGCTCCCAGCGCCGCCGAGCCCAGCGCCAGCGCCCAACGCTTCCCTGTGGTAAGCCAATCGTATTGAAAAGTGAGACCGGTCAGCGTGAGGAGGGCAATGTAATTATTCTCCGTCATGTTCTGCGTGTAATGCAGAAACGTGGTGCCGAATAACAGAGCGAGCACGCCCACGAATCTCTGATTGACGGTAAATCCAAGCAGACCGAGTAACCGGAAGCAAACCAGGCAGGTCAGCACGCATAGCAAAGTGCTCGTGCTATAGCTGACGACAATGCTGCGGATGGTGGGATCGGTACCTTTGTAAGCAGCGAATATGGGCAGATTTTCGATGTACGTTCCGAGAACGTCGGACGGCAGCATCAGAAGCGATTGGCCGACGCCGTACCAGCCGTAGAGCTTGCGGCCCCGCCCATGGATTCCGAACTCCGGGTACTCATCGGGAAGGACCGGTGCTTCCGATGTCCAGAAGGAGTGAGTGGCGCGCAAACGGTGAGTCGTGTCGCTGGTGCCCATCTCGCCTGACTGCACCAGCACGGCGGTCAGGAACGCAATGGCGATCAGCAAGAAGATGGGATTGCGGAACAAGCGGCTAAAACGATCAGTCATTCAGAAGCCTATTATACCGGTGGAGGACTACGGAAACTGACTCGCTGGGGAAGCAGGCGCTTTGCGAAATCGAAGGCGAGTCTGGTAGACTTGGGCAGGTTTGGGTTATGGGCTGCACCCTGATCCTGGGGGCGGCACCGGAGGACAACATGAGCGTCGCGCCTCGCGCGGGCAATGGGAAAATTACCGTGCCCGACATTCTCTCCCGTAAGTCCGGATTATTCACCAAGGCTTCCGAACCAAATAAAAAGATTACTTGTCTGACGGCCTATGACTATCCAACCGCGCGTCTCGTTGACGAGGCCGGGGTGGATCTCGTCCTGGTGGGCGATTCGCTGGCTATGGTGGTGCTGGGGTACGACAGCACGCTGCCGGTGACGTTCGACGAGATGCTGCTCTGTGTGCGCGCAGCGCGGCGCGGTGTGCAACGCGCGCTGCTGGTGGCGGATATGCCGTTCGGTAGTTTTCACGTTTCGATCGAAGACGCGGTGCGCAATGCCGTGCGCCTGGTGAAGGAGGGCGGCGCGGAGGCTGTGAAAATCGAGGGCGGCGAGCGCCGGTTGGAGCTGATTCACCGGCTGGTGGAAGCGGAAATCCCGGTGATGGGCCACGTGGGGCTGACTCCGCAATCGGTGAATGCGATGGGCGGATTCCACGTGCAGGGAAAAACGGCGGACGCCGCCGAGCAGGTGGAGCGTGACGCGTGCGCTGTCGAGGCCGCGGGCGCCTTCGCCGTGGTGTTGGAATCGATGCCGCGGGAGCTTGCGACGCGGATTACCGCGAAGTTG
>Ga0302326_10009622_pt1 | contig 21044 bp, 23 predicted proteins | sample Palsa_T0_3_FD_202264 | JGI IMG/M metagenome (GOLD analysis project Ga0302326, IMG submission 202264) | Peat permafrost microbial communities from Stordalen Mire near Abisko, Sweden - Palsa_T0_3 | ecosystem: Environmental > Terrestrial > Soil > Palsa > Peat permafrost | place: Sweden: Abisko... | reverse complement strand
GTCGGCCGTTCCGGCCGCGGCCGCGCCGGCGACCGGACCCGCCGGGATGCTGCCCCAGGCGCAGCTCAACCTGCCGCAGATACCGGGGCTGCCGTTCCCGCTGCCGCAGCAGGTGTCGCTGCCCGGCGACCTGGCCTCGCTGTTCACCGGCGGATCTCCGCTGAGCAGCGGGCTTGCCTCGGCGGCGGGCGTACCGGCTGCTGCCGCGCCGGCAGCGCTGCCGGCCTTCACCGCTCCGGCAGCAGTCGGGCCGGCCGCGGCGGCAGGAACGTCGCTGTTCCCGGTGGCCGGCCTGCCCTGACCCCGCACCTGGGCCGGCTAGCGCAACCGCGCTAGCCGGCCACCAACACCAACGACCGGGAGGACACCATGTTCATCGCACGGAATCTCATCAGCGCGTTCGCCGCCACGGCAATCGCGTCCAGTGCCGCCGTGGCGCTCAGCCCCACCGCGGCTGCCGACCCGGCGGCACCGCCCGCTCCGATCCCCGCTCAGCAGATCCCGGGAATGCCGGGACTGCCGGGCCTGCCGGCATTGACCGAGCTGAGCCCGATCATCCAGCAGGCAGCGAGCAACCCGGAGCAGGCGACCCAGCTGTTGATGGCCGCAGCCCAGGCATTCAGTCGCGACCCGTCTGCATCGGAACAGTCCAAGAGCGTTGCGCAGTCGGTGAACGAAGCCGCCTCTACGGCGCACGTCGTCCCGCCGGGTGTGGAACCGGGCGCGCAGGCACACCTGCCGACCGGTATCGACCCAGTGCACGCCGCGGGCCCAGCGCCCGAGGCGGCTGCCGCACCCGCACCTGCTCCCGCGAACGTCGTCCCGGTCGCGGCGACACCTCCGGCACCGGCAGCACCCGCCGGACCGGCGCCCGCAGCTGCCGCCGCACCGGCCCCGGTGGGTGAGGCCGCCGCTCCTGCGGCCGCGGCCCCCGGCTACAGCCCAGACTCGCCGCCCACGCAGGACTTCATGTATCCGTCGATCAGCAACAACTGCGGCGCCGACGGCGGCAACGTGCTGGCGCCCGTGCTGTCGGTGGCCGGACCCGCCAAGATCCCGGCGCCGGGCCCGAACGCCGGCCAGACGGCCTACGTGTTCACCGCGCTCGGCACGCCCGGACCCGCCGACGTGCAGAAGTTGCCGTTGAACGTCACCTGGGTGAACCTGACCACCGGCAAGTCAGGCAGCGCGACGCTCAAGCCTCAGGCGGACATCAATCCGCAGGGGCCGACCACGCTGGTCGCCACTGTCGACACCGGATCGGGCAGCGTCATGTCGACGATCTTCGGTCAGGTCACGACCAAGGACAAGCAGTGCCAGTTCATGCCCACCATCGGTTCGACGGTGGTGCCCTGAGCCCTGGTGCCGTGAACCCTAATCATTGGCACGCCGGCGCGCACCCATCGTCGTGTGCGCGTCGGCGGATCAGGCGTTAATAGGCCATGAAGAGGATCGCGTCCCGGTCGTATTCGAGGCCGGGGTGCGCGCTGGCCAGGTGCGCCTGAGTCATATCGACCAATTCGTCTTCGTCTTTGCCGACGATCGCCTCACCACAAGGGCAATTCAGATGTGTCTTCACGTTGCTGCCTTTCGTTCACTGCTGTGGGGCCGATTTTGCGGCCTTCATTTCCTTTTTGTACGACCGCACCTTGTCGAGCGAACGCGCGTCAGCGATGTCGGCAACCGAGATGTGCGTGCCGGCCTTGCCGAAATCGCCCGCCGCGGCCCGCCAGCCCTTCGGCGTCACCGCATACTGCTTGCCGAGCAGCGCCAGAAAAATGCGCGCCTTCTGCTCCCCGAACCCGGGTAGAGCTTTGAGCCGTCGAAGCAACTCTGGTCCGTCGGGGTCGCCTGCAGTCCAGATCGCGGCGGCGTCGCCGTCGTAGTCGTCGACGATGATTCGAGCCAGAGTCTGGATCCGTTTGGCCATCGACCCCGGAAAGCGGTGTATCGCAGGCTTTTCCGAGCACAACGCGGCGAACTTGTCCGGGTCGTAGTCGGCGATTTCGGCCGGGTCGAGATCACCCACTCGATCGGCGATGGTCTTCGGTCCGGCGAACGCACGCTCCAGGGGTATCTGCTGGTCCAAGACCATCCCGACGAGCAACGCGAAGGGACTCTCGGCCAGTAGCTTGTCTGCCTCAGGATCTTGAGCGAGCCACAGCTTCAATGTCGCCGACCTTCCTCCCGCTGAACACCCTAAGACCGATGGCCGATCCTTGCGACAATACCCACCAGGACAGCACTGACGACCAGCACATAACCACCCAGTTATCGTGGCGTGGTGGATGAGGCCAGATTGGCACTGATGCTGGCCCGCGACGAACTTCATCAGCTCGTCACCGCCTACTGCCGGGCTGTCGACCGCGCTGATTATGAAGCGCTTCGGGGCCTGTACCACCCCGACGCGACCGACTCTCACGGCTCGTTCTCGACGGGCGGCGTCGAGCAGTTCATCGCCCAATTACAGGCGGCGGAGCCGTACGTGCTTGTCTCCCAACACAACATCACCACAACGAACTTCGTCATCGAGGGTGAAACGGGCCGCGGTGAGATCTACTGCCTGGTGTTTCACACTTTCGCCGGCCCCAAGCAGGACACAGACGTCGTCATCGGCGGCCGGTACCTGGACAACTACACCAAGCACGACGGCCGCTGGAAGTTCAGTCAACGCACCATCGTGGCGGACTGGGCATACCAGAACGACCCGTCCCAAGTGAACTTCGAGCACCCCAGCACCCGAGGAAGCCTGCGCGGCAGAGCTGGCCAAGCCGACCCGTCGATAAGGCTGTTCACCCCGCCGGCGGGTTCACCTGGCACGACCCGGTACGGCGATTAAAGAAAGCTGCCCGCTATGGACACCCCACCCGCGGGTTACCGTGGCGGAATGGCCGCGACACCTGCCCTCACCGCCCGCAACTTGAGGAACCTGGCCGGGTTCACCGGACTGTCCTGCATATCCATCGGCATCTACCACTTCGCGCTCGGCACCGCCTCAGTCCCCGGAGCCACCGACGCCAACGCCACAGTTGATTCCCGCGAGCGGTTCTACTCCGCGTACTTCGCCGGCTACGGCCTGGCCTGGCTACGCGCTGCCCGCCGATCGCCGATCCGCGCCGGTGAGGTACGTGCACTGGCCGGCCTCATGCTGATCAGCGCCGTCGGACGGGTCATCTCGCTGGTGCACAACGGGCGACCGCACTGGTTCCAGGAGGTATTGACCGCGATTGAATTCGTCGTTCCGGCAGTCTTTTTCGGGATTGCCGATGCCGACGAAGCCCAGACAATCCCAAAAGCCGAGCTGCTTGCAGCCAGTTAACCGCTCTTACGGCGAAATTCGCGTCGGTTACTCGCCGCGCCGTGCGCGCCGTGCTGCTTGGCGCCGCCGTCCTTGTGGTCCGACCCGCCGCCCGATGACTTCGCATTTTTTCGCTCGAGCGCTTCGCGGAATTTACGCTTACTGTCGTCTTCCGACGCCGATGCAGCCATGCCGGAAAGCCTAGCGCGCTCGGGCCGTCGCAGTGCGATTCACCGCACGCCCGGCGGCATGCCGTACACATGCGCGATCGGCATGGTCAGCACGACCCGGCGGTCGGTGACCATCGAGCGGCGGTAGTCGTCCCAGTCCGGATGTTCACCGGCGATGTTGCGGTACAACGCGATCAGCGCTTCGACGGTGTCGTCGCCGGGGGACACGGCCGGCGGTGTCAGCGTCGCGTTGCCATCGGCAACGGCGTACGACCACCCGTCGTCCGAACTCACCAGCAACGAAGCCCGCGGGTCACGACGCAGGTTGCGCGTCTTGGCTCGCGGTTCGGTGACCGACACCTGAACGGCGGCATTGCGGGCATCGAAGTAGTACGTGACGTTGGACAGCTGCGGACGACCGTCACGCTTGAGAGTGGCGAGCACGCCGAGCGAGTTGTCCGCGATGACAGCCAGCAATTTGTCGTCGAACACTTGGCGGCTCATGGGATGAGCGTACCCGCGCGTGCAGATCACCGGACCGAGCTGACGCCGGCGTCTTACCATCGCGCTATGACCCGTTACGCGGCATTTTTGCGCGGCGTCAACGTGGGCGGCGTCAACCTCAAGATGGCCGAGGTCGCGGCAGCGTTGAGCGATGCGGGACTCGCTGAGGTGCGGACGATCCTGGCCACCGGCAACGTCGCATTCGACTCGGCGAAGTCCGCCGACGCGGTGCGGGCGACGGCCGAGCAGGCACTGCGACAGCGATTCGGCTACGACGCCTGGGTGCTGGTCTACCCGATCAAGAAGGTGCAGGCCATCGTCGACGGCTACCCGTTCGAGGCGGAGGTCGACGGCTACCAGTCCTATGTCACGTTCGTCAGCGACAAAGACGTGCTCGACGAACTCGCCGCGCTGGCCGACGAGGCAGGCGCCGACGAGAAGATCGCCCGCGGACCCAAGTCAACAGGCGTGATCTATTGGCAGGTAGCCAAAGATCACACGCTGGACAGCACCATCGGCAAGACGATGGGCAAGAAGCGGTACAAGTCGTCGACCACGACCCGCAATCTGCGCACGCTGGTCAAGGTGCTGGGCGCTCAACCTTCGTAGGCAGCCTCGAGATAGCGCACCGCCTCGGCTTTGCCGAGCCCGAGTCCGCGCGCAACGTCGAGATAGGCACGCGCCGCATCTGCCATCGCGGTGTCCGAAGGATCGGCGCGAGCGACGAATGTGCCGAAGCGGCCCCGAGTTTCGACAATGCCCGCGGCTTCCAGCTCGCGGTAGGCGCGGGCGACGGTGTTGACGGCCAGTCCCAATCGGCCGGCCAGCTCACGCACTGTCGGCAGCCGGGTGCCAGGCGCCAGGGTGCCGACCCTGATCGCCTCGATGATCTGGTTGCGCAGTTGATCGAACAGCGGTCGCCCCGCCTGTCCGTCAACTCGCAGCCACTCCACCAACTCCACCTGCTCAGTATCCCGCAGTCCGGCTATCTTGGTTGGGTGCGAATAACGGTCCTGTCCGGCGCGGGAATCTCCGCCGAAAGCGGTGTGCCGACGTTTCGCGACGACAAGAACGGACTGTGGGCCAAGTTCGACCCCTACGAGTTGTCCAGTGTTCAAGGCTGGCAGCACAACCCCGAACGCGTGTGGGGATGGTATCTCTGGCGGCACTACCTCGTCGGCACCGTCGAACCCAATGCCGGCCACCGCGCTGTCGCCGCCTGGCAGGACCACGCCGAGGTCAGCGTCGTCACGCAGAACGTCGACGACCTGCACGAGCGCGCAGGCAGCTCACCGGTACATCATCTGCACGGCAGCTTGTTCAAATTCCGTTGCGCGACTTGCAATCTGCCCTACACCGGCAATCTGCCCGAGATGCGGGAGCCGGCACTGGAGGTCGAACCACCCAGTTGCGCCTGCGGCGGTTTGATCCGGCCGGACATCGTCTGGTTCGGCGAAGCGCTGCCCGAGGAGCCCTGGCAGCGCGCCGTCGAGGCCACGACGGCAGCCGACGTGCTGGTCGTGGTGGGAACCTCCGGCGTCGTCTACCCGGCGGCGGGCCTGCCCGAGTTGGCGGTGGCCCGCGGCACGGTCGTGGTCGAGGTCAATCCCGAGCCGACGCCACTGTCGAGCAGCGCCACCATCACCGTGCGCGAAAGCGCCAGCACTGCGCTGCCGACCCTGATGCAGCGACTGCCCGCGCTGCTGAACTAGACCGGGCGCCGCGCGCGGCCCAAGACGAACTCCGACACCGGCATCGGCACCCACGCCGGCAACGCCCGCTCGGTCCGGGTGCGATCGATTTCGAATCCTGCAGCGCGGATGGAGTTCTCGGTGTACCGGTGAGCGTGGCAGTTACCCGCCAGCCTCGGCCATATGGTCGTCGCGTCGACGAATCGCTGCATCCGGCCCCGAAGTCCACGGCTGGCAACATGCTCCAGGTAGCGCAGCTCGCCGCCCGGCCGCAACAACGTAAACAGCTGCCGCAGAACCGCATCAGGCTCGGCCACCGAACACAGCACCAGCGAGCACACCACCGCGTCGAACGGTTCGGTGGCAGAAAAGCTCTCCACGGTGCTGTTCGTCACCTCGACCGGGACAGCTGCGCCTGCGACCGCGTCACGGGCCCGAACGGCCAGCCGCTGCTCGGGTTCGACGGCGACAACGCCCGTCACCGACTCCGGGTAGAACGCGAAGTTGGTTCCGGTGCCCGCACCGACCTCGAGGACCCGGCCGGACAACCCGGCCAGGTTCTCCCGACGGGACGCCCGCATCTGCTCGGTCTCGTGCGCGGCGATGGCTGGCCAAATGCGCGCGAAGAACGGATGGTCGAGCGTCGTCATACCGACTGACTTTTCAACGACGATCTCAGTGCCGCCAATCGCGCCACCATCTCATCGAGGGCAGCGTCGGCGCCGACCAGTCCCGTCACCATGTTCCCGGCGAAGACCGCGCGCAGCACCCGGTCGGCAAACGCCTCCACGTCACCGAACGGCAGGTGCGGCTTGGCGATCAGCAGCGCGGCCACGCCGTGCGCGGCACTCCAGAATTCCAGCGCGACTCCCGCCGGGTCGCCCGACGCAAAGGTGCCTTCGTCGATCAGCGCCTGCACGGTGGCCCGAATGTGCGCGAATGCCGAATTGGCCAGCGCAGCATCGACATCGCTGTCGGACCGCCACTCGCCCATTGTCGCGATTCGATAGAGTTCCGGGTTCTCGGTGGCAAACCAGATGTAGGTCAAACCCTGAGCCCGCAGCACCTCGACATTGCTCGATTGCGCGGCCGACACCCGCTGCATCTCGTCGTCCAGCTTGTCGAAGTAGCGGGCGCAGACCGCGTCGAGCAGGGTGTCTTTGTCTTGGAAATGCAGGTAGATCGACGGCGGCGTGACGCCGACACGTTCTGCTACCAACCTGATCGAGACCGCCTTGGCATGGCCGGTGTTCAGCAGGAGATCGGTTGCGGCGTCAAGGATCTCATCGCGCAACCGATCGCCGGACCCGCGCGGCGCCCGTCTGCGCCGAAGATGCTCGGTTGCCGGGCTAGCCACTGTCGATGACCGTCGCCGCACGCGTGCCGCTGGACGCACCGGATGTGACCGGAGCCCTGTCGTCGCGACGGTGCCGTCCGGCCGAGGGGTCGGCAACCGCCGATGCCGGCATCGAGTCCGATTCGCTGATCCCGATCCGATCATGCAGCCATACCAGCGGTTTCGGTGCCCACCAACCCCATTGCCCCAGCACGTGCATGAAAGCAGGCACCAGGACCATTCGCACCAACGTCGCGTCGACCAGCACCGCCAGCGTCAGTCCGAGACCGAACATCCGCATGAACGACACCTGCGCGGCGATCAACGCGGCGAACGAAATCGACATCACCACCGCGGCGGCAGTAACCACGCGGCCGGTGCGGGCCAGCCCGAGCGCCACACTTTCGTCGTTGTCGGCGCGGATCTTTCGGCGTTCCGCCGTGGCCGGCCGAGCCGCAATTGACGCCAACCAGTACTCCCGAATCCGGGAGACCAGGAAGACCTCGTAGTCCATCGACAGGCCGAACGCGACGCAGAACAGCAGCACCGGAATGTTGGCGACCAACGTCTCGCTGGGAGTGGTGCCCAGCGCGCCGAGGTGTCCGTCCTGGAAGATCCACACCAGCGCGCCGAACGCCGCCGTCAGCGATAAAACGTTGCATACCAAAGCTTTCACCGGTAGCACCACACTGCCGGTGAGCAAGAACAGCAGCACCAACGCGATGGCGGCGATCAGCCCCAGGACCAGCAGAAGCCGGGCGGTGATCGCATGCACGCTGTCTCGGTTGATCTGGGCCACGCCCGCCATCTCCACCGACTTGCCCGCCGGGCCTGCGACGGCGTGCATCCGGTCGAGTTGGAGATCGGAGGCCTGCGAGAACAGCGGCGCAGTACTGGCGACCGTCAAAAACGCGCTGTCGTGGCCGAGGCCGGTCGCCGCGGACGGCGGTCCGACCCGCTTACCGCCGACGAACGTCCCGGTCGGCACGGAGACGGCGGAGACGTCGACGACTTGGGACAGGTCGGTGGCATAGCGGTTGAGGTCGCCCGGACGCACCCCTCGAACGTCCGGGACGACCACTGGCACCGCCGTCGCCGAGTCGTCGGCGAAATCGTGACGCAACTGGTCACCGACCACGTGTGCCGACGCCGATGTCGGCAACACGCGGTCGTCGGGCATTCCCCACTGCACCCCAAGGAAGGGAATCCCCAGCATCAGCAGCAACGCGACGACCGCAACACCGACCGGCACGGCCCGCCGCATCACCAACTTGGTCGACCGATACCAGAAGAGCTGCTCTACGGGTTTTTGCGCGGGGGCCGGGCGGCGGAACACCCGCCGCGTCAGCCGGCGTACGTCCAGCGCGTCGAGCCGCGGCCCGAGCAGCACGATCGCCGCCGGCGTCACGACGATCGCCGCGACCGCGACGAAGGCCACGGTGGCCACGCCCGCGTAGGCGAACGACTTCAGGAAGTACATCGGGAACAGCACCATCACCGCCATGCACAACGCGACGGTGGTCGCCGAGAACAACACCGTGCGCCCCGCGGTGGCCATGGTCCGGATCAGCGCGTCGTTCGGCTCGCTGCCGTCGGCCAACTCATCGCGGTAGCGGCTGATGATCAGCAGGGTGTAGTCGATGGCCAGAGCCAGGCCCAGCGCGCTGCTGAGGTTCAAGGCATACGTCGACACGTCGGTGCTGAAGCTGATCAACCGCAACACCGACATGGATCCCACGATCGCCAGCCCGCCCAAAACGACGGGTAGGGCCGCGGTCAGCAGGCCACCGAACACCCACACCAGCACAAAAAAGCTCAGCGGAATCGCCAGCGACTCCATCAACAACAGATCGCGCTCGTTCTGGCGGTTGATCTGGTCGTAGGCCATCGCCACGCCGCCGGCGCGAACCGTGACACCGTTGCAATCGTGAGCGACCTGCAACGCGATGCTTTTCGCGTATTTCTGAGCGTTGTTCTCCCCGCCCTCGAGGTTGGCGACGATCAAGCCGGACTTGCCGTCCTTGCTCACCAGCTGGGGGGCCAGGTGCGAGCCGTTGGCAGCGGCGGGCCCGGTCCACGCCGAGGACACGTTGAACACGCCAGGCGACCGCTCCACCTGCGCGACGATGTCGGTCGCGACGAGGCGGGCTTGATCGCTCTGGGCGCCGGCCGCCGCGGTGACCAACAGGACCAATTGCTGATCGCTCTGCCCGAACTTGTCACCCAGCAGCGCTATCGCCCGGGCCGACTCAGAGGCCGGGTCCTGGAAGCCGCCGGCAGACAGGCTCTTGGCGACGGGAACGCCGAACACCGCGGCCGCCACCATCACCAAGACCGCCACCGCCAGTATCCGCCGGGGCGCAGCAATGGCGAGGCGAGCGATCCGCTGCAGCATCGGCGCCCTTCCCATCGTGATACCCGCGATAACTTAGCTGCGCTAAGTGATCGGCACAACTTTAGTCATCTTTTCTGCGTCCTTACCGATACAGACGAGCCGAGGGCCCGAGATGGTTCAACGCAGTGCCCGATAACCGGGACATTTTCCGCAGCCTAAGCGATTACACGCCTGCCCAATAGCTCACTTCCAACCATCCGGACGTGACGTCCGGCCCCGATGGACCTACTGGGCAGTAACAATTGCCATGATTTTCCGAATCGTGACTCAAAGATTCCTTAATCGTGGCCCATACGCTCAGCTACATGTGGATCGATGACGCCAGTGCTGACGTAATCAAAGTTGATTTCGACGCCCTCTACCACGGCGACGTGTTGGTCGAAGGCGAGTGCTCGGAGCAATTCGACGATTGGCAGCCGCTCTCGAACGCGAGCTAGCTCGCGCGGCGCACGCCCACACGTTGAGGCGTGCCGGGACGGTATGCAATCGCCGGCATCAATTGCACCTTCGGCGATCTCGCAATTCGTCCTCCGGTAGTACGAGTTCCGTCCCTGGCCCCCGCTTTCGGCGGGGGCTTTTTCGCGCCCGTTCTCACCTCGGCGCCATCCGGATCGCGCCATCGAGGCGGATCACCTCGCCGTTGAGCATCGGGTTCTCGATGATGTGCACGACCAGCGCACCGTATTCGTCGGGGTCACCGAGGCGGCTGGGGTGCGGCACCTGCTTGCCGAGTGACTCTCGCGCGGGCTCGGGCAGGCCGGCCAGCAGCGGGGTGTCGAACAGACCGGGCGCGATCGTCACGACCCGGATGGCTTTGCTGGCCAGGTCACGTGCGATGGGCAGCGTCATACCGACCACCCCGCCCTTGGACGCGGAGTACGCGGCCTGACCAATCTGGCCGTCGAAAGCCGCCACCGACGCGGTGTTGACGATGACGCCGCGCTCTTCACCCACCAGGTCCTGCGCGGCGATGCGCTCGGCGCCCAGCCGCAGCACGTTGAACGTGCCGATCAGGTTGATCTCGACGACCTTGCGGAAGGCCGCCAACGGGAACGCGCCGTCCTTGCCCAGCGTCTTGACAGCGTTACCGGTGCCGGCGCAGTTGACCACGATGCGCAGCGGCCCGAGCGAGGCGGCGATGTCCAGCGCGTCGGTCACGGCCTTCTCGTCGGTGACGTCGGCGGGCGCAAAGCGCGCTCGATCACCGAGCTCGCGGACCACCTCTTCGCCCTTGAGATCGAGCACCACCACCTGCGCGCCGGCGTCGAGCAGGCGCTTGGTGGTAGCCAGCCCCAGGCCGGATGCTCCACCGGTGACGAGCGCTACGGCATCCCTGATCTCCACGCACAGTTCCTCTCATAGGGTCCGATTTTCGATCCAGCCGGCCTTGCGACAGGCCAGGGCCCAACCTACTGGTTGGTCGGGACTATACCCAGTCGTTGAGTACGGCTTCGGTGTCAGAGCCCGGCTGCCGCGGCGGACGCGGCTGGTCGGGAGCGCTGCGCGAGAACCGGGGTGCCGGCAGCGGCTGCAGGCCGTTGCCGACCCGGTAGAAGGTGTTGCGCTCGGTGATATGCGGTTCGGTCTCCACCTCACCGAAGGCCAGCACCGGCGTCACGCAGGCGTCCGAATCGGCGAACACCTTGGCCCAGTGGTCCCGGTCCTTCCCGGCGAACACCTCGGTGAATCGGGCGCGCAACTCGGGCCACCGGGAGCGGTCGTTCTGCCCCGGCAGGTCGGCCGGGTCCAGGCCGAGCCCGTCGAGCATCGCCGCGTAGAACTGTGGCTCGATGGCGCCCACCGACACGTAGCGACCGTCGGCGCATTCGTAGGTGTCGTAATAGGGCGCTCCGCCGTCCAGCATGTTGGTGCCGCGCTCGTCGGTCCACACGCCCATGTCGCGCATTCCCCACATCATCTGCGCCAGCACCGACGACCCGTCGACCATCGCCGCGTCGATGACCTGGCCCTTGCCGGAGGTCTGCCGCTCCCACAGCGCGGACAAAATCCCGAGCAGCAGAAACATCGACCCGCCGCCGAAGTCGCCGACCAGGTTCAGCGGCGGCACCGGCCGTTCACCCACCCGGCCGACGGAGTGCAGCAGACCGTTGAGCGAGATGTAGTTGATATCGTGGCCGGCCTGCTGACTGCGGGGGCCGGTCTGGCCCCAGCCGGTCATCCGGGCGTAGACGAGTCGGTCGTTGACCTCGGCGCAGTCGTCCGGGCCAAGCCCCAGACGTTCGGTCACGCCCGGCCGGAAACCCTCGATCAGCACGTCGGCCTTCGCGACGAGCTTGAGCACCAGCTCGCGGCCTTCGTCGGATTTCAGGTCGGCGATGACGAACCGGCGGTTGCGCAGTGTGGGGTCGGCGCCACTGGCTCCGGGTCGGTCGACGCGTACGACGTCGGCACCGAGGTCGCCGAGGATCATCGCGGCGTGTGGGCCGGGCCCGATTCCGGCGAGTTCGATGACTCGCAATCCTGTCAGCGGTCCCGCCATATCAACCGACCTCCCTGTCGACGCTTGCCCGTTGGCGATCGTGAGCCCGGCGAAGCCGGGTGAAACGGGTCGCCAACCAATCAACCCGTGGCGATCGCCAGCGCGGCATAGCCGGGCACAGCGGGTCGCCAACCAATCAACCCAGTCGCATCTTTGCAGTCGACATGGTCGCCGTTGAACCCCGGGGCTTAAAGTCGAACGATGACCGCCATCGATTCCGGTATCGACACCCTTGCGCCCGTCGACGGGCTCGCCGTTTCGTTGACCGACGGCGTGCTGTCGGTGACGATCGACCGTCCCGACAGTTTGAATTCGCTGACGCTGACGGTGTTCGAGGGGCTCGCCGATGCCATGGAGCAGGCGGCCCACGATCCCCGGGTGAAAGTGGTGCGACTCGGTGGATCGGGCCGCGGTTTCTGTTCTGGAGCGGGAATGAGCGCCGACGACGTGGCGGGCACCGGACCCGGCGACGAACTGATCCTTGCGGCCAACCGCGTGGTACGGGCGATCACGGCGCTGCCGCGCCCGGTCGTCGCCGTCATTCAAGGCCCGGCAGCGGGTGTCGGTGTCTCGCTCGCCCTCGCGTGCGATTTGGTATTGGCTTCGGACGCGGCGTTTTTCATGCTCGCCTTCACCAAGATCGGCCTGATGCCCGACGGCGGCGCCTCGGCGCTGATCGCCGCCGCGATCGGCCGGATCGGTGCGATGCGGATGGCGCTGCTCGCCGAGAAACTACCCGCAGCCGACGCGTTGGCAAGCGGCTTGATCAGCGCGGTTTACCCGGCGGACGACTTCGAGGCCGCGGTGGACAAGGTGGTGTCCGGGCTGCTGAGCGGCCCCGCGGTGGCGTTCGCCAAGACCAAGCACGCCATCAACGCGGCCACGCTCGGCGAGTTGGAGCCCGCCCTGCAGCGCGAACTCGAAGGCCAGTCAATCCTGTTGAACTCGCACGACTTTCGCGAGGGTGCCAGGGCTTTCCAGCAGCGCCGCAAACCCGACTTCACAGATCATTGAGCACCGACAGCTGAGCGGCTCACAGACCGAACAGCGGCGGCAACGCAAGCAGCACGACGAGGGTCCACACGAAGTGGGTCAGGATCGACGCCAGCACGCCGCCGGTCGCGCGGCGCTCGAGTGCGCAGACCGTTCCCAAGAAGATCGCGGCGAACCCGAGCATCACATTCCCACTGGCCAGCGTTGCGATCACATAGATCACCGTCGAGATCACCAGTGGGTGGTGTCGCCCCAGCGCGGTGTACAGCGAACCGCGGTAGAACGTCTCTTCGGCGACGGCGCCCACCAGTGCGACGGCCATGGTCAGCCGCCACGATCCCTGGTCGGTGTAATGCAAGATGCGGGTGATCGGCTCGGCGACTACCGGGATCTCGCGGGCGATCAATCCGCCGAGCACGAAGACGCCGCCGAGCAGCAGACCGATGACGGTGCCGCTGACCACCGGGCGCTGATTGCGACCGCGCCAGCGGGCGCCGCCCAGATGGATCGGTCCGGACACGAACGCACCGACGCCCCACACGGCAGCCAGAGTGAGCGACCACCAGTAAAAGCTCGGCTCACCAGGATGGCTTCGAAGCGCGAAACTCAGCGCAGTGGCGCCGAAGACGATCACGAACGCGACGACGATTCGCCGCCGGCGCAGGACCGAAGGTGACTCATTGTGTGGCACAGCGACATTGACGATCCCACGACGAATCTCCTCCAGCGCGCTGGTCGCGGGAGGAGCGCTGTCGTCGGTTCGTGTCATGCGAAATGCACCTTCGGTGTCAGCGTGATCAGGATGTCGAGCCCGGTCCGCAGCACGCCGGCGATCGGGCTGGGGACAACATTAACCAAGCCGAGGCCGGATCGCGCGATCGACGGTGTCACGATGCACGCAAGCCGGCGCAGCCGCAGCGCGTCACCGCCGGCCCACACCGGATCGCTGTCGGCAAGGTGGTGTGGATCGGCGAGCGCGTTGACCGGGCGCGGCCGGTGGTTGGACAGCGAGCGACGCATCGCTTCTTTGATGGACAGCAGTCCGCCCGGCGGATCGGGAACCAGGTCACGCAGTCCGCCGCCACTGGCCCGCATCGGGTAGTCCAGCGACCGGACGAGGTCCGCGGCCAAGGCGTCGGGCACCGGCAGCGCCAGCCCAGTGACCCATGATGCCAACGAGGTGTCGATGCCCCACACCGGCAGACCGGTCTGCCACTTGCCGGCTACGTGCGCATAGGTTTTGAGCATGTCGCGGTAGGACGTCGTCTCCGGCCCGGCGATGTCGTAGGCGCCGGCCGGAACCTGCTCTGGGTCAGCAGCGGCGACCAGGTAGTACAGCACATCGCGTATGGAGATCGGGTCGATCGGGTGCTTCATCCACTTCGGTACCGGAATCACCGGGAAGCGGTCGCCGACGTAACGCATCATCTCGAATGACGTCGAACCCGCACCGAAAATCACCGCGGCGCCGAGCCACACCACTTCCGGGCCGTCCTCGATCGTGAGCGCCTCAGCCACCTCTGCGCGACTGGCCAGGTGCTCGGACAGTCCTCCGTCCTCCGGGACCTGAGGGACAAATCCACCGAGATACACGATGCGACGCGCGCCGGCGTCCCTGGCTGCCGCAGCGACGTTGCCGGCCGCCGCTCGGTCGGCATCGCGGAAGCCTGGTTGACCGATGGCGTGCACCAGGTAGTAGATCACGTCGACCGATCCGGCAGCAGCGAACGCTGCGCGAGCCGAGTCCGCGTCGGAGGCATCGAGTTGGAGTGGCTTGACGTCGTCGAACCAGCCGAAGTCGGCAAGCCGCTCCGGATTGCGGGTGGCGGCCAAAACTTCGTGGCCTGCTTCAAGAAGGACCGTGACCAGCCGCGACCCGATATAACCGGTCGCTCCGGTCACCAGAATTCGCACAGTTTGAACCTACCGATCGGGATATGTACTGGACATTGAGTTCAGTTGTTCCCTGGAACAGCGTCGGCAAACCGGACTGTGCGCGGTCACACGCGTCGCCAGGGCGGCCGCCGGACGCCATTCCGGCCGACTGTGATTAGGTTCCCATTGATCTTGATCGACCCAAGGGAAGCAGCCCGGCCACTATTGAACACACGGATACAATGACCGAACGCGTCCCGTCTATCCCGGATTGCAGGGGGCGAAGCCACAAGTGACACCGAGCCCGTCCGTCGCGGCGGTAGCTGTCGAGTTCCCGCCGTATCAAGTCGGCCAGCAGGAAGCCCTGGCAGGCCTGACCGGATTCGGTGGCCCGCAATTCGATCGTTTCGCCGCCAGCGCGGGAGTTGAGAAGCGGCGCATCGCGTTACCGCTGTCTCGGTACGGCGAGCTGAGTGGCTTCACCGAAGCCAACGACACCTACATCGACGTCGCGATGACACTCGCCGAACGTGCGGTTCTCGCGGCTCTGGACGCCGCCGACGTCCAGCCTGCCGACGTCGACGTCGTCTTCTCGACGACGGTGACCGGCTTGGCGGTGCCGACGGTGGAAGCGAGGTTGGCGACTCGCCTCGGGCTGCGGCCCGACGTCAAGCGGGTGCCGCTGTTCGGACTCGGTTGTGTCGCAGGAGCCGCCGGGGTGGCCCGCCTGCACGACTATCTGCTCGCATTCCCCGAGCAGATCGGGGTGTTGCTCGCCGTCGAGCTGTGTTCGCTGACCCTGCAACCCGACGATTCCTCGGTAGCTAATCTGGTGGCGGCCAGCCTCTTTGGCGACGGCGCGGCCGCGGTCGTCGGCAAGGGGGCCAACCGCACGCCCGCCGGGCCCAGGGTGCTGGCCACCCGCAGCCGGATCTACCCCGACACCGAAGACGTGATGGGCTGGGACATCGGCAGCACGGGCTTCAAGATCAAGCTGTCCGCCGAGGTCGCGACCGTCGCAGAGAAATACGTGGGCGATGACGTCCGCAACTTCCTCAGCGACCACGGCCTGACCACTGCGGACATCGCGACGTGGGTCTGCCATCCCGGCGGCCCGAAAGTCATCGAGGCCATCGAAAACACTCTCGACCTGCCGGCGAAAGCCCTCGACCACACTCGGAAGTCGTTGCGCGAGAACGGGAACCTGTCGTCGGTGTCGGTGCTCGATGTGCTTCGGGCGAACCTGGTCGATCCGCCGGCAGCGGGATCGTTCGGGCTGATGATCGCCATGGGACCGGCGTTCTGCTCGGAACTCGTGCTGCTCGGCTGGTAGGTCATGTACTACCTGCTGATTCTGGCGATCGGCGTCGAGCGCCTGGTCGAGCTGATCGTCTCCAAGCGCAACGCCCGGTGGGCCTTCGCCCACGGCGGAAGGGAATTCGGCCACAATCACTATCCGGTGATGGTCGCGATCCACACCGCGTTGCTACTCGGATGCGTCATCGAGGTCTGGGCGTTGCACCGGCCCTTCATCCCGTGGCTGTGCTGGCCGATGCTCGTGCTGGTGGCGCTGAGCCAAGCGCTGCGCTGGTGGTGTGTGACGACGCTGGGCCCGCGATGGAACACGCTGGTGATCGTGGTCCCCGAGGCGCCGCTGGTCCGACGAGGTCCATATCGGTGGCTGCACCACCCGAACTACGTGGCCGTCGTCGCCGAAGGTGTCGCGTTGCCACTCGTGCACACGGCGTGGCTCACCGCCGTCTGCTTCACGCTGGCCAATGCGCTGTTGCTGACGGTGCGGATCCGGGTCGAGAACGCGGCGCTGGGTTACGCGTGAGCTCTAGCGCGCTTCGAGCTTCAGCGCGCTTCGAGCCTCAGCGGGCCTTCCAGACCGGCTGACGCTTCTCGGCGAAGGCCAGCGGCCCTTCCTTGGCGTCCTCGGTTCTGAGCAGCGCGGCAAACCCGCGCGTCGTGCGTGCCCAGCCGGGCTCCTCGGCAGGGATGATGCCGTCGTCGTCAGCGCCGCACGCGATCCGCTTGCTCGCTTGCACCGACAGCGGAGCGTTCACCGTCACCCGCTCGGCCAGCGCCAGCGCGGCATCCAGCACGGTGCCGTTCGGCACAACCTGGTTGATCAGACCCCAGTCCATCGCTTCGGCGGCGCTGATCGGCTCACCGGTGAGCAGCATCTGCATCCCGACCTTGCGGGGCAATTGCTCGACGATGCGGAACACGCCACCGGCGCCGGCGAGCAGGCCGACCTTGACCTCGGGCAGGCCGAATTTCGCGCGCTCCTCGGCCACCACCAGATCGCTGGCCAGCGCCAGTTCGGTGCCGCCGCCGAGCGCCGTGCCGTTGACCGCGGCGATGGTCGGCTTGTCGATGAAGTGGTGGACGTATCCGGCGAAGCCCCACTCCGCATGATCGGGGTGGTAGATGTTCTCACGGCGCGACACCGCCTTGAGATCCGCTCCCGCGCAGAAGGATTTGTCGCCGGCTCCGGTGATCACCACCACCCGCACGTCGGCGTCGTTTTGCGCCTGCTGCAGTCCGTCACCCAGACCGATGCTGACGGCGGCGTTGACACAGTTACGCGCTTCCGGCCGGTTGATCGTGATGACCAGAACGTTGCCGCGGCGTTCGGTGAGCACCGCAGCTTCTGTCACAAGAGCTCCACGATGGTCGCGTTGGCCTGACCGCCACCCTCACACATCGTCTGCAACCCGTAACGAATTCCCTTGTCCCGCATGTGGTACAGCATCGTGGTCATGATCCGGGCGCCGGATCCACCGAGCGGGTGACCCAGCGCGATCGCACCGCCATTGGGGTTGAGCTTCTTCTCGTCGGCGCCGATGTCCTTCAGCCAGGCCAGCGGCACCGGGGCGAAAGCCTCGTTGACCTCGAAGACTCCGATGTCTTCCAGCTTCAGGCCGGAGCGCTTGAGCGCTTTCTGGGTGGCTGGGATCGGCGCTGTCAGCATGATCACCGGGTCGGCGCCGGCCAGCGTGGCGGTGTGCACCCGGGCGATCGGCGTGAGCTTCAGCTCCTTGGCCTTTTCCGCCGACATGAACAGCAGGGCCGCCGATCCGTCGGAGATCTGGCTGGAGTTCCCGGCGTGGATCACGCCGTCCTCCTTGAAGGCGGGCTTGAGCTGCGCCATCTTCTCGATCGGCGTGCCGCGCCGGATGCCCTCATCCTTCAACACCAGGTTTCCGTCCTGATCCTTGATGCCGACGATCTGGTCGTCGAAGGCACCGGAATCCTGTGCGGCCGCGGCCTTTTCGTGTGAGGCGAGCGAGTATTCATCAACCTTGGTCCGGTCGAATCCCCACTGCTCGGCGATCATCTCCGCGCCGATGCCCTGGTTGGGGATGGCGCCGTGGTAGCGATCCAGGAACGTCTGCGAATAAGGCCGCCCGCCGTTGGCCAGCGTCGATCCCATCGGAGTCCGCGACATCGATTCCACCCCACCGGCAACGACGACGTCGTAGTGTCCGGCGACCACACCGGCGGCAGCGAAGTGGACGGACTGCTGGCTCGATCCGCACTGGCGATCGACGGTGACACCGGGCACGGTCTCCGGCCAGCCCGCGGTCAGCAGGGCGGTGCGGGCGATGTCGATGGCCTGCTCACCGGCCTGCGAGACACATCCCCAGATCACGTCGTCGACGAGTCCGGGATCGATGCCCGCCCTCTCGACCAGGCCGTTGAGCACCTGCGCGGACAGGTCGGCGGCGTGCACGCCGGACAAGCCGCCGTTGCGTTTGCCGACCGGTGAACGAACTGCCTCGACGATGACGGCTTCAGCCATGACGGGTATCTCCTTTGACAGACTTGCGGACTTGCATCGATTGTTGACCAACCCGTTGGACGGCTCGCCGCGGGGGTGCGCAGCCGACAGGTAGCGTCGAACCGGGTACTTTGAGCGGCGTGTCGCGTATAGCCATCTTTGGCGGCCACGGCAAGATCGCTCTGCGCCTGGCCCGCATCTTGACCGACCACGGTGATCAGGTGACCTCCGTGTTCCGCAATCCTGACCACGCTGATGACGTCGCCGCCACCGGTGCCCGTCCGGCCGTCGCCGACATCGAGAAGCTGGACACCGGCGCGCTCGCCGATCTGGTCGCCGGTCACGACGCGGCGGTGTTCGCCGCGGGCGCCGGCGGCGGCGATCCGGCCCGCACCTACGCCGTGGACCGCGACGCCGCGATCAGGGTCATCGACGCCGCCGGTCAGGCGGGCGTGCGACGTTTCGTGATGGTGTCGTACTTCGGCGCCGGTCCTGATCACGGGGTATCGCAGGACAATTCGTTTTTCGCGTACGCCGAGGCCAAGGCCGCGGCAGATGCACACCTGCGCGCCAGCGACCTGGACTGGACCGTGCTCGGGCCCGGACGCCTCACTCTGGAACCGGCCACCGGCAAGATCGCCCTCGGAGCGGATGCGGCTGCCAACGGTTCGGTCTCCCGCGAAGACGTCGCCCTGGTGGCCGCCGCCGTACTCAACGACGACTCGACGATCCGCCGGACCATCGACTTCAACAACGGCGACCTGCCCATACCTGAAGCGCTGAGCACCAGCGGCGATCGCTAGCCCGGCGAAGCCGGGCGCAGCGGGACGCCGCCATCGAGCCAGGCGATCGCTAGCCCGCCGGGCGCAGCGGGTCGCCGGCATCGAGCGGGTAGCGTACAAGACGCAGTTGGTCTGCCGACTACGTCGAGGTGACGCGGTCGGCATCGAGCGAAGCAGGTTAGATGCGCTTCGTGAGAGGGAACCCGGTGCGAGTCCGGGACTGTCCCGCAGCGGTATGCAGGAACGACCGCCGTCTATGAGCACTGGTCGCAAGACCGGGAAGCGACGGCCATTAGGAGCACCAACCCTGGTGCGTGCCTGCGAGTCCGAAGACCTGCCGACTGTGCCGGGCGCGCCGCGCCTGGCGGTTCACCGCCTCGTGGAATGGGCGTGTGGCCGTAACGGTTGCAGTGGCTGTATGCGCGCTGCACCGGTTCGGTTATGCGTCCGTTGGCGGCGACCACCCCGTCGATGTAAGGACCGAAAACGATTGTGACCGCAATACCGTTTACCGCTACCGTCACCGGCTCGCCGCGAATCGGCCCGAAACGCGAACTCAAGCGTGCTACCGAGGGCTACTGGGCAGGCCGCACCAACCGCTCAGAGCTGGAAAAAGTCGCCGCGACACTGCGCCACGACACCTGGGCCCAGCTGGCCGCCGCCGGCTTGGATTCGGTGCCGGTGAACACCTTTTCCTACTACGACCAGATGCTCGACACCGCTGTTCTGCTGGGCGCGCTGCCGGCTCGGGTACAGGCCGTCTCCGACGATCTGGACCGCTATTTCGCTGCGGCCCGTGGCAACGGGGACGTCGCGCCCCTGGAAATGACCAAATGGTTCGACACCAACTACCACTACATCGTTCCCGAGATCGGGCCGAGCACGAAGTTCTCGCTGCATTCCGAGAAGGTTCTCGCAGAGCTCAAAGAGGCTCAGGATCAAGGCATTCCGGCTCGCCCGGTCGTGATCGGACCGATCACCTTCCTGCTGCTGAGCAAGGCGGTCGACGGTGGTGGCGCGCCGATCGGACGGATCGACGAGCTCATTCCGCTCTACGCCGACCTGCTCGAACAGCTGGCCGACAAGGGCGCGGCGTGGGTGCAGATCGACGAACCCGCCCTGGTCACCGACATCTCTGCCGACGCACCGGCCTTGGCCGAGCGGGTCTACAACACGCTGGGAGCACTGGAAAAGCGGCCCGCGATCCACGTCGCCACCTACTTCGGCGACCCCGGCACGGCATTAGCCGCGTTGGCTCGCACACCGATCGAGGCGATCGGTGTCGATGTCGTCTACGGCGCCGACGCCCCGGTCGCCTCGGTTCCCGAGTTGGCCGACAAGACGCTGGTGGCGGGGATCGTCGACGGGCGCAACATCTGGCGCACCGATCTGGAGTCCGCGCTGGGCACGCTGGACGGCCTGCTGGGTTCGGTGGGCTCGTTGGCCGTGTCGACGTCGTGCTCGACGCTGCATGTCCCCTACTCGCTGGAGCCCGAGACCGACCTGGACGACGCGCTGCGCAGCTGGCTGGCATTCGGTGCCGAGAAGGTGCACGAGGTTGTCACGTTGGCGCGGGCGCTGAAGGACGGCCGCGATGCGGTGGCCGACGAGATCGAGGCGTCCAATGCAGCCGTCGCCTCGCGTCGGAAGGACCCGCGGCTGAACAACAGCAAGGTGCGTGCACGCCTGGACTCGATCACCACGTCCGGG
>Ga0302326_10009621_pt1 | contig 21044 bp, 13 predicted proteins | sample Palsa_T0_3_FD_202264 | JGI IMG/M metagenome (GOLD analysis project Ga0302326, IMG submission 202264) | Peat permafrost microbial communities from Stordalen Mire near Abisko, Sweden - Palsa_T0_3 | ecosystem: Environmental > Terrestrial > Soil > Palsa > Peat permafrost | place: Sweden: Abisko... | reverse complement strand
AGTTCCAAGAGTTCTCGTTGAACGGGACCGCGATCGGCACGCCGTTCCAGGTCGCGTACATGGACCAGGAGGAGGTCTCCCCCGTGGCCGGAATCAACGGGCTTCCTTCCACGCTTCCGCCCGCCGCCGTCATCCAGTTTCACGCGAGCCCGAACGACCCCGGAACGCGGGGCCAGCTCGGAAGCGTTCCTCTGTCGCCCACGACGATCGTCCGCGTTCGCGTTCGCGCCATCAACGGCGCGGGGCAGCGGGGCGCCTGGAGTGAGTGGAAGTTCCCCTCGGAGGCGGATTGCCGAGCGCTCGGCATCACGTGCGCAGTACGATGAAAGGACATCGGGGCATGATGGACCGAAATCTCGTTCGGCCCGCGCTTTGCGGGGCCGCCACGCTGTCTCTGGTCGTCTTGGTCGACGGCCCTGCACACGCGTACAACTGGAAGACGCACGTGCGCATGGTGGAAGTGGCGGCGCAACTCATGCAGCCGTCCTCGCCGTACTCCACGGCGCCCCCCAGCGGCGTCGACCCGACCCAATGGCAAAACTACATTTCGGCCATCCGCGCCGGATATACCAAGCTCGGCGTTCTACAGAGCGCGCTCCCCGACGCCGCGCCGGAGAATGCCTCCGTTTGCAACTATAGCCCGTCGGACAACATGTCCGACATTCCCAACGTTCGCATCGAGGACATGACTTATCTGCCCATCCAAGGCGGGCAAGTCATCGCGGGCGGGAGTGCGGTGCAATACGGCGGGGGCTGCAGCGAGCTGCCCATCTCGTGCTCCTCGGACGACAATCTGAGGGTGGGACGCATCCTTGGATGGCAGGGCGCCTCCGTCGACGACCGCCTCAACGACAGCGTCCTCTGGTACAAACCCACCTCGGCCTTGGGCTTGGGCGAAGCCGACAAGCTGGCGAGCACTTTTTACCAGGATGCGGTGGGCGCGCTCATTCTGCCGTTCGTGTGCCTCGCGGACTTGTTCAGCGGAAGCGGGTGCAGCCTCAATCAGGCAGAGAACCTGGCCAACGAGTACAACCCGTTCGAGCTGTTGGAGGGCGCCATTCCGGGTCTGGGCGCGGGCACGAGTTACATGTACGTCGGCTTCTGGCACTTCATCGACGTCGCTGCCGGAGGGGGTCAGTTCAATAACCCGCGCGGGATGTTGTACGAGAATGCAGGCCCCTACCTTCCGGTCATGAGCCCCATCGACACCATCATCATGGCCACCGCGGACACGATCGGGTGGTCCATCGATGCCAAGCCGTCGGATGGCGTGAACCGCTACGGTGCGCTCGACTCGTTCACGCGCTCGTATCCCCTCTGGCAAGCTTTTACCTACGGACACCTCGAGTTTTCGCCCGTTAGCAACCTGGCGGCGTATGGCTGGCAACAGTTCGTCGCCAATCCAAAATCGGCCCTCGGTCTCAGCTGGCCCCTGCACGCGTTCGGCGATGCCGCCGAGCCGCAACACGTGGCTGGAACGACGGGGTGGGGACACCGGCCGTACGAAGACGAAGTCGACTTCCTGCTCGACGACCAGGTGCTGCCGCCGCCCACGAGCTGCACCCTGGCGCTGGCGTCGACGACGGACGAGTCGGGCGGCGGCTCCCTCGACCCCGACGCGGCCCCCGTATCGGCGGCGCAGGCCGCGCGCATCCTGCTCGACGGCTTCAATTTCTGGACGACGTACAATGGTCAGTTTGCGCGTAACCAAGTCCCCGTGCAGGCGATGATCACCGATCTCGCGAATCAGACGCTGGCGCTTGCGATGGCCGCCGAGGGCAATCAAGCGGGGTCCGTGTACAACGACTTTGCGTCCATCGTGTACCAAAGCGGCGCCCCGCCCATCGGGAACAATACGACGGTGATGGGGGATGCGGACCAGATGTACAACGGTCAGGTGCCCGTCATGCAGTCGATGATCGAGGTCGGCACGGGGGCGATCATTGCGTTTCTCACGGGCGCCTCTCTCACCGCGCAGGATCCCGGTACCGATGGATTTCAGTCGTGCAGCGTCGGGGACGCATACGCCGCCGATGCCGGAGACGGTGGGGGGTGCGAACCGCCCGCAGGTTCCGGTACATTCTTCGTCGACGCGGGCGATCTGCTGTGCAACGGTAACTGCTTCTCGGCCTCGCAATGCGAGACGCCGTGCGATGCGGACGCCGACGTAGACGCGTCGGCGTGCGATGGCGGCGACGAGTGCTACAACGGCTGCTGCGTGCCTCCGGCGCCGCCGATTCAGTAGCGTGGCGCTCGCCCGTCGGCTAGGTTTGGCATGATGTTGCCGCGGACGCTTCTCGTGGCAGGCCACGAATGGCGACGGAGCGTGCGCCGTGTTCGGGGGCGCGTCGGCTTGGCGAGCACGTTGCTTTGGCTCGCGCTGCCCGCGTCGATCGCCGCTTTTCGACTGCCAACGAGGCCGGGTGCCATGGACTTGCAGCAGCAAGCTCGGTCGCTCATGGAGCTGTACGATCTCGACGTGGCAAGGACGCTGACAGCTTGTCCGAGCTCGCTCGTGCTTCTGGCTATCACGACGATGTATTTCGTACCGGTGCTGACTCTGGTTCTGGGATTCGATGTCATCGCGGAAGACATCAGCAGGCGAGGAGACAGACTGCCTTTACTCAGAACGTCGCGGAGCTCGCTCCTGCTCGGCAAGTCGCTCGCCCTCTGGGGCGCGTGCCTGACGTTCATATTCGCGGCGTACGCGCTGGCGTGCGTATCGGTGATCGCGCGCGGAGGCAACGGCACCACCTCGCACATCCTGTCCTGGGGCCTCGGCCTGTACGTCGTGGCGGCGCTCGTCAGTGTCGTGTACGTCGCGATCTGGAGTGCTGTTGGCGCCGTCGTGGGCTCACCCAAGTCGGCATTGCTTGCGGGGCTGGGGCTCGTGGTCGTCTTGGGCGGTGCTCACCTCGTCCTGCACCGAGCCGCTTCGAGGCTTGCGGGGTTGCTGCCTGGCGGTCTCGAGGGTCTGTGGCTCTCGGGTCACGCGAGCATCATGGGCACGGCGCTCGTGGCGACGGCGGCGTGGTGTGGGGCGGGCCTGTCTGCCGCCGCTCTCGTGTTTGCCCGAAGGGACCTGTGATGAGGCCTTCGCCTTCGCCCTACGATGGCCCCGCGGTCCGCGCGACCCGGGTGCTGAAGAGGTTTGGAAGGAAGGTCGCGCTTCGAGAGTTGACGCTCGAGGTCCGGCGAGGCGCCGTGCTCGGTCTTACGGGTGCGAACGGATCCGGCAAGAGCACGGCGCTCTCGATTCTCGCCGGGCACGTGCGGGCCACGCAGGGCCATATCGAGATATTCGGGCGGCCGCCCGCTCACAAGAGCCTCGTGGGCCGAGTCGGCGCGTCGCTCGACGACGCTGCCTTCCCGGAGGACGAGTGCGTGGGCGACTACATGCGCTACCTCGCGCTTTTGCAGGGCCTGTCCGGGCGCGCCGCCGACATGGCTTTGGAGAGGCTGGGCGCTCTTCGCTGGCGTTCGCTGCGCTTCCGCGAGCTTTCACGCGGTATGCGCCGGACAGTCGGCATCGCTCAGGCTTGCATGGGCGAACCGCAGCTGCTTCTCCTCGACGAGCCCACCGACGGCCTCGACGAGGCGACGATCGAAGTGGTACGCGACCTCTTGCGTCGAGATGGCCGCGCGAGCGCCATTCTTTCGAGCCACGATGTCGACTTCACGACGAGCGTTTGCGACGAGGTCATTTGTCTTTCGATCGAAGGCGCCGGGCAGCAGGTCGTCGTTCGCGAGACGGACGAAGATGCGCCCAGAGTTCGAAGCTCGGCGGCGGTGAGCCCGCCCGCCCGCGTCGCTCCCTCCGCAAGCGACGGCTGACGATGAAGGGCGGACGAACGACGGCAATGAAGTGGGCGGCCGCCGTCGCGTCCTGGTGCTGGGCCTCGCTGCCAAAGGGCGCGGACGCGCAGACAGAGCCTGCTTCATCGCAGCCTGCTCCAGCGAGTGACGCAGCGACGGGGCCGGCGGCCGTTCGTACCCGGGAGCACAACGGCGAGCCAATGGCGTGGGTTCACCTCGACGGTCCGGGGGGCGCGCGGCTCGAGCAGGATGTCGACAGCGTGCTCCACGAGGACTGGAACCCGGTCTGCGTTGCACCTTGTGACACCTGGGTTCCAACCTCGCTCGATTTTCGGGTGTCGGGTGGCGGGTTGTTCCCTTCTCAGGATTTCTCGTTGCATCCGGACCCGCAGCAACACGCGAACGTGAGCGTGAGCGGCGGATCGATCCCACTCCTCGTCATCGGGATCGTCGCGACGGCGGGGGGCGCCCTCACCACGACGACGGGTCTCGGTTTCTTCCTGCAGGGCAGTATGGCGGGGGCCACGTGGGGCTCCGTGAACAGCCCCTCCGACCAAAACACGGGGCGAATCCTCATGGGCAGCGGCGCGGCCGCCGTCGTCGTCGGCCTCGTCCTCATCCTGACGAATCGCCACTCGCACGTGTCCGGAGACGTCGCTCCGACCCTGAGCAACCAACTCCATTCCATGCTGGAGCCGCCAACGTTTTCGAACTTCCGAGAGGCTGCCCCCTCGATCATGCACGACGTCGCTGGTGGCCCTCCCTGGCTACCGGCGCCGCCGGCGCTGAGCCTTCCCGTCCTCCGAGGAGCGTTCTGAGATGCTGCGGACCTGTCTCCCCATTTTCGCCGCGATTGGTTCGACGGCGGGCTGCGGCAACTCCGGGTCGAACGTCATCTCGGACGATCTCGAGCACGGCGCAGCTCACGGAAAGGGCCAGCCGCCGAAGCCGACGTCGAGCCCGCAGAGCTCTCCGGAGATCACTCCGTCGAACGTGCTCTGGTTATTGGATAGCGAGCCTGAAATGAAGAAATCGTGCGTCGCGTTCGCGAACAGCCCGGTGCCGGACGTCGGCCGTTCGATCTCGCTGAAATTGCCGTGGATCGAGTCGATCACTCCCAGATCCTTCAGCTGCAACGTGCCGCCGTGGGCGTCGATCGTGATCGTGCCTGAGTAGGACGCATTCGCCGCCGGCTCCGCCGACGGCAGGCCCGCCGAGGGCGCGACGTCGAGCGCGACGAACACCGAGGCCGAGTCGAGATACGCCCCTCGGGTGATCGTCCCCGTGGCGCAGAGGCCGACGGGGCTCGTGCACCCCGTGGTCGTGACGTCGGCGTGGTAGAGCCCGAAGACGGGCAGACAACCGTCTTCGGCATGCACCATGCGCGGATTGGCGGTCATGCCGGCGACCCCCGCGACCACGACGAGCGCAGTGAACGAGGCTGACTTGAGCAACTGGACCATGTTGTCTCTCCGTTGCCCCGACGCGCGCTGCCGGGACGCAAAGCGCGAATGGGGGACAATTGTAGATTGCAGGTCTATTCGCCCAGGAGTCCACGAAAAATGTCTTTCCGATCCCAAATCGGAGGGAGAGTTATCTACAGACGACCGCAAGCGCATGACGCGAACGTGCACTGTCTCCGAATTCGCGGGCGTGTGCGTGTCTCGACGCGTCACAGCGTCGTCAGGGCCCGCGGCTCAGCGCGGCCCCTCGCTCGGGCGCCGGAATTTCACCGACAACGGAAGACGCCCACATGGGGTCCCGGCACGTCGCCGCCGCGGCGCGCCGAGCGCGTTTCCCGTGAAGGGGGCTTTTGGGCGGGCTATCTTCCAGGGGAGTGTCCGAAGACAGTCCCCAAGCCACACTGCCGCGTCCGGGGGAAACCGTCGCGGGCAAATACGCGATCGTGAGGGTCATCGGGGATGGCGGGATGGGCATCGTCTACGAGGCGACTCATCTGCGCCTGCGCCGGCGCGTGGCGCTGAAGATGCTGTTTCCCCACGCCACATCGCCCGACACGGTGGCTCGCTTCGAGCGCGAGGCCCGCGCCGCCGCGCGGCTGCACCATCGGAACGTCGCCGCGGTGCTCGATGTGGACACGACGCCCGAAGGCTTGCCGTACCTCGTCATGGAGTTCCTCGAAGGGCACGACCTGGAGGCCGAGCTCCAGGCGCGCGGGGCGATGCCCATCGATGAAGCCGTGGGATACGTCCGTCAGGCTTGCGAGGCGATGACGGAGGCCCACGCCGCCGGGATCGTGCATCGCGATCTCAAACCGTCGAACCTCTTCTTGACCGCAGACAAGCAGGGGTGGGTCCTCAAGGTTCTCGACTTCGGCATCTCCAAGACGACGGACGACGGCGACGCGCGCCTGACGACCACGGAAGTCTCCGTCGGGACGCCGCTCTACATGTCCCCGGAGCAGGTCCGGTCGGCGCGCAACGTCGACGAGCGCACGGACATCTGGTCGCTCGGGATCATCCTCTACGAGCTACTCGCCGGGCGCGCGCCGTTTCTGGGGAGTCCGACGGCGGTGGCGGCGGCGATCGTGGCGGATCCGACGCCGCCCATCGTCGAGTTCCGGCAGGACATCCCGGAGGATTTGCAGGAGACGATCTACCGCGCGCTCGCGAAGGATCCCGCGGAGCGCTTCGCGAACGTGATGGAGCTTGGGCGAGCGCTCGCCCCCTTCGGCGCCGCGGTCCCCGCCGCGGTGGCCAGCGAGCCGATGTTGTCGGGGGCCTGGACGCCGTCGCTGGCCGCGACGCCCGTCAGCTCGCGGGTTTCACTGCCTGCGCGCCCCTCGCATCCCTCGTATCCTCGAGCGACGGAAGGCACCGAGACGCTCGGTGCGACGCCTTCGCTGTCGGCGCCCTCGCTGACCGCCCCGTCGAGCAACGTGGCGATTTCCGTCGCAGAGAAGCCTCGCGCGACGCCGAAGAGGCTCGTTGCCATGGGCGGCAGCCTCGTCGCGCTGTCGGTGGCCGCGCTGTTGGCGCTCCATGCGAGCTCCCTGAGGACACGCTCGGACGCGGCGCCGCCTCTCCCGGTCCAGGCGCCCCTCGCCGCCATGGCGGCACGCCCGGTCTTGGAGCCTGTGACGCCCACGCCGCCGGCGCCCGCGAGCCCACCCGCGGACCCGGACTCGGAGGACGCGCGCGCCACGGCCCGCATGACGTCCCCCGTGCGCCCGGCGTCGAAGGGCGGGCCGGCGAGTCCGGCTGCGCGCGCCCGTCCCACCGTCGTGGCTCCGTCGCCGAGCGCCGTTGGGCCTCCCTCTGCGGCCCCTGCCGGTCCACCACCGCGCGGACAGTCCAACCCTCTCTTCTTGTAGTCTGGGCTGGATGCACCCCCGCACCGGCGTTGCCCGAGCCCTCGCCATCACCACGCTGGTGACCGCGGTGGCAGCAGCGTCGATGCCGGCGCTCGGGGCGCCGCCCCCTGGTGCCTCGGCGGCCCCCGCGACACCGGACGCGGCCGAGCTCCGGCGCCAGGGCAACGACGCGATGGCCGCGTTCCGGCCCGGCGAGGCTGCCGAAGACTACCGACAGGCCTACGAGCTCACGCACGATCCGGCGCTCCTCTACAACATGGGGCGCGCCCTCGAGGCCGTGGACGACTATCCGGCGGCGCTCGTGCGCTACGAAGACTTCGCGCGTCTCGCCTCGCCAGACCTGCGAGCGCGCGTGCCCAAGCTGGACGAGACGATCCAGGCGCTTCGAGCACGCGTCGCGCGCGTCTCCGTCGTGTGCAACGTGGCCGGCGCGCGGGTGCTCGTGCGGCAGAAGGCCGTCGGCCAGACGCTCGCGCTCGGAGAGCCACTCGTCCTCACGCTGGTCGCCGGCGAGGCCTCGCTGGAGGTCGACGCGGACGGCTACAACCCGTACACGCGGGCCCTGACGTTGCCTGGGGGGGGCAACGTGTCGGTGGACGTCGCGATGGTCCCCAAGGCGTTCGCCGGCCTGCTCGTCGTCGCGAGCGAGCCGGCGGGCGCCGTGGTGTTCGTGGACGGCCGCGAGCTCGGGAACGCTCCGGTCGAGGCGTCCGTCGCGTCGGGCAACCATCAGGTTGCGGTGCGCTTGCAGGGCTTCGTCGACAAGAGCACGAGCGTCGTCGTCGGCGTGGGCGAGCGGCGCGCGGTGACGCTCGATCTGCGAGCGTCGCCGCCCATCACCAAGCAGTGGTGGTTCTGGACGGGCGTGGGCGCCGTCGTCCTGACAGGCGTCGGCATCACCATCGCGGCTTTCACCGAACGAAGCGCGGGCTGCGGATCGATTCCCCCATGCCGCACCTCCGCCCCTTAGAACGCGTGCCATAACCGCGCGATCCCTTCGCGATTTCGCGGTCGGGGGTCGTCAACGTACAGGAAGTACGTCTCCTCGCCCCGCCCGCGAACTCGCTCGGTCTCGCGCGGTTCTGGCACGCGTTCTACCCGTTTGGGAGAGAGAGTTTCCGTGAAAGAGAGTTCTAAAGGCAGGTGCTGCCGCCGGTCGCTCCGCAGAGGCCGAGCGTGTATCCGGAGCAACTCTCGGCGTTGCACTGCGGCGTGCTGGCCGGGCACTCGCACGAGTTCTGACAGGCCGTCGTCTGATTTCCGAAGGGCTCGTACGGGCACGACGTCGCGCACTGGGTGATGGCCCCGCTGCCGTCCGTGGACTCGGTGCCGCAGCACACTTCGCCCGACCGGCAATCCCCGATGTTGCGGCAGCCGAGCGCCGAGTAGGTCGTGCTGCCGGCCCCGTTGTAGTCGCAGGAGGCGAGCGTGGTGCAGGCCTCGGTCGTTTGCCCGCCGCCGGGGTAGAAGGTCACGCAGCAGACGTCGCCGGAAGCGCAGCGGCCCCCGGCGCACTCGACGCCGCTGGACGGGCCCGCGGCGATGCAGCTGCCGAGCGGACTGGCGTCGCTCGGGATCCCACCGTCGGAGGGAGGCGGCGACGCATCGGCTGCGTCGCTCGCTCCGGCAGCGACGTCGGTGGCCGCGTCGTGGATCGAGGCCTCGGGCGCGGCGTCCCTCCCGGCCTCGAGAGGAGCGTCCCCGATCGGTGCATCCTGCAAGCCGACTTCGGGCGAGCCGTCGGTCACGGGCATGCCCGGGGTCGCGTCGTAGCCCCCTTCTTCGGTCGTATGGTCGTCGCCGGACGACGACGCATCGGGGGTCGAGACGGCCAGCGTGCACGTACCGGCCGGGCACACCGCGTCCGCGGTCACGCACTGCGCGTGGTAGCAAGTCTCGGTCGCGCTGCAGAGGACGTTCAAGCAATCGAGCGTCATCTCGATGGGCAGCGTCAGCGGAGTGTGCGCAATGAACGAGAGCTGTCTGCGCGCGACGATGCATCCCTGATACTCGGGGGCGGCGCAGTCGCCGGGTTGCACGACGGGGTCCACCGCCGTCACGATCTGCACCGTGAACGACGCGCTGCGGCTCCCGCTCGGGACCACCACGACCGAGCCGATGCTGGCCGGCACCGTGAGCGCGCCAGCGTCGTCGAACCCCCCGTCAGCATCCATGAGGGTGCAGTCGCGGGTCACCGTGACGGGCGCGCTCGCCGCGATGTCATCGGCGTCGCCGACTGCGATCGAGGTGCCGTGCTGCGCGCCGCACGGGATGTCCGTCGTAAGGACGAGCGTCACTTCCGTCGGGGCAAGGCACGAAACGGCCACCACGAAACTCCCCGACGCCACGAGCGAAGCCCCGCGGCGCAGGGCCCTTTCCATCCCCATGCCGCACAGTATACGCCGCCTTCGGCGCAGCTCGCCCTCGGCCTCGCGTAGCCCCCCGGGCCTACGCGCCAAGCCCCGGCGCACCGGCCGATCCCCACTCTCCCGGAAGGTAGACGGAAAGCCAGCGCGCGGGATTTCGGATCCCTTGCGCGCGCATCGTCTCGAGCGCCTCGCGCACGAGCGCAGAACCATCGTCGCCGCCGAGCAACAGTCCCAACCGGTGGCCGACGATCCATGCGTACATCCCGGGTTCGCCACCGAGTAGGCCGAGCGCGAGGCGAAGCTCGGCGATGGCCGTGACCCGATCACCCTCGGTCACTGCGATCCCCGCCCGGATCTGCGCGCCCAACGACTTTGGCCAGGCGTCTGCCTCGCGCTCGAGCCGCCGCGCCAAGCGGCGAGCCTCTGCGAGCCGCGCGCCGCGCTCGGCGGGATGCGATGGGATCGAGGCGATCGCCAGGCGACCTTGAAGCCAGCACGTCATGACGCGAACGAAGTACGAGTGCAGCAAGAAGCTCTTCTTGAGGTCCGGCATCGCCTTCTCGAGACGCTGGCATCCCGCGTCGACGTCGCCGACGTACATGTCCCCATCCGCTCCGTACACCACTGCCTGCCAGTGCTGGACGAAGAACCCTCTTTGAGGCCATTGGGCCAGCGCTTCGCGTGCAATCCGGCGGCCTCGCTCCGGGTCGTCGGCGGCGAACGCAAGGCTCTGGGCCATGCTCGTATTCAAGTTGACGAGCGTATATTTGTCGCCACGGTCCTCGGCTTCGACGAGCAGCTTGGCCATCCGTCGCCTGCCCTCGTCGAAGTCGCCGAGGTAGACCATCGTGTAGACCGAGAAGAGTCGGACGCTCGAGAACCCGGCATTGCCGTACTGCGGGACCGCCTGACCGCGGTCGAGCGATTCGCGCGCTTCTCGAAATCGGCCCCGCAGAAACAGCCCGATGCCCCGCGCCCCATCGGCGTATGCGTGGGCCGCCGGAGTGTCTTCGCGCGCGGCGAGGCGTTGACTGGTCTCGACGAGCGCCCGTTCGCGAAAGGTCTCGGGACCACCTGCCGCAGAAAGAATGCTCGCTTCGAGGGACGCCGCGCGCATCAACTGGAAGCGATCCCCGCGGCGCAAGGCCAGGATCAGGTGGCGGGCCGTCATGCATGCACCGAGGAGGGAGTTGACGACGGGAAAGCCCACGGCGGCCGTGAACAAGGCATCGATCCGCACCCGGTCCGTCTGCGAGACCTCGGACCGCTCCCGCTCGCGCACCTTCGGGCCGAGAATGGCGAGCCAAATGCGGTAGAGGATCAACCAAAACAACGCTGCGAGCTGCGAGCGTGGCGCCTTGATACCGACGGCCGCGAGCACGCCGTAGAGCATCTCGGTGCCCTCGTCGATCTGCCCGGCTGCGAGGCACTGTTCGGCGGCGGCGCGTTGAAATTCGAGCCGCTGCTCGCCGGGGGCCGCTGCTGCCGCCTCGATGTACGCCCGGGCGGACTCGCCATATCGGCCGCCCTGCTGCAGCGCCGTTGCGAGCCGCAACCGTAGCGCCTGCGCGTGATCGGACGCGGGCGGCGTGTTCTCGAGAGCGAGCCGGAAGAGGCGCGCCGCGTGATCGAAGGCGAGCGTCTTGACCGAGCGCTCTGCGGCGTCCTCCGCGAAGTGGACCGCCCGCTCGGCATCGCCGCCTCCCAGCCAGTGCAATGCGATCGCCTCGGCGTCGGTTCCGGGCGCCGCTTCGAGCGCGCGGGCGAGCGCCCGGTGGTGGCCGCGTAGCGTTGCGGGAGGGAGCAGGGCGACCACCGTCTCCCGGATCCGATCGTGCGTCGTCTCGACGACGTCGCGACCTTCTCGCTGCCCCGTCCGCGCGAATCGCCGAGTGCCGAGCAGAGCGATCGCCTCGTTTACGTTCTCCCGGATGTCGGCGGCCGCGCCGGTGACCGACACCGGAAGCGGACGACCACCGACCGCGATGATCTCGATCAACCTGCGGGCGGAGTCGGGCAGCCGCTCGAGCCGATCGCTCACCATCTGGTCGAGCGTGATGACGGCGAGCGTCGCGCCGGACGCCGACAGCACGCCCCGGTTGCTTCGGACGAGCTCCTCGATGAGAAATGGGCTCCCGCGCGACTCGCGCGCGACGGCTCTCGCCACACGCTGAGACGCATCATCGGAATCGTTCAGGAGCGACAGAGCGAGGCGCTGCGCATCCTCGCCTTTCAGCGGGCCCACCTCGACGTCGACGACCCGGGCGCCTTCGGGCCAGCGCTCCTGCAACTCGACGAGGAACGGGCTCTGGTGCGCCTCGTTGTCTCGGAAGGTCATCACGATGAGCAGCGGAGCAGCATCCGGCCCGCGTAGCAGGTCCAGAACCAAGGCCGCGCTGTCGACGTCGCCCCAGTGCACGTCGTCGAGGAACAGGACCAGCGGTTGGCGCCGCGCCAGTGACGACAAGAGCTCGCGCAGCGCCGAGAACGCGCGGCGCCGCACCGCCTGCGGGTCGTCGACGTCCAGTTGCGCCGCGTGCTCGGCGCCCGGGATGCGCTGCAACACCGGGAAGACGCGCGCGAGCGCCCACATGTCTCCCGGTAGCGTGAACTCCGGGGCGAGGTCGATCAGGTCGAGCAGGTGCCGGCTGAGCGCGTCCATGACGCTGTCGACCGCCTTGTAGGGTACGGCCTCACGCTCGTATGCGCGGCCGCGAAGGACAACCGCGTCCGCACCATCGGCGACCTCGTTGAGGAAGTGGTGAACGATCGTCGACTTGCCCATCCCCGACAGACCGCCGACCCGCACCGTCATCGATGTGCCCGAACGGGTGGCCTCGAAGGCCTCACGCAGGGCCAGGAGCTGCTTTTCGCGACCGACGAAGGCGGTGATCGCGTCGGTCGGGCCGGACACCTGCGGCGGAGCGCTGCTCGTGCGGATCCCCAGACGCTTCAGGATCTCGTCGCCCCCCGGGCGCATGGTCGGGTCCCGATGCAAGAGCGCCATGCAAAGGGCGTCCAGGTCGCTCGGGACGCCTTCCACGAGCTCGGACGGCGGGAGTGGATCGACGGTGCTCTTCAAGGTCAGCACGTCGATCAGGGAGCCGGTGAACGGTGGCCGCCCGACGAGCGCCTCGTAGAGCATCACCCCGACGCTGTACCAGTCCGAGGCGGCCGTCGGCGGGCCGTCGTCTGCTTGCTCGGGAGCCATGTAGCGGGCCGTTCCCACGACCTCGCCGCTCCCGCCGAGCGACGCCGGCTTCCCACGGCCCCCGAGGTCGGTCGCCACGCCGAAGTCGAGCAGCACGACTCGCCCTTGCGCGGTAACGAGGACGTTGGAGGGCTTGAGATCGCGGTGCAACTTGCCCGCCACGTGAAGGGCGTTGGCGCCCTGCACGAGCTGCCGCAGCGCCGGCCGCAATCGATCCTGGTCGGCGAGCAGCCGCTTCTTGGTTCCCGTCCCCCCGCCACCACCGGGCGCGGGGCGAATCGTGTCTCGCTCTGCGGCGGTCGGCCGTTTGGTGTCCGGCGCCATCGGCGGGGTCGGCGCCGCATGGAGACTGTCGGGTCGCACATGGGCGAGAAACCCGGTCCCGCGAAGGAGCTCCATCGTGAAGAAGACCTGATCGTCGTCGGGGACGACGAGCTCGTGCAGTTGCACCAGATTGATATGGAGCAGGTCGGCAAGCGCTCGAAATTCCTGTTTGAAGAGGTAGAGCGCGGCCGGGTCGTAGTTGAGCAGCGTCTTGACGGCTACGAGCTGTCGGCGCTCGCGATCGAACGCCTCGTAGACGACGCCCATGCCGCCGCGCCCCAGGCAGGAGAGCACCTCGTAGCGTGCGGTCCCTTTCCAATCGACCGGTTGGGCGGCCGGCGCGGGGCAGGGGCTCGACTCTTGCGTCATTGTCTCACGCACCAACGTCTTTCAGGACGCCCGGCCCAGCCGATGAAACGGCGAACGCGATAGCGGTCCGTCCCTTCCCCCTGTTCAAGGATAGGGCGAGCCAGGCGGCGCCATCGGTGGAAGCGGGCGGAATCGAGCGATTTGTCGCCCTTTGCCTTACGCGAGGTCAGTCAATAGGCGATGGCGGAGGCGGAGAGCCGACCGGTGACTACCGCCCCGGGGCATCCGCCGGCGCGATCTCCGACGAGGACATCTCCCGCGCATCCTGCGGCGTCGTCGCCTGCTCCTTGAACCGGTGCCCGAGCCGTTCTTGCCACTGCTGCAAGACGGCAAGCGGCGGCTCCTCGGGTCTCGGGATCGCGCCGCACGCGACGCTCCCGCCGGTCTCCGCCGCGCCGATGCTCTCCTGGCCGCCGAAGAACTCCCGGATGGCCGCCCCCTCCGCCGTCCGATCGAACACCATGACCGTTTCGCGTCCCTTGTCGGCGCGCGCCCATGACGCATCCGACGCCCACCCGGCCGTGGACCAACGGCACCCGTCGAGGTCCAACGCCCCGTCGTCGCGAATCACCCAGTCGCAGAGGGTCCTGGCGGTTCTCACGAAGAAGCGGTCGCCGTCCCGACTGAACTCGATTTGCGCCTCGCCGGGCTTGTCCCCCCGTGGTCCGGCGGACGGCACGGGCGACGGCTCGCGCTGCGGCCCGTGCAACCGCAGCGACTCACCCTCCCGAGCGATCCATCGCATCGCGCCCGGCCCCACCGCCACGACGCCGGTCGCGTCGGTGGACTCGAATCCGCCTTCGGGGGTGCAGGGGCCGACCTTGTAGATGCGGCCCTGGACCGCGATCGCGTCGCCGGTGGGGGACACGCCGTTGAGGGCGCCTGGAACCGCGGGCCCGCAGAAGCGCTTCGCGCGGAGATCCCAGCGCGCGACGGCGCGAAGCGGCGAGGCGGGTGCGTCCGGCGACGCGTTCGTGTACGCGAGCTCGAAGATCACGGACGGCGCGGGAGACTCGACGAAGAATGCGTCGTCGATCTGGACGGCGGGCACGCGCTCCAGCGGTCCGAGCCCGCCGGCCGGGTCGAACGGTGCGCCGGCGAGCTCGTAGGTTTTCTCGCCGGCCGAGTCGGTGGCGTCGTGTTCGAACAGCTGCTCGTCGTTGCGCTCGCCGAACCATGCGCTCGACGCCGCTGCGAGCGACTCGCCCTTCGAATCGAACTCCAGAAACGACGAGTACCCGGGCGCCCCTTGCGCCGCCGGTTTGAAGGTGAAGAGCGCGCCGACGCCGTTCGGGAACATCCGGATCGACGCCCACGCGCGCTCGACTGGGGGTGGCGCCCAGCACTCCGTCGGAGCGAAGAACAGCACGTCCGCCCGGTCGGTCGCCGCCGGGTCCTTCGACGGGACCGTGCCGACGATCGATGCGTCGTCCTGAAGGAAAACACCCGTCAGGGGGGGCAGTAGCAGGTCGGCTTGGTTCCACTTTCCGGCCTCGTCCTCGCTGTAGAGAGTGATCCGGTCCTGCGACGCTCGGCACATGAGTCGTGTCCCGTCCGGACTGAAACGCTTCGCCTCACAGTCGACGCCTTCGTAGAGGCGTCGTGGCGGCGACGATCCGAAATCCCAGACCGAGCGCACGCCCGCCGGATCCCTGAGGACGCACCGCGGCGCCCGTGCCGCGCAGGCCTCGACCTGCACTTCTTCTGGCTTGGCAAAGGGGCTCCCCTTGGCCGGCCTGGCCGATGTGCTGACTGGCTCGGCCATCCAGGCACCGCCGCGGCGTCGATAGGAGGCGGTCCGGGCGCCCTGCAGAACGAGGCGGTCGCAGGTCGGGGTGATGCTACCGGCCGCCCACCGTCCGCGGGCGACGGTCACCGGCCCGGCGCCGCCGTCCGCACGCCACACCCGACCTTCGCTCGTAACCGCGCACGCTCCCGCCGAAGCTTGCCCCGAGGGGGCCGCGAAGGAGAGCGGTGTCTCCCCCGGCAGCAACTTGAACGAAGCGACGGGAGCGGTGGGCGCGGCGTCGAGATCCCACATCCGGGCCGTTGCGTCGTCCCACGTGAGGAGGCGGCGCCCGTCGACGAGCGCCTTGCCGGCGTCGCTGTCCGAGAGGTCGAACGAAGTCCCCGCGTCCAGATTCAAGACGTGGAGCCACCCGGAGCCCTGGAGGACCAGGGTTCGATCGTCGGCCGAGAGAACCGTTCCCTCGGCGACGTGGCGCGCCCGCCGGAGCGGTCCCAGCGCGGCCATGGCCGAAGCGACGGCGAGACGGTTGCCGTCGTCGTCGTCCACGATCCGCGCCTGGAGGACATAGAGCACCCGGCGGACGGGATCGTCCGCCAGCATGGCCTTGCGTTCCCAGAACTGCGAAAGCAGGCTGCGCGCCTCCTCGTCGTGGCCCGGGACGCTTCGGAGCCGGTCGAACGCGTCGATGGGCGCTTCGTCCTGCGCGAAGCCAGCCCGCAGCGCCGCCCGCCGCGCTGTCATCAGCGGCTCGGGCAATGTCCCGATCTGGCTCGAACTGGGGAGGTACCGCAGCGCGCTCGGCGCACGCTCGGGGGAGGGCGGGACCGCCTCACGCACGGCGTGCGCCTTCGCGAGCGAGGCGTCGTAGGTCGCGAGGGCCGCCGCTGCGAGCAAGGCAGCGCCGCCTGCCGCCAGCGCGGCGATCGCGACGTGTCCCCTCCGCCCGCCGTCGACGTTCGGACTGGTGCGCATCTTCGATCTCACGGGTCAGCTCGCGGGTGATGAACGACCGAGCTTCGACTTTGATCACCTCGTGGACGGCCTTCTTCGCGCACGACGGCGCCCGCTTCGTGCCCGTCTTGCGTCTCCGGCATCGCCACGACAAGGAGCACCAGCGCGCAGAGCGCGACGGCCGCGAGCCCGCGAAAGCCGGTCGCCTCGCCGAAGCGATCCACCACGTAGCCGGTGACCGCGGTGCTGACCGCGGCCCCGGCCGCCGTCGCCGTGCCGATCGCGCCCTGGGCCACGTTGAACCGGCCCGTACCGCGCGTGACGTCGGCGACCACGAGCGGAGCCACGATCATGAACACCGTGGCCGCGAGGCCGTCGAGGACCTGGAACGCCACGAGGAGCTCGGGGCGGGTCGTCATCGAGAACAGCAAGCCACGAAGCGGCAGGAACGCAAACCCAAGCAGCAAGAGCGGCCGCCTGCCCCACCGCTCGGCCTGCCGCCCGCACCAGGGCGCGAAGAGCACGACGACGATCTGGGTCATCACGATGCACGAAGAGAGGAGCAGCGACGATTGGCGCGCCTTGCCGGCCCCGAGCACGGTGGCGAGCAGCGGCAGCATCGAGGCGTTGGCGAAGTGGAACAGGACCGCACACGCCATGAACACGAGGAACCTCCGGTTGGTGGCCAGGTCGCCGAACCGGGCCGGAGGGCCTTCAGGAGCGCTGCCCCGGGCAGCGGCGTCGTCGATGTCGCGCGGTTCGATCATCGCGACGCAAGCGAGGGTTGGCGCGGCCAGGGCCGCTGTGACCCAGAAGATCGCAGCCGGCGCCATCGCGTAGCCCACCAGACCCATGAGGGCTGCGGACACGAGGTTGCCGGCGGAGTCGAACTGGCGATTTCGCCCCAAGCGACGCCCGAGCTCGCCGCGTCCGGCCATGCCCAGCGACAGCGCGACGACGGCGGGCCCCATGAGGCTGGTCGAGACGCCGTGGAGGGCCTGCGCGGCGAAAATGAGCGGCAGCGCCCGCCCGACCGCGAGGCCTATCGCCGCGGCCGCCGTGGCCAGGATGGCGCCTGCGAGCAGGGCGCGTTTGTGGTGGGTCGCATCGACCCACGCACCCACCGGTATCTGGCTCAAAACGCCGGCGAGGCCCCCGAACGTGAGCGCGATCCCGATCGCGCCGGCGCTGAGGCCGCGCGACGTCAGGACGATCGCCACGAACGGCCCCACGCCCGTCTGCACGTCGGCCAGGAAGAAGTTCAGGCCATCGAGGCCGCGCAGACTCCGGGGCGAAGCCATGGAGTCATTCTCTCGGGGTGGTGGGTGCCGGCGCGGGCGACCACCGCCCATACCGGAGCGCCACTCAGAGGCATCCCACGTGCCAGTCGAGCACGTCTCCGCCCGGAGAGGCATGTGCGAGCGGACTCGAGGCGCCGCCGGCGACGATTGCCTTCCATGTGGGACCGATGGCGGTCGCGACTACCGGGCCGAGCCAGGACGAGCCCGGATCAGAATCTGAACCTTGCGAGTGTCCTGTATCCTCCGTCGGCATGCACGACGTCATCGTCATCGGCGCGCGCTGCGCAGGGTCGGCCACGGCCATGCTGCTGGCGCGAAAGGGCTACCGCGTATGCGCCATCGACAAGGCGACTTTCCCCAGTGACACCATGTCCACTCTTCTCGTCTTTCCCGTCGGCATGGATTGCCTCGAGCGCTGGGGACTGGCCGATCGCGTGCGCGCGTCGAGCTGCCCGTCGTTGCGATCGTGGACCATGGCGTTCGGCGATCTCGCTCTCTCTGGATTTCCATGGTCGCCGCACGGGATCCAAGAGACGCTCGCGCCGAGGCGCACGGTGCTCGACAAGATCCTCGTCGACGCCGCGGCGTCCGCGGGTGCCGAGGTCCGCGAGGGGTTCGTCTTCGAAGGCGTGCTGCGCGACGGCGACGCCGTCGTGGGCATTCGCGGTCGTTCGCAGTCCGGCGGCGCATGCGAAGAGCGCGCGCGGGTAGTCATCGGCGCCGACGGCATGCGGTCGGGCTTCGCCGCCGCGGTCGGCGCGGAGAAGGTGGTCGAGCGACCGGCGCTGACGTGCTGCTACTACTCCTTCTTCAGCGGGCTGCGGGCGACGCGCGTCGAGATGCACGTCGGGGTCGGCCGCAGCGGCGTCGTCGTTCCGACCAACGACGGCAACGCCCTGGTCAGCGTCCAGTGGTCCCACGGCCAGTTTCACGAGGTCCGATCGGACATCGAGGAACACCACCGGAAGGCGCTCGCCGAGCTTTCCCCCGAGCTCGGTGAGCGAATGCGCGCCGCGAGGCGCGAGGAACGGTTCGTCGGCACGGCGGACCTGCAGAACTTCTTTCGCCGATCGCAAGGGCCCGGGTGGGCCCTCGTCGGCGACGCGGCGTACCACAAGGACCCGATCACGGCGCAGGGCATCTCCGACTCGTTTCGTTACGCGGAGCTCCTCGCAGATGCGGTCGACGAAGGGCTTTCGCGTCGGCGCCCCCTGTCCGAGGCGCTCGGCGACTACGAGCGGCGGCGAACCGAATCGGCGATGCCGCTCTTCGAGTGGGCCTGTCGGACCGCGGAGTTTCGCGCCCCCTCGGGCAAGACGCGTGACCTCATCGGCGCCCTGCAGTCCAATGCCGAGGATACGAGCCGCATGATGGGCCTCACGGCCGGGACCGTGCTCGCTCGCGATTTCTTTCAGGCCGACAACATCGCGCGCATCTTGGCCTCATAGCCGATCACCGCGCGCCGGCCATCATCCCGTCGGTGATGGCGTCCATCAGAGAAGCGAACTGCCGCCGCCCGAAGCCGCTCCCGCTGAAGAGCCAATCGACGTGGGGCGGCTCGACGGACAGTGCGTGCTGGGTGCGCAGCTTCGGCGGACCGGCGTCGTAGAAGTGCCCGAGCACGTCGAGGTGATCCCCGAGGCCGGCCCACACGAGGCGGCCCCAAATCTGGGACCCAATGGGCACCACTCCGTCGTTGGCACTTGCCTCCGGAAGGCGGCCGAACACCTGCGCGAGAGCCCTCTCGTTCTCCGTCGAGGTGACGGCGGCGCACGGATAGCGCGGGTCGACCTGCGACGTTACCGCATAGAGAGCGCCGAAGACGGCGGCGCTGGCCGCCGTCCAGGGATGCCGGACCAGCGGCGGACGGGCGCGAGCGAACACCGGCGGGGCCATCGACACGGTCGACTGGTAGAGGACGCCGGGCCGGTCTTCGATCCCCGCGACGAAGAGGTCCATGGCCTCGGGCATGAGTTGCACCATGGCTCCCTGGTCCTGGCCGATCTCCTTTACATATTCGCGAACCTCACCGCTGCGAACGCCGTCGAGCAGGCCCATGAGCGAGTGCGTGGCGCGATCGAAGATTTCGATCTTGAGCCCCAGAGAGCGATCGACGCCGCGGAACGTCGCGACAAGCGCCCGAGCGATCGCGAGCGGGGCCGACCCGAACGACAGCCCGAGCACCGTCAGCACGCTGAGGGCTCGAAGCGCTCGCTGCCCGCTCGCCGTGGTGAAGAAGGTGGCCAGGGGTGTCCCGAAGTGGGGGGCGTTCATCGTCGTCACGCTCGCAAGCCGCGCTCGCCACGCGAGCTTCTCGAGCGGCAGGGCCAAGGCCACCGTCGGCGACGCGACGAGCCGCGCGTCCAGGCCTCCCGTGGAGTGCCCGACGAGATGGATGGGGCCGAGAGAGGGATCGCTGCCCCCGCAGGTGTCGGCCACGAGCTCCGCAAGCGTCAGCGCGCGCCGGCGTATCGAAGCCGTGGGAAGCACGTGCGTCACGTGCGTGACGACCTCCATGCCCCGTGCGCGCATTCGGGCCGAGAGCTCCCGCTGGACGTGGGTGAAGTAATCGTACGAGGCGAGCCGGCCGAAGCCGAACATGCCGGGTGACAGATAGACGGTGTGCCGCATGGCCGGTCGAGCCTAGCCGGGTCGCACCGTCCGACCTAGCCCCACAACCGACGGAGACAAGCCATGAAGATGCACAGCGCCACTCTCAAGACGCGCGATACCTCGTCGGCCGGCTTCTTGAACGCTTGCAGTGGGGCCACCGCCGCTACTGGTCGCTCAGATCCAGGCGTGGCGCAACAGCAGCATCTTCACGGCTTGAGTCAACAGCATGTAGCAGAGAAGCGTGAGAGCCAAGAACGGCCAATAAAGCGCTGGCAGCGTCGTGAATCCCAGGTAGCGGCCCAAGAACGAGACCGGGAGCGAGATCCCGATCACCGCGGTGATGACGCTCATGGCCGTCACGAACGGCGAGGCCCGACTCTGCAGAAAGGGGACCTTGTTGGTGCGAATGACGTGAATGATGAGCGCCTGCGTGAGGAGGCTCTCGACGAACCACCCGGTTTGAAAGAGGCTCTGACTATGCGCGGCGGCCTCGGGGGTCGAAACATTCCAGCACTTGAAGACGTAGAGCATTAGAAAATACGTCGTATAGTCAAAAATGGACGAGCAGGGGCCGATGAAGACGATGAAGCGGGTGAGCTCTTTGGTATCCCAGGTGCGTGGCTTCACGATCCGCTCGGGATCCACCGCGTCGGTCGGAATCGCGGTCTGGCCGATGTCGTAAAGCATGTTGTTGGCGAGGATCTGCACGGGCGACATCGGGAGGAAGGGGAGAAAGAGGCTGGCCCCGAGGACACTGAACATGTTGCCGAAGTTGCTGGACGCGCCCATCCGCACGTACTTGATGATGTTGGAAAAGACCTTGCGGCCCTCGATCACGCCTTGCTCCAGGACGAGCAGCGACTTCTCCAGCAGGATCATGTCGGCAGAAGCCTTGGCGATGTCCACCGCCGTGTCGACGCTGATGCCTACGTCGGCAGCGTGGAGCGCCGGTGCGTCGTTGATGCCGTCGCCCATGAAGCCGACCGTATGCTTCTTCGACTGGAGG
>Ga0302326_10009618_pt1 | contig 21050 bp, 21 predicted proteins | sample Palsa_T0_3_FD_202264 | JGI IMG/M metagenome (GOLD analysis project Ga0302326, IMG submission 202264) | Peat permafrost microbial communities from Stordalen Mire near Abisko, Sweden - Palsa_T0_3 | ecosystem: Environmental > Terrestrial > Soil > Palsa > Peat permafrost | place: Sweden: Abisko... | reverse complement strand
GTCAAGACCCCCTTCCACTTCCTGCCGGGTCCTTCTGGGGCTCGACTCCAGTGTGATCACGCGAGGTTGAGCCGCTTGACCGTCGACATTCTATTGGTGACTCGCAGCGAGAACTCGACGGGGGGGGACGAGGGTTCCTCCATACGGGCGGGGGTGAAGCAGCCCGAGATCGACCGTGGCCGGGCGGCGGCGCTGATGAGGGTCGATGCGCGTCTGACCTTGCGATCGCGTTACTTCTTTGGGCTCCCGACTCCGATACCGAGCCGCCGTGACCGCCTTGCTCCGACGCCCCACCACATCTGTGGTGCCTGCGAGAGACCCTCCCACTGGGGCACCTCCATGGGGGCGGGCTTCCTAGCGCCTACTCTCAGCTCCACTATGGGCATCAGAAGCTCCGCCGTTCAAGGAGAGAAGCGCTGGCCGATGGCCATCACGCTGCTCGTCGCCATGGCCCTGCCGTTTCTGCTTCCTGCGAGATTCAGCTTGGGGCCGAGGTGGATCATCCCGGCGGTCGAAGCGCTGCTTTTGGTGGCACTCGTCGTCGCTGATCCGGGTCGCATCGATCGCCGGTCGACCTTCATTCGAGCACTCTCCCTTGGGCTCGTCTTTATCCTGGTGTTTGGAGCTGCCGCAGTCACCATCCGACTCGTGGTCGATCTCATCAGGGGCGGACCGGAGACGAACTCACCCGGTCAGCTTCTTCGAGTGGGCTGGCTCACGTGGGTCTACGTCATCATCTCGTTCTCCTTCCTCTACTGGGAACTTGACGGCGGTGGTCCAGAGGCCCGCTCCCGTGCGACTCCGGAGTACCCGGATCTGGCATTCCCAGAGCATCTCAACCCTCGAGTCACTCGACCGGGGTGGCGACCCGAGTACTTCGACTATCTGTATCTTGCCTTCACGAACGCCCTCGCCTTCAGTCCAACCGACGTGATGCCGCTTTCGCGTTGGGCCAAACTGGCAATGGCGATCGAAGCAACGGCGTCTCTCATCATCGTGGGACTGGTGATTGCCCGGGCGGTCAATATCTTGAAATAGCCCTGCGGGGTTGAGCCACTCATTCGGTTATGGGCGACTCCCGTTCAATCGGTGCTTTTCGCATCGGCGCTGGGGCTGACGGCGATGCTGAGAGCGACAAGGGCGAGCAGGATGACGCGCGAAGAAGACCAGCGGATAGCCGATGAGTACGTGCCGGATCTGACTGCTTGCGAGGCCCTGCTCTAAACCGTCTGCTGACTGCGCAACGGCGACCACGAACGTGAGATCGAAAAACAGCTCCAGGGGAGTCGCAGAGCGGTGCTTTTCGTCTGGGTCCCTCGCTGACATGCTGCCAAGAAGTTGCACCCGTTCATCATTTCAGCTCTGATCCGCCGCACCTCGCACGCAGAGCTGAGGTTGGCGCAACGGACCTATTGGGGAGCGAAACGCAGGCTCACCCCGATCGCTCCACGTTCCATTGAGTTGATAGAGCCCACTTCTCAGCACGGCTGGTGATCTCGTCGATTACTGCCGACTTCGCTTGGGCGTAGTGGTTCATCGTTGGCCAATCGGTCTCGGCCAGGGAGGACTTGAGCTGTGCGTACAGACGCCGATCCTCCTCGGACGTTCGCAACCAGTCACGAAACAGAACGTGTCTGCGCTCCCAATCGCTCCCGGCCCCACAGACGTGAATCTGCACATCGAGGTCCGGTGTACGCAACATTCGGTGCATGGGCTTTCGAACACGGAGCACGTAACCAGCCTCTACCAGTAACGGCAGATACTCGTCCTCACGCTGAGGATCGGGCACTGCGACCTGAACATCGATGACGGACTTCGCACTTAGTCCAGCGACCGAGGTGGATCCGATGTGCCACACCTTGTGGGGCACACCCATTAGTGCGCCATCTATTTTGGTTCGCTCAGTCTCAAAGCGTTCAGGCCACGACGGGTCGAACGCGACGATGACGATCTTCCGCTTCTCTTCACCGCCGATTAGTTCGATGTCGTTCGCCACAGGGCCATTATCGCCTCTTGCGGCAGGACGTCCCATTGGAGCACGCTCACAGACAGCGCCTCTCGGCGGCCAATATGGTCTGCTCAATCAGGAGTGCGATTGTCGTTGGTCCAACTCCGCCAGGAACGGGTGTGAGGAAGCCCGCCACCGACACCGCCTCGGAGTAGGCCACGTCTCCCACGTTTCCCTCGTTGTAGCCAGCGTCGATGACCGCGGCACCCGGTTTGATCCAATCGCCCCGGACGAAGTGCGGCCATCCCACGGCCGCCACCACGATGTCGGCGGTACGCACGATGGAGGGAAGATCCTCCGTACGTGAGTGGCAGTAGGTCACGGTGGCGTCTCGGGCCAAGAGCAGCATCCCCATGGGCTTCCCGAGGATCGGGCTTCGGCCGATTACGACGGCGTGTTTGCCGCTGAGACGGACGTCGTATGCGTCGAGGAGTCGCATGATGCCCGCTGGCGTGCACGAGGCGAAGCCGGGTAGCCCAAAGGCCATTGAGGCGAAGGAGTCCTTGGTGACCCCGTCGACGTCCTTTTGCGGGACGATCGCCTCGAACGCAGCCCGCTCGTCGACGGCCTCGGGAACAGGGTGCTGGAGAAGAACGCCATCGATCTGTTTGTTCGCAGACAGGTCCTCAATGGCGGCAAACACTTCTTGGGTCGTTGCAGTCCCGGGCAACTCGACCAACATCGAATCGATACCTGTTCTTTCGCACCGACTCTGCTTCATCTCGACGTAGGTGACCGAAGCGGGATGGCTACCAACGAGCACGGCGGCCAGGCGGGGTCGTCTGCCAGCTCGCTCTGCAAACGTCGCTGCTCGCAGTGTGCAGGCTTCGAGGATCTTCCGGGAAAGCGCTGTTCCATCCATCAGCTTGGCGCCGAGGGGATCTGCCATGCTCGCTCCTTGGGTCGATGAGATCGCCCAGGCGCACGGCACGACGGTGGCTGGTGCCACGAGGCCGCTCCCTGGTGGTCATCCACCTCAGCGCCAGTCACGGCCCACCCAGAACTTACTCGCTCGATGAGATGACGAAGTACTCCCCTTGTGGGTGCCGGAACGACCCCCTTCAGCTCTCTTGGTGGGACGCAACGCAGCAGGCGAGTATGAAGGGACGCTGCTTCCAACTGGGCCCGATGCTGCTCGAGCGAGGTTCGCTCTGCCCACCAGGGCGAACCTTGCCCGTCCATTACCGCCACCAGCTCCGGCGGCCAAGCTGATCGCGCCGCCGTCGATACTTGAGAAGCCGATCGTAAGGGTCGAAGAACAGCACGTACAGATCGTTCCCGATGGGGCGCAAACACCGATAGAGGGTCACGACGCAGATCAGCCGGATCACTACCCGCAGTCCGACGCGAAGTTGGCGTTTCGCGCTCACAGACATTCCGCCGGGCTCCAAGCACCCGAGGTCCGATTCCTTGACCGATGGTTTGGTCCCTCCGTCCCTGTTGTAGGCGAGCGGGAATCGGCGGCCGTACGCACGGCAGACAGCGAGCTTGGGGTGTCCGCCACGATGTGAAGCTACCTCGGCAACCTAGGGTGAACCTGTGGAGCGAGGGCATTGTGGCGCCGGTAATACCAAGTGTGAATTGTGCCCGCCGCACGCCTTCCCCTCCTGTGACAGCGCACGCAACAAAGCCTGGCTGTCTGAATGAGCGGAAGTCTGCGAGGGCGCTGGAATACCCGATTACTCAAAAGCCTGGCTCGGTGAGTCGCTTGCTGGGGCACCATGGCGATCAGGAGCGACGACGATGGGTTCCCTCGATTGCCGAACCTCAAAGGACGACCCTCACCACCTAACGAGTAATGGACCTGCCGCGCCGGCGGTGGCCAGGTGGAGACGGAGTTCGAGGCCGAATCTGGGAACGTCTAGGACGGAGCGACAACCGCATGACCGTAAGCCCGATGGACAGCTTCAAGTGCGGTATCTGCCATCGCCTCGTACCCCGCCACCGTGACCTTCCACGTGTCGCCGTCTCGCTCAGCCACGGCGAAAAACGGAGCGAACTGGTGAGCGACCGTCAGGCACGCCTCTCGGAACGCATCGCGCTCCTCTGCGGTGTCCAGCGCGGTGTCGTCATAGCGCACCACCAATTCGTCGTCCTGGAACACCACCGTCTCGTCGTCGCAGGTGAAGCTGATGATCGGCTTCTCGGGACTGAACGGATAGATGACGAATGGAGTCACGGGGACATCTCCGTCGTGGAACTCCCACACGAGGTGGGAGTTCTCGGGCTGTGACGGGAGCGGGCGAATCTCGCCGTTGTCGCGGATGATGAAGGCCTCGACCTTGGTGTACCACCCGAGATCGCGGCTGACCCACTTCACGTCTCCGCGGGTGTTCTCGATGTAGGTCACTCGCTCAGCAGTCATTCGTCGTAAGAACGGCTTCGCTGGGAATGACGAGTGCTTGAGATTCCAGCGGCACGTTCATCCGTCGAGCCTATCGAGCCTCGCTCCGGAAGAAAAGGGAGCGAAGCAGTCGTCGAGACCGTCACCGAGGGCTGTCCGCCCGATAGCCGCACGGTGTGGGAGACTCAGGAAAATGGACAACGAGTGACCGACAGCTGTCACACCTGCCACCTGGACATCGAGTTGCGGTACAGCGTGACAGGGCCAAAGTCGACGAGTCAGGGCTATTGGTCGCACCTGAACACCGCTGAAGGCATCGCCGCTGACAAGGATCATGGAGCGTTGCGTAATGGAGCGTAGCGTGGGATATGACCGACAGCGCCCGTGATCAGTTCTTCTCGAACTTGCAAGTTGCCTTTGAGGCAGTAAGTGCGGGTTCGCACGGCTGGGGCTTGGCGCACACCAGGGTGATTCGTCTGGCGGATGAACTCGTTCGATCGCACAAGGGTGATGCAGATATGGTCCCTTTGGCTAAGGCGCTGACTCTGCTGTACCGAGAGTACGGCTGGCGATAGCACACGGCTTCGCGCAAATCCGCCGCACCTGGCCGACCAAGGTGGGCAAGCGCACTCCGCGGCGTCACCTCGAAGAAAGCAGCGAAGATCCCAGCTGCAAAACCGGCCCGGCGCAAGGCTTCTTGACTCCTTAAACCGTAAGCCGGATCCTGACCTACCTGGCCCGGCACCTCGAGCGCAGCCAGCTGCAGGATCGGGCAGTATGGAATGGATGACCGGGGAAGCGTTCCAGGACGAGATGTTGGGCAACTATTGCTGGGGGTGTGGTGCAGACAACCCAACCGGTCTCCACCTCAAGAGCTATTGGGACGGCGAGGTTGCAGTTGCCCGGTGGATACCGGGGAGGGAGTTTGCCGCAGGGCCTCAGTACTTCCTCAACGGCGGGATCATCGCAACACTGCTCGACTGCCATGGCGTCTGCACGGCCATCGCCAACGCCTACCAGAGGGAACAACGAGGCGTGGGGACCGAGCCAGAGATCTGGTACGCCACTGCCTCGCTAGCGGTGGAGTACCTTCGTCCTACGCCCATCGACGCTGCCGTCCATCTGAACGCTCAGGTGGTGGCCAACGAGGACCGCATGACCTAAGTGGAGTGCCTCTTGGTAGCCGCCGGAAAGGAGCGAGCCAAGGCGTCCGTTCGTGCCGTCCGGGTGCCGGATGATTGGCGTCATGACCGACGCAAGGCTTCATAGTCTCTTTAATCGCTAACCGGGTCCGCGAGTGGGACAGTCAAGGGAGACCTAACCGCCGTCCACCGTGATTAAGCAGCGTCAGCGTAAGAGGTGCCCCCACATCGCCTCAAACCAATGCAACCAGTTGGTGTAGGAGCGCTCTGCGATAGCGGAATCGAGACGAGTATTGCAAAAGGGCCAGCTAGAGTGTTGTTTTGCGGGCGCTTAGCTCAGTTGGTTAGAGCAGCTGGCTTACAACCAGCAGGTCGGGGGTTCGAGTCCCTCAGCGCCCACTCTGTGCCAGTGGCTCCGTGAAACGTTCCCTCGGCGACGAGATCCGTGTCGATTTCGCCGCTGTTCGTCCGTCACTTCGGTGTCAGAATCGAAACGCCAACCCCCGGAAGGACGGCAGCCATGCGATACACCCTCCTGCTCCACTATCCCGAACACACCGCCGAGGAGCTCGGTCCCGAAGCCCTCGCTGAGGGAATGCGCGCCTTCGAGGCGTACGCGAAGGCGCTCGACGAGGCGGGCGTGCTCGCCAGTGCCGAGGTACTGCAGCAGTCGGACGCGACGACCACTGTCACTCTCATCGGCGGCGAGTTGGTCGTGCAGGAAGGCCCGTTCGCCGACACGAAGGAGCAACTGGGCGGCACGTTCGTCATTGAGGTCCCAGACCTCGACGCCGCAATCGAATGGGCGAAGCGGGCCCCATCGGTGTCGTGGGGTCATGTCGAGATCCGGCCGACCTCGACCCGCTACGTGGACGGCTCGTGGCAGGGCGCACAGCCGGTCACGTGAGCGCCCACGAGGCCGGCCTGGCCGCGGAGCGTGCGGCGCGGGAATCGTACGGCCGGCTCGTGGCCCTGCTCGCGGCGTCGATACGAGACGTTGCGCTCGCCGAGGACGCGCTGGCCGACGCCTTCGAGCGGGCATTGCGCACCTGGCCGGCGACCGGCGTTCCCCAAAATCCCCAGGGGTGGCTTGTCACCGTGGCCCGCAACCGCATTCGAGACGTCCTCGCTTCCTCGGCGGTGCGCACCGCGGCACCGTTGGACGACCACCTCGCGGCTGCGCTCGAGGAGCCCGATTCGGACGCACTCCCCGACAAGCGGCTGGAGCTGCTGTTCGCCTGCGCGCACCCGGCGGTCAACCCCGCGGTGCGCACTCCGCTCATGCTCCAGGTCGTGCTCGGCTTCGACGCGGATCGCATCGCTCGCGTGTTCGCGGTGCAGCCCGCCGCGATGGCACAACGCCTGGTTCGGGCCAAGCGCCGCATTCGCGACGTGGGTATCCCCTTCCGCGTACCGACGCGGGCGGACCTGCCTGCTCGGCTGCCGGCCGTGCTCGAAGCCATTTACGGCGCCTACGCAATCGACTGGCTCGACCAGCGCGAACGCATACGCGAATCGATCGCCGACGAGGCCCGGTGGCTCGCCGTGCTCACCGCGAGATTGCTCGACACCGAGCCCGAGGCATGGGGCCTCGCCTCGCTGCTCACGCTGGCGCAGTCACGGGCACCCGCACGAATGAGCACGCCGTGGCCGCCCCTCGACGAACAGGACACCGCCCTGTGGGACCGCTCGCTCATCGCCGAAGGCGAGGCGTTCCTACGGCGCGCGTACGCACTCGGCGCCCCCCTCGGGCGGTTCCAGCTGGAGGCCGCGATTCAGTCCGCGCACTGCGACCGGGTTCGAACCGGGGCGCTCGATCGCGCCACCATCGTCAAGCTCTACCGTGGGCTCGTCGCCATCGCGCCCACCACTGGAGCGGTGGAAGCCCTGGCAGCGCTGACGACCCAGGACTGACGACGCACGCGGCGATCGTCGGCTTCAGCGAGTCAGGGCGACGGTCTCAATCACCGCCGAATGCTGCCGACACCACGCCACGAACCATTCCATCTCGTTCTCGGGATGCATGATCACGTTAGAGACAAGGTCCATCAGAGCGGTCTTCAGCAGTGGCCAATCAGCCACGTTCACGTCATCGATCTGTTTGGGCACGACATACAGCTTTATCGGAGTCCCTCCGGGTACGCAATCCCATTCGCGCAACCGTTCGAACATTGTCATCCAACCGACTCCCAGGTCCACCGTCCACGGTGTCCCTCACGACGACACTCGCCGTTCCGAGAAACACGTGGCGGGATGCTCTTTAGGCCAGGGCCCGCACCCGACGCGCCGAACGGGTCCGTCGAGCCAACCGTTCGAGTGCCCGCTCGACCATCGCGGTCCGATCATTCCTCGAACTGGCGGCAGCACGACCGATAAGGCCTCGTAGATAGAAGGCGAGGTTGATGACGTCGAGACGAGGGTCGATCCAGCGGAGGGGAGTCGGCTCGGTCGCCATCTCGATCCCCGACTCGCTGACGAGAGCATCCCGCATCGCCATCATGGTGGATCGTGCGTCGTCGAGGCTGGCTCCGCTCCGGGCGATCCAGAAGGATAAGCCCAGCTCAAGGGAGAGATCGGCCCCATCGGCGGCGCAGTGCTCCATCTGGACCAGGCCTCGGAGGGCCAGGGAGGCGAAGTCGGGTTCGGCGGATGCGGAAATACCTCTCATGTGGTTTATTTTGCCGAGGGGGTGTATCGCGCTGGTGGATCAGCCCCCACCTGGGTAAAGATGGTGCTATGCCACGGACGATCTGGAAGGGCTCCCTCAGCTTCGGCCTCGTCAACATCCCTGTCGGCGTCTACCCGGCCACGCAGGACAAGAGCATCCACTTCAACCAGTTCGAGAAGGACACATCCGACCGCATCCGCTACAAGAAGGTGAATGAGCGGACCGGCAAGGAGGTCGAGGCAACGGACATTGTCAAGGGCGTGGACCTCGGCGGCGGCGAGTACGTCATCCTGAGCGACGAGGAGTTGGCGGCGGCGGAGCCGGACCGTTCGAAGGCCATCGAGATCACCGACTTCGTCGACCTCGACGAGATCGACCCCGTCTACTTCAACACCACGTACTACCTGGCACCCGAGGGCACCTCTGGGGGAAAGGCCTACGCGCTCCTTCGCCAGGCGATGCAGGAAGCCGGCAAGGTGGCCATCGCCACCTTCGTCATGCGCAACAAGGAGTACCTCGTGGCCATCCGGCCGGACACCGACGTCCTCGCCCTCGAGACGCTCTACTTCGCCGACGAGGTGCGGTCCCCGACCCGGGAACTGCCCAACCTCCCCGGCGAACTCGATGCGAGTACCCAAGAGCTCAAGATGGCCAATCTCCTGATCGGGTCCATGGAGAGCGAATGGGATCCTGAGCGCTACCACGACACGCACCGCGCCAAGGTGGAGGCCCTCATTGAGGAGAAGGCGCAGGGCAAGACGATAGCGACGCCCAAGTCGACACGGCCGAACAAGGTCGTCGACCTGATGGAGGCGTTGAGCGCCAGCATCAAGGCATCCGAGGCGAAGTCATCGCCCCGGGCGAAGAACTCGCGGGACTCTGCCAAGCGAGCGCCGGCGAACGCCGCCGCGACGAAGGCGACATCGAAGACACGCACCGCCAGCCCGTCTCGCCGCAAGGCGTCCTGACGGGGGGGGTTCGGCGCGGCCGGGCCTCTTACGCTAGGCAGACCGGGCGCACGTCGGATGGTGCAAAGGTCCGAGTGCGGGCCGCCGGCGCCTCTGTTCAGAGCCGATCGTCGGAGAGCAACTGCTCCGCCAACTGCGGCGTCGCCGCCACCAACGGTCGCCGTGTCGAGGCGTCGCGCACCACGATCTCCGCGCCGCCGCGGTCGGCCGTCGCCAACCCCACCTCGCGGCAGACCAGCATGCCCGCCAGATAGTCCCAGCCGAACAGGGTGCTCCTCCCCACGGCCGCGTAGGCGTCAAGCGATCCGTCCGCCACGGAGCAGAACTCCAGCGCGGCCGCGCCGAAGGCGCGGAACTGGGCCCACCCCGGGTGGCTCCCGGGGAAGCCGGATATCCCCACCAGGGCCGCCGAGAGCTCGGCACAGCCCGAGGGGGCGATGGGCTGACCGTCTCGGCGAGCCCCTCCGCCACGGACGGCCTCGTAGCGCGTTCCGGTGGCCTGGTTCACGACGACCCCAACGAGGGGGCCCTCCGCGTCGAGCACACAGATGCTGGTGGCGTAAATGGGGATCCCGCGGTGCGCATTCGTCGAGCCGTCGATCGGATCGATAACCGCCATGAGCTGGGCCGACGGGTCCCCGGTCAGTCCGGACTCCTCGGAGAGCACCACCAGGCCGGCCCTTTGGAGAACGGGCAGCGCCGCGGCGTCGGCCGCCAGGTCCAGGTGGTACTGCCCCGGTCGGGTCCCGGCCGGCCCCCACTCGTCGAGGCCGTCCAGCGCGGCGCGCACGGCGCGCACCGCCTCGTCGAGGATCTCGAGCAGTTGAACCTCGTCCACGGGTCCCGAACGATACTGGCAATCGGTGCCATGCCGGCCATTAGGCTCATCCCACTGTGGCAGCCATAGATGTCGCCGGTTACGTGGCAGACCTGAAAGATCACTCCGTCGACCATGGATTCCACGTCCATGATGAGCGGCACTTCGTCGAGACCTACTCCCTGCGACAGGTGTGGGAGGTCGACCTGCATCCCGAGGAAGGATGCGGCGGCCCGTTGGATCTCCACCTCGCCCTGGACGTCGACCCCAGAGTCCTGCTCTCGTTCGAAGACGCCGTGGTACTCCTGGCCGAGGACGAGGAGCCGCCCGACGAGTTCCACTTCCCCTTGACCTTCACCTGGGCCCTCCCGCCTCTACCGAGCGGCCCGGACCTTCTCCGGTTGGCCATCGACCTGGCCGGCGTCGGGGGCATCGACCTCCCGCTGGAGGTGTCGGCAATCGACTCGTTCGCCAACGCCACCGACGGCTCCGAACGGCGGCTCAGCATCGTGGCACGGCACCCCGTGTCGCTGGCCCGGGTACTCGGCGGCGAAGAGCTCCTCTGCGATGTCTTCGACCGCGCCCTGGCTGTCAGCCGGTTCCTCCTGGAGTCAGCCGACAGTTGGCTGGGCTGAGGTGCGGCGACCGCTACCGAAGGGTCGCCGTTCGCTGTTCGTGCTCGGTAGCACCGCGGTGGGAACGATCATCTGCCTCGCCGGATGTGGGCAACAGAGCGGCATCAACCTCGCTCAGCAGGCCTGTGTGCACGTGCGTCTCTCGGTGCACGACTTCGAGCTCTCGGTCAGGCCGGGCACTTCGGCCACCGACGGCGACCGCCTCCGCACGGAGGCCGACGTCCAGCTGCGCGCCGCCCTTCCCCTGGCGGCGGCCGCCACCTCCGCCGACGGGTCGTTGAACTCCCTGATGACGACCATCTCCGAAGGGGCGACGGTGGACGAGGCGCACCTGATTCCCGCCCTCAAGGGCCAGTGTGCACTGGTGAGCACGAACGTGAACGTCAACCCCGCTCCCCCGAGCGGCCCGCCGGGTTCCTAACCGCGCCAACACGGGTTCCCACCGGTCAGTGCCCAACCAGGAGTCGTCGCCTGCTCGCCGGTGGCGCTCAGGCGGAGTCGGCGTCCGGCGTGGGATTCGCCGATCCCGTGGCCACCCCGGCGGCCCGCAGCCGCGCGACGAGCCATTCCGGGCCGTCGTCACCGGCCATGGCATCCTGCCAGCCCCGGAGGATCTCGTGCAGTTCGTCGAGGGTCGCAACCTGCGCCACCACCCGCACCGTCATCTTTCGCTCTTCGGCCGGCCCCATGGAGGAGCGCAGCCCGCCGAAGGGGTCCTCGGTCACGTGGGGCGCGGGCTCCGCCATGACGTAGAGCTCTCCGGTGTCCTCGACCCAGTTGACCTCGTACCGGCTCCCGTGGGCGTCGTGCCACTCGGTGCCCAGCTCTATCTCCGCTGAGGGACGGCGCCGGGGGTCGCCGTCGTAGAACTCCTCGATATCCATCGGGGCAGGTTATCTCCGACCAGGGACCCTGCCGGCTGGCGGCGATCGGGGCGCGGACCTACGGGCGGGGGAGGGTTCGGGGGAGGTGCCCGGCTCAGGGTGCCCGCATGTCCCCTACGACGCGACAAAGGATCCTGCCCATCGAACAGCTGAACACCGAGTGGCGGACCCTCGGGCGCTCCGAGGGGGCCGTGCGGGCGCTGCACCGCGTGGCCGAACGCGATCCGACCCTCTCACTCCTGGTGCACGGATCGCCGCCGGCGGGCGGGTCTGCGGCGGTCCCGGCGAGCTGCCCGACTCCCTGGGACCTCATCGAGCACATGCGCCGGGCCACGGACACCCGTGGGCGGAACGAAGCGGCCGCCCTGGTCAGGATCATGCTCCGTGAGGCGGAGGTCGATCCCCTGGTTGTCCGATGCCTGATACAGGCTCTCCTACCCGGCCTGTTGACCGTTGCCGCGCGGCTGCGGTGGGGACAAGGGGGCGACTGGGACGACGGCGCCGAGTTCTTCAGCGAGACCCTCTCGACTACATGGACGGTCCTGGTCGAATGGTCGGGGCAGGACCGCCCCTACGCCGTGCTCGACCTGCTCTCGGCCATCCGCTGCCGCATGCGCCGTCAGCTCTTTCGCGCCCGGGACCACCAGCAACTGCAGGTTCATCTCTCCGCGGGCACCAGGGAGCCTGGCGTCGTCCACTCCGAGACCGATCTCGAAGTGCTGGCGCGCACGCTCATCGACCTACGCCGGGACGGCATGAGGGCAGAGGACGTCGAGGTGCTCTATGCACACCACGTACTGGGCTTCTCCATCGCCGAGCTGGCACTGGTCACCGGCCGTGACCGCCGATCGCTCTACGCCCGGCGCGATCGGGGCCAGCGTCGCCTGTGCGCCTGAGGTCACGTCCTCGCGCCCGTGGCGTGGAGCCTAAGGTCACCCCGTGGGTGGGAACGTCACCGAGAATGGACCGGACGCCCTTCGCCCGAGGTCGAGCCGCCCGCATTGGTGGGTCGTGCTCGCCGTGTCGCTCGCGCTCTTGGCCCTGGTCGCGGCGGCCACGGCGGCTCATGAGCATGCTCCCGCCCAACGGGGCGGCGCCCGCCCCATCCCGTCAGGCGGACGGGATGGGGCGCACGCCCGCCGCGGGCCACCCGCTGGCACGACGACGACCACCAGCACGCCGAGCGCACCGCCGGTGACCAGCGCAACCTCGGCACCGGCTGACGACGCCGACAGCTTCCGTGCCGTGACAGCGGAGTCGACCACGACCACCACCACGACGACCACGCCGCCGTCTTCGACCACCACCACCACGACCCAGGCTGCCCCACCGATAGCCCAGACCGAGAACTTTTCGGGCTCGCTGCAACAGCCCAATCTCTCTACGGCCTCCTACTCCTTCAGCGGTGTGGGCTCCATGCAGGTCTCGGCCAGCTGGACCCCGGCCGCCACCACGCTCTCCGTCACCGTGACCTGCCCGGCGGGCACGCTGACCGAGGAGGGAACCTCGACGCTCTCGGTGGCACTCCCTGACGGCGACGGGGCCTGTGAAACGACGATCAAGGAGACCGTGGTCGACTACGCCGCCGTCTCCTACACCTTGACGATCGGTCCGACTCCGGGTGGGTAGTCGCCCGCGGATCACCCTACGGAGACGGATTGCCGACGTGACGGGCTCGCTGCTCACGGCGCTGGTGGTCTTCGCCGCCACACCCACGGTCCTGATCGTCGTGGTGGGCAGTCCCCTGGGCCAGGGGCTGGGCCACCAATGGGGACACGGCGCGCGGCTAGCGCTGACCGCCCTGACGGCGGTCACCTGGCTGGCCTGGGCCGCCTGCTGCACTCAGCTCATCCGCTCCGTCGTCGAGCAGGTCCGGCGGGGCCAGGCCAGTGCCCCGACCGGTGCACTCGCCGAACGGATCGCCGCTCGCATCGCCCGAGGCGTGCTGTCCCTGATCGCACTGGCGGCGCCCCTCACCTTGACGTCGGGTGCCGGGGCGTCCGGCCTACCGGGAGGCGCGGCGGCCGCGAGGGCGGAGGTCCCCACCGTGACCTCATCGGCCCTGCCCGTGTCCACCGCCTCCCTGGACGCGGCGCCGACGGCCGCCCCCTACACCGTCCGGCCAGGTGATTCGTTGTGGTCCATCGCCGATGCGCAGTTGGGCGACGGTGACGACTGGCCGGCCATCGCGGCGTTGAACCTGGGCCGCACCATGCCTGACGGGCTCACCTTCGTAGACCCGAGCAGGATCTACGCCGGGTGGACCCTGCAGATGCCCGACCTCGCTCCACCGGTGGTCGCGCAGGTGGCCGCCGCCTCGGTGCCTCTAGAGGGCGACGACATCGTCTCTCCGAACCCGGTGGCCCACGCTCCGTCGAGCACCGCGGACGCTGGAGCGCCACCGCGCCGTTCGCGCCGAGAGAAGGGCACCGCAGCACGCCGTGCACCCACCAAACGGAACGGGCCGGGGCAGCTGGGCATCCCGGAGCTGGCGGTGCTGGGGGTGGGGGCCATCGGAGCGGCCGCCCTGGCCCGACGGGCCCGACGGGTGCGTCAGCTCCAGCGCCTCGCCCTCGAAGCGGGCGGGACGGCACCGCCCCACTCGGACGCCACCATCGACACCGACGTTCTCTTGGCCCGCTTCGCCGGGGCTCCCGCAGTGCTCGCGCTCGAGACCGCCAACTGTGCCCTGGGTCACGCCCTGGCTCAGGAGGGCCTGTCCGCCCCGAACCTCAGAGTCCGGACCATCTGCATCGGGGCGGCCGGCGTCGACTTCTGGATCGCCGGCCCACCGCGACCGGCGCCCGCCGGGTTCACGATCGCTGAGGGCGGCCACGCCTGGCGCGCCGCGCGCCACACGCTCGCCCTGTCCGACTCGACGCGGCCCTTGCTCCCCATCATCCTCCCGATCGGCGAGGACGACCGCGGCACGTGGCTGATCCCCCTCGGTCCGGGGGACTGCCTCCCGCTGATGGGCGAAGCGGCCGGCGACCTGTGGCGGGCCGCTCGGGCGGTGCAGGAGTCCTGGTCGTGGGCGGACACGGTCCTGGTCACGGAGGATCCTGCGACCGCGGCGGAGGAGGTGCGCCTGCAGGGAGGCGATGCTCGCCAGGTCCTCTTCGCCGGCGACCCCCGGTCGCTCTCCCGCTCCTTGGCGCACGCGGTGTCGGTGCTGACCCTGTCGCCGGCACCGGCCAGCGACGTGACGGTGCTGGTCGATCGCCTCGCCGCCTCCATCCATCCCCTTGGTCGCACGGTGCGGCCCCACCTCATGACTGCCGCAACGGGCGAGCAGATCAGCGGGCTCGTGGACGGCCCCGTTCCCGTGGACGACGACCGAGCGGCGATCGCCGAACATCCCGACATCGGGGCGACGGCCGTCGCACACCCCGGCCCTCCGGCGTATCGCGGGGAGGACGGCGCCCTCTCCAACGGCGTGGTGCCCGGTCGAGGAACGGTGGAGGTGCGGCTGTTGACGACGACTCCGAGGCTCGAGGGACTGCACGAGGCGCTCCCCGTCAACCGAGCGAGACGGGCGGTGGAGCTGGTCGCCTACCTGGCCCTGCACCAGGACGACGAGGTGACCAGCGATCGGCTGCGCACGCGGGTGCTCGGGTCCTCGGACGCCGACGCCGCGTCGAAGACGTTGTTCAACATCGCCGCCGCCGCACGTCGCGCCCTGGGCCCCGACGCCGCCGGGCGGGCGCTGCTCCCTCCTGGCAGCCGGACGGGGCGCTACCGGGTCACCGAGGAGGTCACGGTCGACGTGCACCGGGCGGCGCTCCTGGCGGCCGAGGGGAGCACCACGCAAGACCCCGAAGTGGCCATGGCGCTCCTGCGCAGCGCGCTCGCCCTGATCGAGGGAGAGCCGATGGCCAACGCCCTCTCGGGCTACGCCTGGTGGGAGGCGGAGGGTCACGCCGCACGCATCGCTGCCGTGCTGGTCAACGCCGCCGGCAACCTCGCCGCCCTGGCGGTGGACACCCGCCGGTTCGACCTGGCTCAATGGGGCCTCGCGCAGGCCCGGTTGGTCGACCCCTACAGCGAGGCCCTCTCACGTGCGGCCATGCAGGTCGCCGCCGCGGCCGGTGACGCCGATCGGTTGCGCCGGGAGTGGCGCGAGTGCCAGCGGCGCATCGACGAGCTGGACCCCGGGAGCACGCCGTCGGCGCGCACCGAACGGCTCTACGGCGAGCTGGCTCGCCGGATCCTGGTCGGCGCGGCCCGCGCCGGCGAGGCATGAGGGCTCGGGGCTCGGGCAGTCAGGCCAGCCGGTCAGGCCAGCCGGTCAGGCCAGCCGGTCAGGCCAGCTTGGCCGCGATGGACGCTGCGCCGCGCAGGACGAGGCCGTCGGCACCGGCCGCGCTGTAACGGGCCGTGGGGACGGCAGCCGCTTCGGCGATCATGTCCTCCAGCAAGCGGGCAAAGGGCAGCGCAGGATCTATCCACAAGTAACGGGCCAGTGAGCCGGGCACCGTATTGATCTCGTTCACCACTAGCTCGTGACCGTCAGTGAGGAAGTCCAGGCGCGCGACCCCGCGGACGAGGGCCAGTTCGGCGATCCGGCCGGCGACCCGGCGCACACCGTCGGCAAGGACGCTCGGAAGTTCGGCCGGAAGCTGGCGGGGGGCGCTGGCCATGCCCTCTCCGCCCACGTACTTGTCGGTGTAGCCCAGGATCTCCCCCACCTTCGCCCCGGCCCGGCTTGACGACCTGAGGGGGCGCTCTATGGCCGAGACCTGCGTCTCGGGCCATCGCCGCAGGGCCACCTGCACGTCGTAGAGGTCGGCACGGAAGGGTTCGAGCACCGCCCCGCCGCGCAGGTGCACGTTGGGAAGGAGGGCTCTCGCCGTGGCCAGGTCCTCGACCACCTCGATGCCGATGGAGGATCCCCCGAATCGAGGCTTGACGATATACGGTCCCTCGAACGCCACGTGGTCGGTGTGGGCCGTGAGGGCCACCCGCGGCAGTGTGGGAAGCCCCGCGGCGACCATGAGCCCACCGAACGCCAGTTTGTCCATGCCGAGGGCGGCGGCCGCCACACTGGGGCCGGTGTAGCGGACGCCGGCACCGTCGAGCGCCCCCTGCAGGGTCCCATCTTCCCCAGGCCCCCCGTGGCAGCACACGACGGCAACTTCCAGGTCGGCCCCCCTCTGCCGGGTCAACCGACCGCCGACGGCCTCGAACCCCCCACCGGCGCCGCCGACGAGCCTCCAGGGCTGCGCGCCCTTGGGGACGCCGTCGACAAACGCCTCCGCTTCGAGCGACGCGTCGACGGCGAACCATTCGGCACTCTTCGACCAGTACAGGGCCTGCACCCCACGCCCGGCGCGTTGGAGCTCATGGGCCGCCTGCAGTCCGGTCAGGACGCTGACATCGTGCTCGGGAGACGGACCCCCGAAGATCACGGCGATATCAGGCACGATGGAATCCCTCGCTTCGGTGACATCGGGTGTGGTGAGCGGCGTGCGGGCCGCTGGACCCGTCGTCGGGCCGCCTCAACGGTAGTGGTCCGGCAGGTCGTTCTCGTACAACACGGCGTCACCCGGCCCCAGCGTGGCACGGATCCACGCCACCGCGTCCTCCCTCGTCCCGACGAGGACGGGTTCGCCGGGGGAGGACCCGGACCGCAGAGCGACGCGGTTGGTGTGGCCCACGATCACCAGGTCGGCACCCGCTTCGGTGACGGCCCGGGCGAAGGCTCGATTCTCGTCACGCTGACGCGGACCCAACTCGACCATGCCCGGGGTGACCACGACCCGCCGGCCGTCGACGGGGAGGGCCAAAAGCGCGGCCAGGGCAGCCCTGGTGCCGGCCGGGTTGGCGTTGAAGGTGTCGTCGATCACCCAGACCCCCGACGTCGCCTGCGCCGACGTGAGACGGTTGGGCACGGCGGGGAGCCCGGCGATGCGGGAGACCGCCGCCTCGTGCGGCACCCCGAGCGACCATGCGACGGCGAGCGCGCAGGCCAGGTTGGTGGGTTGCACGGAGCCCGGGAGGGCGACGTCGGGCCCGATGGCCCTCCCGGCGGCGTAGACCGAGACCGATCCGCCACAGGCAACGACGCAGACGTCGGCCGATCGGTCGGTGGCCGAGCAGCGCACCACCGATCGGGTGCCGGCGCCCTCCAGCCGGTCGGCCAGCGCCGCCAGGCGGGCATCGTCCACGTTGAGGACGACCGTGTGCGCCGTCTCGGTGATCTCGGCCTTGGCGGTGACGATCGCCTCTTCGGTCTTGAACCGTTCCAGGTGAACGGGCCCTATGGCCGTGATCACGGCGATGGCCGGGGGACACCAGCGGCAGAGGTCGGCGATCTCACCGGCGCCGTAGGTGCCCATCTCCGCCACGAAGACGTCGGTTCCCGGACTCAAGTGCTCGTTGACGGCGCGAGCCAGTCCGGCCCGGTTGTTGTAGGAGGCGGGGCTGGCCACGACGGCCCGCGAGCCGGCCACCAGGTGGGCGATGTGCTGCTTGGTGGAGGTCTTGCCGAAGGAGCCGGTCACCGCCACCACGACGGGCGATACCTGCACGAGACGGGCCTGCGCGGCACGCAGGTACGGCCTGATCAGCCGTCGCTCCACCGGGAAGAGCACGGCGCAGGCGGCATCGACGAGGAGCGGAACGGCGCAGGCGCCGAGGGCCGCCACGGGTGCGGGCCGGTGCACCACCACCCCGACGGCGATCACGACAGCCTGGAGGACCAGCCACAACGCGGCCAGCAGCCGCAACCGCCTGGTGAGGGCCAGGGGGGAGGTGCGGCCCCGCACGGAAAGCGACGGTGGGCCGAGGACGACCACCACGGCCGTCGCCAGGGCGACGACCGGATAGGCGAAGGCGACGACGGCCGCGGCCACGGCGACCACAGCCATGGCTGAGGCGAGCCGGCGGCCAGTCCACCAGCGCCAGGCGAAGCGGGTGGTCGACCCCGGTAGGTAATGCTCGCGCTGGGCCACGCGGAGCCAGCGTGCCCCCGCCGGGACCAGGGCCAGCGCGCTGGCCAGGGTGCCGACTAGGACGAGCACGCCACCACCGCGTTGCGCAGGGCGGAGGGCGCCAGGAGGGGGGTCAGGTGCCGGACTCCGGGGAGGACGACCAGATCGCCCTGCGCCAGGCGGCCCACGGACCGATCGGCCACCTCCAGGGGCGCCACCGTGTCGTCGGCCCCCCAGACCAAGTGGACGGGACACCGTACGGCGTCGAGCTGCGCCTCATAGGTCTCGTTGACCAGCCGTACCAGCACCTGGCGCATGACGCCCTGCGCCGCCTTGTAGTCCGCCGAGCCGTAGCGCTGGCGGGCCGCCTCCATGGTGCGGTCGGAGACGACCCCCATCCGGTGCAGCCGTCGGACCAGCCGGAAGGAGGGTGCCACCCTGCCGCTGCGCCCCAGCGGGTGGAGGAGCGGGACGCCGGTGAGGACGAGCGCCCGCACCGCGGCGGGATGCTGCGTGGCGAGGTGCAGTGCCACCCGACCACCGAAGGAGTGACCGAGCACCACCACCGGTGAGCCCATCTCCCCCAGGACGGCGCCGACGGCCTCGGCGTAGGCTTCGGCACCCCAGGCCTCGGGGGGCGGCGGGGACGCACCGAAGCCGGGCAGATCGAGTGCGAGCGCCGCCAGGGGCGTGTCGCCCTCCGGCGCCACGACGGCATCGAAGTCGCGATGGGAGCGGGCCCATCCATGCAGGGCCAGGATCCGTGGCTCCCCCGCGCCCGTGACCGAGCCGAACATGCGGCCGTCGGCAAAGCTTCGGAGCACGCGGTCAGGCCACCCCCCCGGTGCCGGGCCCACCACCGGGCGACGCCGCAGGTGCAACGGCGAGTCCGGCTCGGGCGGCCAGCACTGTACGTCGCCGGTTCCCGATCGCCATCTGCCACTCCTTCCTGCCGTTGTGGGCCACCTCGGCCGGCGTCCACCACCCGGACTGCCGGGTCACCCTACCGAAGGGACCACGGCCTCGAACGCAGGGAGCAACCGTTGGGTACGGTGAGCCCGTGGCGATCACGTCCGAAGGTGAGGCCTGGGAGAGTCTGCCGGGGGCGCATCGACTCACCTTGGCCCAGCGATCGGCCATCGAGGCCGAGGATCCCCTGCTCTGCGTGATGGCCGGGGCCGGAGCGGGCAAGACCAGGGTCCTCACCCTGCGGGTGGCGCGGCGCGCCCGGGACGGCTCCATGGACGCGGACCGGGCTCTCGTGACCACCTTCAGCCGCAAGGCCGCCGAGGAGCTGCGCACGCGCCTGTGGTCCCTCGGCGTATCGGGCGTCCAGGCGGGGACCTTCCATCGCACGGCGCTCGCGCTCCTCCGCGAGCACCGGGCCCAACACCGACGGCCAGAACCCCAGCTCCTGCCCGACCGCCGTCGCCTCCTGGCCGAGGTGGCCACCGGGGACCCCCGGCGGGTGCGGTCACTCGACGGTGAGATCGGGTGGGCCAAGGCCCGCCTGGTCGCTCCCGAGCACTACGAGGCGGAGGCCCGCCGGGCCAAACGACGGAGCGGCATCAGCCCGGGGCAGGTCGCCGACGTCTTCGCCCGCTATGAGGCCGAGCGGGTGCGCCGGCGGCTGCTCGACTTCGACGATCTCATCGTCGCCTGCGCCGATGCGGTGACCGGCGATGCCGCCTTCGCCGATGCCGTCCGCTGGCGCACCCGGCATCTGTTCGTCGACGAGATGCAGGACGTCAACCCGGCCCAGTTCCGCCTGCTGAGCGCCCTCCTCTCCGATGAGCCCGACCTCTTCGTGGTGGGAGACCCCAACCAGTCCGTCTACGGCTTCAACGGCGCGGATCCCACCCTGCTCTATCGACTGCCCGAGATCCTGCGGGGAACGCGGGTCATCCGGCTGGACGAGAACCACCGGTGCTCACCCCAGGTGGTGGCGGTGGCCACCGCCGTCCTGCGCGATCGAGAGTCCGACGAGACGGTCCTGGCTGAGATCGACGCCGCCCGCAGCAGCCGGGTCGACGGCCCGGTACCGGCCGTGGCCGCCCACCCGACCGACGCGGCGGAGGCCGCCTGGGCGGCCGATCGCGCCAAACGGTCCCACACCTACGGGCGGCGGTGGTCCAGCATCGCCGTGCTGGCCCGCACCAACGCCCAGTTGGCGGCCGTGCAGGCGGCCATGGATGCGGCCAACGTGCCCTGCCAGGTTGCCGGGGCCGACCTGGGGCCGGCCAGCGACCTGCCCGCCCGGGGGTCGCGCCGCCCTCGCGACCTCGACGACGGGCAGGACGCCGAGGAGGTGGACCACGACCGGGTGGTCCTCACGACGTTCCACCGGTCCAAGGGGCTGCAGTGGCACACCGTCGTGATCATCGGGCTGAGCAGCGGCCTGATGCCCCATGCATCGGCCCAGACCCAGGCGGCACTCGACGAGGAGCGCCGGTTGCTCTACGTGGCCCTCACCCGGGCCGAGGAGGAGTTGTGGTGCAGCTGGTCGGCGTCCGAAGGCTCGCCACCCGCCACGGGACCACCGAGGACCCGCACGGCCAGCCCCTGGCTGGAACCCATTGAGCGGGCGATCGTGCAGCTCACCCGGGCAGCCGCGCCGACCGAGGCGTCGGACGTCTCGGCCCGGGTGGCCGA
>Ga0302326_10009617_pt1 | contig 21054 bp, 19 predicted proteins | sample Palsa_T0_3_FD_202264 | JGI IMG/M metagenome (GOLD analysis project Ga0302326, IMG submission 202264) | Peat permafrost microbial communities from Stordalen Mire near Abisko, Sweden - Palsa_T0_3 | ecosystem: Environmental > Terrestrial > Soil > Palsa > Peat permafrost | place: Sweden: Abisko... | reverse complement strand
ACCATCGGCGCGAAGCCGTTTCACATCCCGCTCTCGATCGGGGACGGTGAGCTCGCCGAGACGGCCGACGCGATCGTCTCGGTGCCAGAGATGTTCAACTACTGGATCGGGCCGGGCCGGATCGAGATGGCCTTCCTCGGCGCGGCCCAGGTCGACCGGCTGGGCAATCTGAACTCGACCGTGATCGGCGACTATGAGCATCCGCGGACCCGCTTGCCCGGTGCGGGAGGCGCGCCGGAAATCGCCTCCAGCTGCCAGCAGGTGGTGGTGATCGCCCCCCACACGAAACGGACCTTCGTGGAGAGACTGGATTTCCGCACCACGGTGGGCTTCGGAGACGGCCCGGGATGCCGCGAGCGCCTCGGGTTCGCCGGCCGCGGTCCGACGGCCGTGATCACCGATCTCGGCGTGCTCGAGCCCGACCCCGAGAGCGACGAGTTGACGCTGACCCAGGTCTACGACGGCATCGAGGTCGAGCAGGTGCGTGAGGCGACCGGCTGGGAGCTCGCTGTCTCCGATCGCCTGCGGGTGACATCCCCCCCGACCGATCGCGAATTGTCAGCGCTGCGTGAGCTGCTCAGCCGATGAGCCGCCGGTGTCCTCGACCGCGCCTCTGCGTGACCGCATTCGTGTCAGGATGAGCCTGTCATGACCGAGCCGGCCACCGAGCAGCGAGCCATCTACACCCCGTTGTCAGACACGCCTGGCTGCTACCTGCGCGAACCAGACGACGCGCATCCGCCGCTGGACTACCCGCCGTATAAGTCGACCGCCCTGCGTCACCCCAAGCAACCGCTCGTCTACCTGCCGCAGACGATGACCGAGATCACCGGGCCGCGGTTTGGCGATGTGCGGGCGTTCGGCGAGCACGACAGCAATCTGCTCGTCCAGCACGAGGGTGAGCCGATCGGCGAACGGATCACGGTCAGCGGACGGGTGTTCGACACCGAGGGCAAGCCGCTGCGAGACACGCTGGTGGAGATCTGGCAGGCCAATGCGGCCGGCCGGTATCTGCATCGGTGGGATCGCTGGCCCGCTCCGCTGGACCCCAACTTCTCCGGCGCGGGACGCTGTCTGACCGACGCCGAGGGACGGTTCCGGTTCATGACGATCAAACCGGGCCCCTATCCATGGGGCAATCACTACAACGCGTGGCGCCCGGCGCACATCCACTTCTCGCTCCTGGGTCGGGCGTTTGCGCAGCGACTGGTCACGCAGATGTACTTCCCCGGCGACCCGTTCTTCCCCTACGACCCGATCTTCAATTCAGTCACCGACGAACGGGCGCGCGAACGGATGGTGTCGCGCTTCTCGATCCACGCGACCGAGCCCAACTGGGCCGCGGCGTACGAGTTCGACATCTACCTCCGCGGCCCCGGAGCGACGCCGTTCGAGGCGCCGGCGTGATCTTTCCCACGACTCCATCGCAAACCGTCGGACCCTACTTCGCGATCGGGTTGCCGTGGCCCGAGGGTCCGCACGCCGTCGCCGCACGGACCCCGGGGGCGATCAGGATCGGCGGCTATGTCTATGACGGCGCGGGCGCGCCCGTGCCCGACAACCTGATCGAGACCTGGCAGGCCGATCCGGAGGGGCGTTTCGCCGACGTCTACGGTTACGGCGGGCGTTCCGGGCTCGACGGATTCCGGGGCTTTGCCCGCTCCGGTCATGAGGATGGCGACGGGAGCTTTGAGATCCTCACCGTCAAGCCAGGCCAGGTCTGTACTCCCGACGGGTTGGTGCAGGCCCCCCACATCGACGTGTCGGTGTTCGCACGCGGAATGTTGAATCGGTGCGTGACGCGGATCTACTTCGCCGACGAGGTGGAGGCAAACGAGGCCGATCCGGTCCTGGCTCGAGTGCCGGCCAACCGTCGCCACACGCTGCTCGCCCAGCCCAGCCCCGACGGCTACAGCTTCGACATCCGGCTTCAGGGCCCGGGTGAGACCGTCTTCTTTGCCGTCTGAGACGGGCCTGTTCGGGGGCATCTACGCGCGGGGGGGCGCCGCCGTGGAATTGACTGACGCGGCCTGGCTTCAGGCCATGCTCGACGTGGAGGCCGCCCTCGCGCGCGCGTGCGCGCGCGAGAACTTGATCCCCGCGCCCGCCGCCGACGAGATCGCGGCGACCTGCCGCGCCGAGCGCTTCGACACCAGGGCGATTGGTCGCGAGGCAGCGCTGCACGCCACCCCGGTGGTGCCGCTGGTCAGGGCCCTGCGCGAGGCGGTCGGGGCGGGGGTCGCCCGCTGGGTGCATCTCGGCGCGACCAGCCAGGACGTGCTCGACACGGCGGCGATGCTGATCGCCCAGCGAGCGCTGCGACCGCTGCTGGACGACGCTGCCGGCGCCGCCGACGCAGCAGCGCGGCTGGCGGTCAGATACCGACTGACACCGATGGTCGGGCGAACCTTGCTCCAGCAGGCGCTGCCGGTCTCGTTCGGACTCCGCGCGGCCGGCTGGCTCCAGGGAATCGATGCAGCGCGATCCGGGCTCGTGGCGGTCCGCGACCATGAATTGGCGGTGCAGATGGGTGGTCCGGTCGGTTCGCGATCGCCCGGCGTCGGAGCGCTCGTCGCCGCCGAGCTTGGGCTGGGCGAACCGGTGCTGCCCTGGCCCACCGACCGTGTCCGGCCGGCCAACCTCGCGGCTGCACTCGGGGTGTTGGCAGGCGTGCTCGGGAAAGTCGCGCGAGATGTCACGCTGCTGGCCCAGCAGGAGGTCGGCGAGGTTCGGGAAGGCGGCGATCGGACTCGAGGGGGCTCCAGCGCGATGGCGCACAAGCACAACCCGGTCGGTGCAGTGTCAGTGTTGGCATGCACCAAGCGAGTACCTGGTCTGGTGGCGACGATGCTGTCGTGCATGGAGCAGGAGCACGAGCGGGCCGCCGGCGCCTGGCAGGCGGAATGGGGAACCCACACCGAGCTGCTCGAGCTCTCCGGCTCCGCCGCCGCGTGGTCGCGCGAACTGCTCGAGCAGTTGCAGGTCGATTCGGGCCGGATGGCCGAGAACCTCGCGCGGCTCGCCGCCGCCGGAGTGCCCGAGGCGAGTGCACCCGAGCGGCATCTGGGCGCCGCTTCCGAGCTGATCGAGCGAGCGCTCCTCGCGCATTCCGCATGACCGTGTGCGAGCTAGGCCACGTGGTCTCCGGCCCCAGCGGCGCACCGCCCGTCCTGCTCGGCGGCTCGCTCGGCACGACGCTCGCGATGTGGGATCCGCAGGTCAACGTGCTCGCCGGTCGCTGGAACGTGATCGCCTTTGACCACCGGGGCCACGGGGGCTCGGCGGTGCCCAAGGGTCCCTACACGATCGACCAGCTTGGCGGCGACGTCCTGGGCCTGCTCGACACGCTTGAACTGCAGCGTGTCTCCTACTGCGGTCTGTCGCTCGGGGGGATGGTCGGCATGTGGCTGGCTATCAACGCCCCCGAGCGGATCGACCGGCTGGTCTTGGCCTGCACCTCCGGGTACCTGCCGCCGGCCGCCGGGTGGCGCCAGCGCGCGGACACCGTGCGAGCGGCGGGCAGCGCCGAGGTGGTCGCCGACGCGGTCCTGGAACGCTGGTTCACCGCGCCGTACGCGCGCGAGCACCCCGGTGTGGTGGCCCACCACCGGCGCATGGTCGCGGCCTGCCCAGCTGAGGGCTACGCGAGCTGCTGTGAGGCGATCGGCCAGCTTGACCTTCGCCCCGGGCTCTCCGGAATCACGGCGCCAACCCTGGTGATCGCCGGCGAGCAGGATCCCGCGACCCCACCGGTGCACGCGCGGACGATTGCCAGCGCCGTCCCGGGCTCGAGGCTGGAGGTGCTCGACCCGGCCGCTCACCTTTCGAGCGTGGAGCGGGCACCGGCGGTGAGCGCCCTGATCGTCGACCATCTCACCGGCTGACCCGCGCGAATGCGGCCGGATCTGCCACGGCGACCACGATGCCTCGGAAGGAGACAGGATGAGTGACCCAGTGTTCGACGCCGGGATGACCGTTCGCCGCGAGGTGCTCGGCGACGACCACGTCGACCAAGCGGTGCAGCGGACCACCCGGTTCACGGCACCGTTCCAGGACTTCATCACCCGTTACGCCTGGGGGAGCGTGTGGACGCGGGACGGACTCGATCGCCGCACCCGCAGTTGCGTGACGCTCGCGATCCTGACGGCGCTCGGTCGCGAGAACGAGATCGAGATGCACGTCCGGGCCGCGCTGCGCAACGGCCTGAGCGCGGAGGAGATCGGCGAGGTACTGCTGCACACAGCGGTGTACGCCGGAGTGCCGGCGGCCAATGCCGCATTCGCGATCGCCCAACGAGTGCTGCAGAACGAAACCGAGAATTAATATTATTTTTTTGCCGGCGCGAACGTTCAGCCGGTGGCCGCGATCGCCGCGCTGCGCACGCCGGTCCGAGCCGCAATCGCCCATTGCGGCTTGGCCAGCAGAAGCTGCACGTCGCAGATGCGACGCTCGGCGAAGCCCGCCTCGCAGTAGGAGAGGTAAAACGTCCACAGGCGACGGAAGCGCTCGTCGTACCCGAGTTCGTCCAGCGACTCCGCGTTGGCGGCGAAGTTCTGCCGCCACCGTCTCAGCGTCTCCACGTAGAACGGGGTCAGGTCGTCGAGCTGAACGGCCTGCATGTCGGTGCGCCGCGCCACGTTGCGGGTGATGACCTCCAGCGAGGGCAGGCAACCGCCGGGGAAGATGTACGTGTTGGCGAACGATTTGGAGGCCTTCTCGACCTCGTAGGCGCGGTCGTCGATCGTGATCGCCTGCAGCAGCATCGCGCCGTTGGGGGCGAGCAACTCGGAGCACTTGGCGAAGAACGTGCCGATCCGCTGCCAGCCAACCGCCTCGATCATCTCGATCGAGACCAGCTTGTCGTAGGTCCCGTGCAGATCGCGGTAGTCCTGCATCATGACCGTGACTCGATCCGAGAGTCCAGCACGAGCGATCTGTTGCACCGCGTAGTCGTATTGCTCACGGGAGATCGTGGTCGTGGTCACGCGGCAACCGCGCGTGGCCGCGGCGTAGCTCGCCAGCCCGCCCCAGCCGGTCCCGATCTCGAGTAGGCGGTCGTCGGGTCCCAGGTCGAGCTTGTCGCAGACGCGCTCGAGCTTGGCGATCGATGCCTCCTCAAGTGTCATCCCGTCGTGCTCGAAGATCGCACACGAATAGCTCATCGTGGGGTCGAGCATCCGTTGGAATAGCTCGTTGCCAAGGTCATAGTGGGCCGCGATGTCACGGCGACTACGCCGACGGGTGCTCCGGCTCACGATCGCTCGGGCGTGCTGGAACGGCGTGCGCAGCGGTGAGAGCAGCGCTCGCACGCGGTCGAGAATTGAAGCGTTGCGGGCGGCCAGTCTGATCACGGCAACGAGATCAGGCGAGTCCCACAGCCCCTGCGCGTAGGATTCGGCCAGCCCTCGGCTGCCGCGCAGCAACATCTGCCAGACCCGCGGTGAGCGGACATGGAACGTCGCGGCCGGTGGGCCGGAGCCGTAGGTGCGCCGCTCGTCGCCCTCCACGACGACCAGGCTTCCGACCCTGATCCGCCGCAACAGCAGCGCGGCAAGTCGACGGAATGCTCGCGTGCTCATGCTCGGTCGGCCCGCGGATGGCGGTGGACCGGTGCGCCGGCGAGCTTGAGCGCGACCGCGTGGGCGTAGATCAGCGCGAGCACCCGAACGGTCGCCAGCGGATAGCGTGCCGTCATTCGGGCCACCGAGGCTCGGGTGAGTTGATGGCGCTCGAGGGCCAGCGTCGCGTCGAAGACCGGCCGTCCGGCTCGGCGGCTCTCGATGTGGACCGACAGCGTCTGCGCTGGAGCGCTCGCGCGAGCCTCATAGGTGTGATCCATGCCCATGAACGGTGAGACGTGGAGTTCCTTGACGAAGCCGCCGCGGAGCACCCGCGAGTCCCCATCGTCGGCCCGCAGGATATACGAGTGTCGCTCGCCCCAGGGGGTGTTGGTGACCTCGGCCAGCACGCTCTGGACTCGCTCTGCATCGGCGTCGAGACAGTAGTAGAAGCTGACCGGGTTGAAGCAGTGTCCGAATGACCGCAGCTGCGTCAGCACCCGGATCGGACCGGCGGGGCGAGTGCCACCATGCGTCTGCACGGCGTCGCGCACCGCGCGATCGAGCGGCACGCTGGGATCGCCGAGGTAGTCGCGGCGGCGGAAGCGCAGCAGCCCGGGTCGGTGGGCGATCAGCCGGCCGTCCAGCAACTCCGGCAGCTCGTCGAGGTCCACGTAGGCGAGCGCGATCCGGTTCTCGAATTCGTGTCGTGGCTCCAGGCGGCGGTGGCGCACCGTGCCCTCGTAGATGCAGCTGGCACTCACCATTTCGCTCCCCACCGCTCGGCCACCCGCAGTGCGCTGAGCACGCCGTCTTCATGGAAGCCCCAGCCCCAGTATGCGCCGCAGAAGTGCGTGCGGTGCTGCGCGCTGATCTCGGCGAAGCGCTCCTGCGCCTTGACCCCGGCGCTCGTATAAACAGGGTGGGCATAGGGGATCGTGCGGATCACCTGCGCGGGGTCGATCTCCTCGGTGCGGTTCAGGGTGACACAGAACTGGCGTTCTGACTTGAGCGACTGCAACCGGTTCATGTGGTAGGTGACCGTCGTGCGGGCTCGGGGTTCCGCGAGCAGGTGGTAGTTCCAACTCGCCCATGCGCGCCGACGCCGGGGCAGCATCGCCACGTCGGTGTGCAGAACCGCTTCGTTGAGTTGATAGGGGATGGCCCCGAGAATCTCGTGCTCGCGGTCGGTGGCATCGCGCAGCAGCTCCCGGGCCTGGTCGGAATGGGTCGCCAGTACCACCTCGTCGAAGCGTTCCCAGTCGCCGCCGCGTGGCTTGACGTTCACGTGGTCGGCGTCACGGGTCACCGCTTCGACGGGAGTCCGCAATCGCATCCGATCGCCCAGCGGTCGTGTCAGTGCCTCGACGTAGCGAGCCGATCCACCGCGAACCGTCCGCCAGCGCGGACGATCGCGGAACGAGAGCATGCCGTGATTATCGAAGAACTCGGCCAGGAAGCGGGCGGGGAAGGCCCACAGCTGGTGTGGATCGGCCGACCAGACCGCTGAGGCCTGGGGGACGATGACGCGGTCGATGAACGGCCGGGAGAACCTCTGCTGCTCCAGCCAGTGTCCGAGTGCCGGCCCCTCGCCGTCGTTGTTCAACAGCGCGCGGGCGGCGCGATTGAACCGGGCCAGATCAGCCACCATGCGGTGGAACCACGGAGTGACGAGGTGTGCGCGCTTGGCGAACAGGCCATTGGGGGAGCCCCCGTTGTACTCAAAGTCGCCGATCCCGTCGCTGACGCTGAAGGTCATCGTCGACGGCTGCCAGGCGACGCCGAGGCGGCCGAGCAAGCGTTCGAAGTTGGGGTAGTTTCGGTTGTTGAAGACAATGAACCCGGTGTCGACGTGGTGGGTCTCGTTGCGGGTGTCGACCCGGATCGTGTTGGTATGACCGCCGGCGTAGTCGCCGGCCTCGAACACGGTGATCTGGTGCTCGGATTGGAGCAGATGCGCGACGACCAACCCCGATACGCCGGCGCCGACGATGGCAATCTTCATTGCGGTAGTCCCAACACGTGCTGCTCCGATCGACGGTATTTTCGCTGCCCCAGGTTCCTACGGGTCGGCATCCGCTTTGGATCACTGCAGGCGGGTCCACCGGGGCGCCCCAGCGATGCGAGGGCCGAGCGCGGGGTGCCCGGGCCGATCAGGCCAGTTGGGCGACGATCACCGGTGCGTGCGTGGGCACGCGGCTGCCTCCGGCCGGCTCCGGTGTCACCAGCACCTGGCTGACTCCGCTCAGGTTGCCGGGCACGTCGACATCCGCCGCCCCCGCGGAGGTGACGCTGAACAGGGCACTTGTCGGCGCCGGAGCGGCATCGGCGCGCTTGAGCCACACCTCGTAAATGTGGCCTGCGGGAGGCAGGGGCAGATGGTTCACGATCAGCTTGGCCTGGCCGTCCCTGAGGCGCAGCTGCGCACTTCCGGCGGTGCCGACCACGCTCGCCTGGATGACGCGCGTGTGACCAGCCCCCGTGGACGAGAGCACTGCGCCGCCGACACCGACCACGACCAGGACGAGCAGCACGGCCAGCGCCATGGCGGGGCGAGGGAACGAGCCCCAGGACAGACCTCCTCGACGGGCCTGCCGCCGAGCGGGAGCGGCAGCGGATCTCGGCTCGTCTCGCACGGTTCGGAGCACGCGCCGGCGCAGACGCCTCGACGGCGAATACTGCGGGGCGGTCATCGGGAGCACGTCGACGACCTGCTGGAACGCGGCCAGTTCGTCCCGGCACACGATGCAGCGCCCGAGGTGCGCACGGAACGCCTCGGCCTCCGCCGGCTCGAGGGCGCCGAGCGCGTAGGCAGCCGCGTCGCCGCCGCAATCGCGCGTCTCAGACATCGCGTCTCGCTCGCTCATGGCCTGACTCCGGTCATAGCGCCAGCCCCGATGGATCGCCCAGAGCCAGTCGCATCTTCGTCAGCCCGAGTCGCATCCGGCCCTTCACGGTACCGGCTGGGAGTTTGAGCATTTCGGCGATCTGGCTGTGGGAGAAGCCGCCGAAGTAGGCCAGCTCGATCACCTGCCGTTGGTCAGGCGGAAGTTCGTCGAGCACGCTGCGCACCTGTTGCGCCTCCTGACGGCGCTCGACCTCGGCGTCGGTGCGATCGGAAGCCGGCATCCGCTCGGCGATGCTGTCGTCGCGCACGTCACGGCTGTCCCTCACGACCTCGCGCCGGAAGGCGTCGACCGCCCGATTGTGGACCACGCTGAGCACCCACGAGCGCACTCCGCCGCGCGCCCGGTCGTAGCGAGCGCCGCTGCGCCACAGGGACAGGAAGGCCTCCTGCACCACGTCCTCAGCCATCGCTCGGCGCCCGCACATCCGGTAGGCGAGTGAGAAGGCAGCGCCACCGTGGCGGTCAAAGATCACCTCGAAGGCGCGGGCATCGCCGTCGTGGACGTGCTGCATCAGATCCTCGTCGGCGAGGGTGCGCAGATCCGCGGGGCGGGTTTGGCGGAGGCTGAGAGGTGGTCGGAACAAGTGGTGCGCGGTTCAATCAGGTCAGGCTGGTGCCGGGCAACGGCGGACGCACGCATTCGCGCGGGTATGGCATCCATACGCAGTCGAGCCCGAAACGGATCACCACGGCGAGCCGATGATGCCGCTTTGCGGGCCGCCCGGTATACATGGCGACAGCGTGGCTGCTGTTCCGGCTTTTCCCCATCGCCGTCTCGGACGCTCAGAGCTGCAGGTATCGCGTATCGCGCTGGGCTCGTGGCGCACGTTCGAGCGCATGCCCCGGCAGGCGGCCGAGGCGGTGCTCGCGTACGCGCGCGAGCAGGGCATCGACTTCCTGGACGACGCGCGCTACGACGACGAGAGCGGCACGGCGCCACTGCGAAGCGGATTCTCCGAGGTGCTGTTCGGCGAGCTATTCCGCGCCGTCGGTTGGCCGCGCCAGGAGGCGATCGTATCCAACAAGCTGTGGTGGGAGTTCTGGCCCGGCCAGACGGCAGTGCAAGAACTGGAGCAATCGCTGGAGCGGATGGGCTTCGACCAGCTCGACCTGCTGTACTCATCCACGCTGCCGGACGCGGTCCCGGTCCCGAGCGCCATCGAGCAGATCGCCACGACCCTGGCCACCGGCCGGGTGCGGGCGTGGGGGGTGGTCAACTGGAGCGCTCACGCCCTGCATGACGGTGTCCGCGAGGCGGCTGCACTCGGCATTCCGCCCCCGTGCGCGGCTCAGCTGCCCTATAGCCTCGTGCGCACGGACTGGGTGGAGGATCCCGCCCTGACCGACGCCCTGGCCGCCGCTGACGCTTCGCTGGTGCCGTCGGCATCGCTCGCCGGTGGCGCGCTGACCGGCAAGTACGCCGCGGCTCGAGCCCCGGGCCGATTGTCGGCCGAACTCGATCATCCACGACTGCGGTCCGGGCTCCGGGTCGGAGCGGCGCTGGGGCCGCTGGCCCAGCGCCTACACACGACGCCGGCGACGCTCGCGGTCGCGTTCACTCTCTGCCATCCACGGACCGCCAGCACCCTGGTGGGGGCGACCGCGCCGCGTCAGCTCGACGACGCGATCGCGGCGGTCGCGCTGGCTGGCCGGCTGACCGAGAGCGACCTCGACGACCTTCGCGCCCTGGCCGCGGGGGCCGCTCAATCCGAACCGAGCGAGGCCTAGCGGCCAGCCTCATCCGGCCGAGCTCGCATCTGGCGCTGCTAGTGTCGTCCTGGCACCCGGGTTGAAGTCAAGCGGCAAAGGACGACGGTGGTCGACGCGGCACAGTTGACAAGTGGCGAGGTGGCACGCCAGGCCGGCACGCGCATGGGTCGTGATCGAGCCGAGCCGATGATCGCGCCCGCGCCGTCTGACCGGCTGGGGCGTCCGTTGCGCGATCTGCGCATCTCGGTTACCGACCGCTGCAATTTTCGCTGCACGTATTGCATGCCGCGGGAGGTGTTCGGCCGTGACTACGCCTTTCTGGCTCGCTCGGAGCTGTTGTCCTTTGAGGAGATCGCGCGGCTGGTGCGCGTCTTCGCCCAGCATGGGGTGACCAAGGTTCGGCTGACCGGCGGCGAGCCGCTGTTGCGCCGCGGCCTGGAACGCCTGGTCGAGATGATCGCGAACATCGACGGGATCGCTGACGTGGCGTTGACGACCAACGGGTCGGCGCTGGCGGCGCGAGCCCAGGCGCTGCGGAGCGCTGGCCTGAGCCGGGTCACGGTCAGCCTGGACGCGCTTGATGATGAGACATTCGGCGCGATGAACGACGTGCGGTTTCCCGTCGCGCGGGTGCTCGCCGGGATCGAGGCCGCGGCCGCCGCGGGGCTGGAGCCGGTGAAGGTCAACATGGTCGTCAAGCGGGGCGTGAACGACCAGTCGGTCGTGCCGATGGCCGAGTACTTCCGCGCGAGCGGCCACATCCTGCGGTTCATCGAGTACATGGACGTCGGCACCACCAACGGCTGGCGTCTGGGCGAGGTTGTCTCCGCGGCTGAGATTCTCGCCGCGCTCCAGGCCTGCTGGCCGCTGCAGCGGTTGCCGGCCAACTACGCCGGTGAGGTCGCGAGCCGCTACCGCTACTGTGACGGAGCCGGCGAGGTCGGCGTGATCGCGTCGGTCAGCCAGCCGTTCTGCGGCAATTGCACCCGCTCTCGGGTGTCCGCCGAGGGCAAGCTCCATACGTGCCTGTTCGCCAACCACGGCCACGACCTGCGCTCGATGCTCCGCGACGGCTCCAGCGACACCCAGATCTCCGAGCGCATCTACCGCATCTGGACTGCGCGCGCGGACCGCTACTCCGAAGCCCGCACCGCCCACACCCCGCCCGCTGCGAAGATCGAGATGTCCTACATCGGCGGCTGACCGCGGGCCGTCAGCGGCCTGGCCCGCCGGCGGGTTGGCTTCCGGAGCCTCCGAGCCGGTCGCTCGCACCGGGCAGGCTTTGCTCGCCGCCGGATGCCGAGACGCCGGCTGCCTGCGGCGCCGAGGAATCGCCACGCCCAGCGGGGCTGGGGCTGGACGGGCGCACTCCGTCGCCGGATCCGGAGGTCCCCTGCGGCGTGCGCGGTCCGGGCCGCCCGCCCACCGTCGTGCCGCTGCCTGCGCTGGGGGCGGGCGTCGGCTGCGTCAAGCTGTTGGCAGGGCTCGACGGCGCTGCGGTCCCGCGTCCTGCGTTCGGATCGGAGCCCGGCGGATATGTGTCACCGGGGCTTTGGGGCGGCTGCCCAGCGCCCGGTACCCCCGCCGGATGCGCGTGATGGGGATTCGAGGTGGACGGTGAGTCACTGGAAACCACCGGAGCTCGGGGCCCGCTGCGGCTGTCCGGCGGGACGGTCCGGCTGTCCGGCGGGATCGTCCGGGGGTCCGCCGGGTGGCTCGGAGTGCTCGTCGGGGTGGTGACAGCGGCCGGCGTCTGGATGTTCTGTCGGCGCGCTGGCCAGGGGCGCCGCGCCGCGCCGCGCCCCGCTGACCGGTCGCCGTTCGCGGCCGAGGCGTGTCTCGAGCCACGTCCCCGCACCGGCGTATTGGTGGTGCTGCGGGCGCGTCGGTCCGTGCCGAGCGAGCGCGTGTCGGCAGAGCGGGAGGTACTGGCTGATCGCAGTCGCTCCTCCGCGGCCGGGCCGGTCGCGGCCGTCGCCGCTAGCGCCGCCATCGAGCCCGCGCGAATGTGGATCCGCCTCGTCACCGAGTTCGGGCTGCGGTTGAGCGTGTGGTGGGGCGGCCCTGGCGCCGTCAGCGCGACGGTGGCCGGCAGCAAGGCGACGACACATACCTTGGCGCCGAGGATGCAGGCGCCGGACAGGGTGGCGCCGCCGGCCCCAGTCGCGCCGCTGGAACGGCTGAGCGCCCAGCGCACCAACGGCGCGACGGGCACGAGTACCCGGACCCGCTCGCGAACCGAGCCTCGGGCTCGGTTCAGCAGTTGGCGGACGGCGCCGTGGCTGGCGCCGAGGCGGGACGCGATCTCCTCGTAGCTGCGGCCCTCGAACTCGCGCATGACGATCGCGTCGCGCTGGCGATCGGGCAGCGAACTGACCGCGGCCAGGACCTCGCGCAGCTCTTGGCGGTCCTCGGCCGAACCGTCTGCGGGGGCGGCGCGGTCGCGGTCTGGATCCTCGGTCGGCGGGCGCGCCGCCCGTGCGCGCAGGCAGTTCCGCGCGGTGTTCTGCGCGATCGCGTACAGCCACGGAGCGAGCTGGCGCACGGCGGCTCCACGGACGAGCGCGGCGTGGGCGTTGAGCAGCGCATCCTGCGCCGCGTCCTCGGCGTCCGCGTCACCGACCATGCGCGCGCAGTGGCGCACAAGCGGGAGGCGATACCTGGCCACGATGGCCTCGAAGGCAGGCTCGGAACCGGTGCGGGCGAGCTCGACCAGCCGAGCGTCGCTCGGCGCACCAGTCTGTGACCGCGCGACGGCGGCCTGGGCGAGGAATCGCGGGTTCACGGGCTTAGCGCCATCCGAGCATGGGGCGCGGTCGTGAGAACGATGTCGGGTCTGTGTAGGACTAGCGTAAGTTTAGGGTCCGGCCATCCGCCAGTTCATCGATCTCCGGGTCCGGCTAGCCTCCGCCGAGCGCCTGAGTGGCCAGCGCGGGCGGGGGTGCGAAGAACACGTTTGACTGCAGGCTCGACTCGGGGATGTCGGTGTTGAGCGCGATCAGTTCTGCCAGTGTGTGCTTGTGGGTGACCCCGAACCGGCGGTGGATCTCCTCCAGCACCGGGTCGTTGCGGTAGAAGAACCTGTCTCCGTCGCGTAGCGCCGTAAATTGCTTGGTCCACAAGGCGTGCTGCAGTTCGCCAAGCTCGCTGTCCGGCAGGTGCGGCTCGGAGACCATCCCCACGAACGCGTCGATCGTGTCGACCGAGCCGTAGACCCCTCGCAGCCGCGCCGCGAGCGTTGTGCGGCGCGTGCCGCGGACGGCCCGAGTGGTCGAACCGGTCGGGATCGGGTTGCCCTCGAGGTCGAGCAGCTCGGTGAAGGCGAGGATGTTGGGGTTGTTGATGGCGTGCCCGACGGTGTGTGGTCCGCGGTGATGACCGCCGCCAAGCCCACGCGGGAACTCCTCGGTTGACTCGCCCGTCAGCTGCATGAACGAGCTCTGCCCCGGCAGCCCGACCGCTTCGCGCAGCTCGTTGTAGGTCGGCGTCCCGTTGTCCCGGCTGCGCTGGATGTCGATCGCCCCGAGGTCGACGACGCCCTGGAAGCAACCAGCCATGCTCGGGTTGTTGAAGCAGGCGGCTGGGTCCGTGACGCCGGCTCGCGGAACCTCGAACAGCACGCTGCGCAGCGAATCGTCGATCTGCTCGTCGTTCTTGTAGCCCGGCTCTTGGCCCAGCGCCTGAAGGATCGGCCCCAAGCCGATCTCGGGCACGAGATCGGGATTGAAGAACGCCGAGTTCTGGGTCATGTCGAGCTGTATCTGGGGCGGCGAGGTGCCTGGCACCGGCGTGACCGAGACGCCCATCGCCTCCAACGCGGAGATCTGTGCGGAGGTGTAGCGCGACGCGTCGACGTTGATGTGCACCTCGCCGTTGACCATGCTGTGCATCCGGTAGCCGGCGGTCGCGAACTCGTCGTAGAGCTCGGTTTTGACGTGTGATTGGTAGCCACGGTAGGGCGACAGCTTGACGCCGACCGCGGGGAGGAACTCGTGGTAGGTGATGTACTGCTGCGTGGCGCCCACGATCCGCCGCGCGATCTGGAACTTCTCCTCGGCGGACAGGTGCGCAGGCAGCCGATCGACGATCCGATTGTGCTGGCGGGCGAACAGGGTCTGTACCGCGGTCAGCTCATCGTTCTCGTTCGCCCGCACGTCCCCGGCCACTACCGCATCGCCGGGGTTGCCGATCAGCCTCCCATGCAGCTGCATCGTGGGCGCCGCCTTCACATCTCCGCGGACCCGCGCGTGGGGGAGATATCCGCCCGGCAGCATCAACTTCCCGCTCGGCGTCCGGGCCTTGCCGTCGTCGGGCCCGCTGCGCAGCCAGTTGAGGCGCTCGTGCGTGCCGCCATATACGGGCCAGGCGTCGATGTAGGAGTTGACCGTGTTGACCTGCTGGCGGGGGTTGGACGGGCTCGTGCCCGTGCCCCGCGCAATCGCGTTGCGCGTGAACGGGATCGGCCCGAGGGTGTTGGTGAAGCTCTCGAGCGGATCGCTCGAGCTAAACGGGATCGACGCGCCCTCGCTCCCGGCCTCCGCGAGACCGAACGTGTGATCCAAGAACTGCCCCCACACCCACACCCACTGGCTGACGTTGCGCTCGGAAAACAGGTCCACGCCCAGGGAATTGAAGATCCGGTTGCTGATGTATCGAGGGTTGGGGCCGTCCGCCATCGCGCCGATGCCGTCCGCGTAGCGCGCCGACCCGAGCCGTCGATAGCTCGCTCCCACCTTGCCCCAACTCGGATGGGCCGGGTTGGTGCCAACCCCATCGAGGCTCCGTGCCGCGAAGCGGAAACGCGGCTGGCGGCGGCCTGCGAGGGCGGCGCTCGGCGCGATCAACAACCCGGCGCCAGTGCCTCCGATCAGAGTGAGGCTCTGACGCCGGGTGATCAGATGCGGATCATCTTGCTCGTTCATATCCTCCACTAACCCGTGTAGACGTTGTTCACCGCCGGACTCGGGATTGGTCACCGAGCCACTCTTCCGCGAGGCCGAAAACGTGGCCTGCAATGACAAGATGCTCGTCGGGACGCAGAAGTCACGCTCGCGCCCGCGCTGGCTCCGTGGACGCCCCAAAAGTCTCCAAATTGCGAGGTCCGCCGCCTGCGCCCTTCGTGTTCAGCGCGCGCGACGGGGCTCGATCATGGCGTCAGCGCAGGCACGGCCTTGGACAAAGGTCGCCCCGAGGCTCTACGGCAGCGGACAGCTCAGGCCAGCGCTTCGTAGGCCGCGGGTAGGATCGGGGAACCTGCTTCGGTCTGCACCGGAAACGGGAGGATGCTCGACTCCAACGGTGCGCGTGCTGAAAAACCCGTCAGGATGGGCAAACTTTCAGCACGCCCCCTGGGGTGGGCGACCGCGGGTCGACCAGCAGTCATCGCCGTGTCCCGGTCTGAACGCGGCTCGCGCTACGACGTGCTGGCCTCGGGCTCCAACTCCACCTCGCGCATCGGAGCGCCGGCGGCGGTGTACGCGTCGGCGGCGTCGAGCGTTTCGGCCTTCAGCAGGGCATGGCTGAGGTTGTCGAGCTGTGCGCGGTGGTCGGTGAGTAGCTGGGTGACTTCCGCGTGAGCCTCGTCAACCAGACGGTGTATCTCCTGGTCGATCAGCCGTTGGGTGTCCTGAGAGGTTTCGCTGGCACCGGGCAGGAACGGCCCTGCGTTCTCGCTCGGGAGGACCGCGATCGGGCCGATTTTGTCGCTCATGCCCCAGCGGCCGACCATCTGCCGAGCGATCTGGGTGAGTTGCTGGATGTCGGATTCGGCGCCCGTGGTGATCTTGCCGTAGACGATCTCTTCGGCCACGCGGCCCCCGAGCGCGACTCGGATCTTCGCCTCGAGATCCTCGCGCGAGTAGGAGACCCGGTCTGAGTCGGGCGTGGACAGCGTCACCCCGAGCGCCATCCCGCGCGGGATGATCGAGATCTTCCGCACCGGGTCGGCGTCGGGGGTCAGCATCCCGACCAGCGCGTGGCCTGACTCGTGGTAGGCGGTGCGCTGACGGTCCTCGTGATCGAGGACGATCCCACGCGGCGCGCCGAGCAAGATCTTCTCCAGCGAGTCGGTGAAGTCGGCCATCTGGACCTTGTCGCGGTTGCGCCGCGCCCCGAGCAGCGCAGCTTCGTTGGCGAGGTTGGCGAGGTCCGCGCCGACCATCCCGGGCGTCGAGGCGGCGATCTGCTCCAGATCGACATCGTCGGCGAGGGGGATTGAGCGGGTGTGCACTTCAAGGATCTTCCGACGTCCGGTGCGGTCCGGCGGCTGTACCGCGATCCGGCGATCGAAGCGCCCGGGGCGCAGCAGCGCCTGGTCAAGCACCTCGGGCCGGTTGGTGGCGCCGAGCACAACGACGGCCTCGCTGCTGTCGAACCCGTCCATCTCGGTCAAAATCTGATCGAGCGTCTGCTCGCGCTCATCGTTGGCTCCGGTCACCGAGATCGAGCCCTGGCGCGAGCGTCCAATGGCGTCGAGCTCGTCGATGAAGATGATCGCCGGCGCGGCCTCCTTGGCCTTGGCGAACAGGTCGCGGACGCGCGCGGCGCCAACACCGACGATCGCCTCGATGAACTCCGAGGCGGCGATCGAGAAGAACGCGGCTTTCGCCTCACCGGCGACGGCGCGCGCGAGCAGCGTCTTACCGGTGCCCGGCGGCCCGGACAGCAGCACGCCGTGGGGCATCCGGCCGCCGAGACGTTCGTAGCGTCCGGGGTTGCGCAGGAAGTCGACGATCTCGGCCAGCTCGGCCTTGGCCTCGTCGATCCCGGCGACGTCGCTGAACATCACCCGGATCTTCTCGGGATCGACCCGGCGGGCCTGCGAGCGGCCGAAATTGCCCAGCGCGCCCATCCCTCCGCCGGCCTGCGCGCGTCGCGCCACCAGCACGAACAAGCCAACCAGCAGCAGCGTGGGGCCGAACCCGAGCAGGATCTCCGCGAGCAGCGAGGTGCTCTGGGAGATTGACTTCGCATTGACCTGGACGCCCTTGTCCCGCAGCAGGCTGGTCAGCGCGGCGTTGTTCCAGAACGTCGGCACCTCGGTCGAGAACAGCGTCGTCGCCGTCGCCTTCGTATCGCTCGGGGGGTAGCGGAGCTTGGTCGCGAAGGTGCCCTGGATCGTGTCCCCGCGGGAGGTGATCGACTTGACCTGCCCAGCGTCCACCTGATTGAGGAAATAGGGGCTGAAGGGAACCTTCACCCGCGGCTCGCTCGTCGACTGGAAGGCCAGCACCGAGATCCAGTTCACCACCAGCAGCAGGACGACGAGAATCCAGAACATCCGCAACCGGTGCGGCGGGACCGGCTTGTGTTGCTCGGGCATCCCCCGACCGTCGGGCGCCGGAGCGACCTGCCAGCCCCCCTTATCGCGCGGCATCCCCGCCGGCGGCAGCCCCTGACGGGGGCTGTTCGGTGTATCTACGTCAGCATTCGGCTCGCTCATGGCTCCATCTTGGCGGACGGCGTCCGCGAACGTTCCGTGGCGGCCGGCCCGCACGTCCTCGCCGCCTCGTGCCGAGCCTCAATGCGCTGGAGGCTCCGGCGCCGGATGGTGAAAGGACGGGGCGGCTCGTCCATACTTCATCCCCAGCAGGCCGACCAGCAGGATCAGGGTGAGCACGTTGGCGAAGATCACCGCGATGTCGGCCCTCAGGACCCCGTAGACGATCCAGCCCGCGACGCCGCTGCCGAACGTGAACAGGTACATGCCGGAGATGTCGTCGGCATGCCCGCGTCTCCACGTTTTCACCAGCTGAGGCACCCAGCTCAGGGTGGTCAGACAGCCCGACAGGATGCCGAGAACCGCGATCACGCTGCCGTCCGCCCGTGGGCGGCTGCCTCCTCGATGTCGTCGAACTCCACGCTGGACATCGTGCCACGTCGGGCGGCCGTCCGACGAGCCGATGCGGCTCAAGCGTCATGTGAGCCCGGGTGTGGCGACGAAGTTCCCGAGACGAGCGGCTTGACCAGCCGTCGCGGACGCTCGTGAAATCCGAGCGCCTGATAGAGGCTCGCCGCATCGCGGCGGTGGGCCTGCGTCGTCACCTCGAGCTGAAAGCAGCCGCTCGCCCGCGCGATCGATTCGATCCGGCTCAGCAGCGCGCTCGCCAGACCATGCCGACGGGCCTCGGCATGCACGACCAGCGTGGTGATGCGACACCGCGGCTGCGCTCGCTCCAGCAGGTCGGTGCACTGGTACGCGGCGAGCCCGGCCACCTGGCCGCCGAGCTCGGCGACGACCACCCCCGCGTCGTTCCGTGCGCCGAGATGCTCGAGTCGGTCACGCACGTTGGCGACGGCGTCCGGGTAGCCAAGCTCGGCGAGCAAGCCGGCGATCGATTGTGCGTCGCCCGGGCGGGCCGGCCGGATCACGCGTGGCGCCTCGGTGGCCATGGCGTCATGCTCGCAGGCCGGCGCGAAGCGCGCGACGAGCGGTACTTCCTGCAGCGATTCACGCCGCGCCGGCCTCGCGGCAGGTGGTCGCGGATCAACCGCGACACGGCCCACGGCTGATCGCCGAGGGCAGGATGCGCGCAGCCGGAGACGCGCGCGCGGCGGCTCGCCACGTTCGTCGCGATGCTCGAGGCCGGTCAGGCTATCCACGAGTAGTCCCAGGTGCTACCGACGTGCCTGCGCCAGGGCAAAGCCGGTGAGGTCGATGTCGCTGGCCTGCCCGGTCACCCACTGGGCCACCGCCTCCCCGATCGCGGGCGAGTGCTTGAACCCGTGTCCCGAGCAGGGAGAGACGACGAACACGGCGTCGTGCTCAGGGTGACGATCGATGACGAACCGGCTGCCCCGTGTGCTGGTGTAGAGGCACGAGCTCGTCCGCACTGGCTCGGCCCCGAGCCAGGGAAGGTGCGGCGAGATGTACCGGTCGTACATCTCCTCGATCTCCGCCCCGGTGGCGGGGTGCTGCCGGCCGTCGGGCATGGTGGTGCGCTCGTATGACTCGGCCGCGACCTTCACGCCACCGTCGCTGCCGCCCACGGCGGGGAAGCCGTAGAAGCCGAGCAGGTGAACGAAGCCGTGCGTCTGGCCGCCGAGATCCCAGATGAACGTGGGCATGTCCCGCAGCTGCTCGTATCCGTGGCGGATCGGGAACCAATACAGAAGCTGTCGGTGGATCGCGAAGATGTCGCTGCCCTCGGGAAAGAGCTGAGGGATCCAGGCGCCGGCGCACAGGACAAGCTGCTCAGCCTCGTAGGTCTCAGCGTCGGTGCGAACGACCACGCGACCGGCGGACGCTGACCATTCCTCGACGTGCTCGCCGAGCCGGACTTGAGCACCGTGGCGACGGGCCAGTGTCAGCTGCGCGCGGACGGCCGCCTCGGGGCAGACGTAGCCGGCCTCGGGCTCGTAATACGCCTCGGTGCACTGATCGACTGAGAACATCGGGAAGCGCCGCACGACCTCCGCAGTGGCCAGGTTCTCGTGCACGATCCCGAACTGACCGGCCGACGCCCGCGTCTGGATGAGGAACGGACTGTCGGCGTGGGCCAGCACCAGTCCGCCCGATCGGGTCAGGAGCCTGACACCGGCCTGCTGTTCGATCTGGCGCCAAAGATCGTGCGAGCGGCGGACCAGCGGCACATATTCCGGCCCCTCGCCGATCGCCAGGCGAGTGATCCTGGTCTCCCCGTGGGTGGAGCCATACACGTGCGGGGGGTGATACTGGTCGACGCCGATCACCGACACCCCGCGGGCCGCCAGCTGAAAACAGAGGGCGCTGCCCATGGCGCCCAATCCGACGACGATCGTGTCGGCCCGACGGCGCGCGCTCATGGCTTCCACCGGGCCGGGATGGTGAGCCCGCCCCGCCTAAAGTTGGCCGAGGTTGAGGTGAAGGCTCGCTCCGAACACGAGCAGCGGCCACAGCGCGGTCGCCACGACCGCCGAGACGACGCGGGAAACGATCGCGAGGTTGGTGTAGTAGTCGTGCCGGGAGGCGATGATCACGCCGAGCACCACGTACGCAAGTAAGGCCAGGCGGCGCACGCGACCACTTTCGCCATGCAGACCGGCGCTCCTGCCCGCTTCGCAACGCCGCCGACACGTCGGGGGCGATCCGGCCGACCGGACGGTAAGCGCGCGGCGCAGCACTAACTGAGATGACTCGGCGATCTCCCGCGAGCTCGCCGACGCCCGCACACCGATTCCCGAGCTCCGCCGCCGGGACGTTGAACGTCAACCCGCCGGCTCGCGAAGCAGGTCGACGTCCTCGATCACCACGGTGCGTGCCCATTCGGGCGGCGCCCAGCCGGCCGGTCCCATGCCCTCCGCGAGCAGGCCGACGATCACCCGGATGCCGGGTGGAGGCTGCTCGGGCCACGGCGTGTAGCCGTCGGTGAGCACGATCACCACTGATGGCCTGGGGCGTAAGGCGGCGGCGTTCTCGATGCCGCTTCCCATGTCTGTCCCGCCGCCACCGGCGAGCTGCACCTGCGCCGCACGGCTGACACGGCGGACGGCGTGTACGTCGGTGTCGACGGCGAGGACGCGGACCTGAGCCTGGCGTAGCCCGGCGCGGGTCAGGACGGCCTCGATTTCGGCCAGGGCGCGCGAGAGCAGCCGCTCGTGCATCGAGCCCGACGTGTCGCACACGATCGCCACGTCGGGGATTGGACGCCGCAGCGTGGGGAGGACCACTTTGGCGTTCAGGTGGGCCCGGCGCGAAGGACGCCGGTAGGTGTAGTCGACCTGGCCCGCGGCGGCGCCGACGGCGCTGCGAATTTCGGCCGCGAGCACCCGGCGCCAGTCAATTTTCGACGGCAGCACGGACTCCGCCCAGCGGAGCCAGCCGCCGGCGACGCTGCCCGGCTCGCGAGCGTGCTCTCGCTGGATCTCCGCGGCGACGCTCAGTCGCAACAGCTGGGCCTG